>Ga0114977_10000269_pt1 | contig 34769 bp, 37 predicted proteins | sample S_130805_MF_Meta_FD_87026 | JGI IMG/M metagenome (GOLD analysis project Ga0114977, IMG submission 87026) | Freshwater microbial communities from Lake Simoncouche, Canada to study carbon cycling - S_130805_MF_MetaG | ecosystem: Environmental > Aquatic > Freshwater > Lake | place: Lake...
ATAATAGATAGTGTAGCATTACTAACTGAATTAAACTACGTATCTTCTCAAATGCAGGAGTTATTTAAAGATTCTTTAGATACTGTTATTAGAGATAAGTATAAAGGTAAAGAGGCTGATGGTCAAGGTAAATGTACTTTTGACTTTTATAGAACAATGAGTATTCTTACTAGTCAGTGGTCTGATGAACAAGAAGTAGTTTATAAAAAAATTGTAGACTATAATCATTATGATGAATTAGCTGATGAAGAAACTGATCCTACTAAAAAGACAGAGTACATACAACTAAGAGATGCTGTAGGTTATGATCCTACAGAACCGGTATATTTTCCTCCAAAGAAATTTCAATATGCAGGACCTCAAAACTATAGTAGAATTATAGATGGTAAAGAATATGTTGGTGCTCCTCCAATATTTGATAAATTTTCTTTACAACCTTTAATACCTACTATTATAAAAGGGACATCAGATGAACATCTTGCTAAAAGAATGGAATACAATGGTGTTGCCTATGTAAAGTTTGATAGTGGAACTAAAGTAGAATCACCTAGGATAAAAGATGATTTCTATGAAGACTTTGATCCTGAAAATCCTAATGAAAGAAAAATTCGTCCTTTCCAACCAACTGATAAATTTAAATCTGAGCAGGAACTTTTCTTTAATAACTTTAAAGAGCAGGTAAGTATAGATGCTGAAATTCATGACCATGCTATATTTGGTTCTCAAATACGTAAGTTAATTCTTATGAATCTTGATAGACCTGAGTTTGAAGCAATGAAGAATAATTATATTAAATATCTTGGTGAACTTGCTGAAATAGAAAAGGTTGCTGTTTATAGTGAAATGGGTATTACTAGAGAGAATGGTAAACTAAAAGTAAAAGACCTTGGTAAAATTGTAGAGTATTTCTTTAAAGAAATTGCTAAAAAGAATCAAGATACTAATGTAAAGAAGGCTCTTAACTATGATGAAAAGACAGGTAAGTTTGATATTCCATTAGATGCTGCTGTACAAGCTCAGGTTCTTGAAGGAATTATTATATCTTCTATCAATAATAGAGTGGTTAGATATAAGACCAATGGGTCCATGCTTGTTCAGATGGCTGTGACCGGTTCTGAAAAAGTTAATAAGTTTAATAAAGAACAATCTAAGCAAGGCATAGAAACTTATGGTAATGATGATTTAGGGTATTACGAAATTGTCCCTAATAAAAATGGAGAGAGAGATGTCTCTGATAATCTAATCCCTACTGTTACTAAAATGGGAGTTAAGATAGCTCTTACTGGACAATGGCTTGGTCTTCTAAACCTTGATCATCCTGATAGATCTAAGATAGGAAGTATTGAACGTCTTAATGAAGCTCTTAAAGATGAGGATTGGGTGGCTCGTCATGAAAAGAAGATTACAATGACTGCTTATCGTATTCCTACACAGGGTAGAAACTTCTTAGATGTTATGAAAATACAACAATTCTTACCTGCTGCTGCCGGTGATGCAATTGTTATGCCTCGTGAAGTGGTAATTAAATCTGGATCTGATTTTGATATCGATAAAATGTTTGTATTCTATCCTAATCTTACAGAGAAAGGAAACTATCAAGATACTGCTTATACACAAGCTGATTTACAAAATCCTGCAAAGTATAATGAGATTAAAGGTAGTATCCAAAACAAGTTATATGAAACAATGCAGGAGATTATACTACATCCTGCTAATTATATAGAATTAGTTACTCCTTCAGACAACTATCACATCATGCCTATCCTGGACAGTATTTTTGAAAAACTGGGATTAAAAACAGAAGGTGAAGACCGTAAGAAGACTGACTATAAAAACACTGAAATTCTTGAAAGAGAAAACAATATTAACAAGTTTCTTTCTTTATTAAAAGGTAAATCAGATTTAGGAATAGCAGCTGTAGCTAATACATTTAATGTAATGTTCCAGCTTGCCAATGCTACAGCAAACCCTAATTTTTTTGGAGCTGAAGCTAATAAAGGAACGTCTATTAAAACATTCTTTAATTCTGATTTTGTTGAAAAGTCTATTGGTAGAATAGTAGGTATAGATTTCTCAAGCATTTTTGATGAAGATGGAGCTTTGAAATCAGAATTCTTTAGTGAGTTTATTAATGCCTTTGTGGATGTAGCTAATGATGACTATGTATTTGCTGCCAATGTTGTAACAGAATTGAGTCCTGTAATGTTCTACATGAAGTATGCAGGTATGTCTTCTAAGAAAATATTAAACTTTGTAAATCAACCGGCTATTAGGTTATATACAAAGAACCTGGCAATGTTTCAAAACAAGTTTGTTAAACTTAATGGTATAGGTGAAAACACTTCACCTAGAAAACTGGCTATGTCATTAACTTTAAGGGAGTTAGGATACTCTGATGGTAAAGATAGGCCGTGGAGTAGAAACACAATGGAAGAGTACTTAAGTAAGAATCAAGGAGGATTTGGTATATCAAACTTTGATCAGTTTTATACTGATGATATGTTGTCTAAAGGTATAAGAAAAGATGAATTGGGAATTAATACATTGTCTGATAAAGGAAAATTAATTCAAGTATCAATGTTATTGGAATTAGAAAACTTAAGACTTCAATCTAATAGTGTCACAGAGGCTCAGAAGTTTTTAAACTTTGATACTAATCCTTTTTCAAGCACGTTTGACATATATTCTCGTGACAGAGATTATGAAAATGCTTTAGAAGGAAGCAATATATTATCACCTACTACAATAGCTAATATTAAAGTAAATAGTATCATCAGTCCATTGGATATGTCAGATGATATAAAATCTATTTTATCTAGTCTTTTCCCAGTACGTAATGATGACAAGTTTAATAAATTTATATTTGATAAAGCAAATGAGTTAAAAGATACGTATGATAATAAGAGTATTATTTCTCAAGATGATGTATTAAGGTTTGCTAGAACAGCAAAGAATGACTACATGAATTTTATTCTACAAAACTTTATTGGTTCTTCTAAAGAAGGAATGGAGTTTTTTCATTCTACTTTCGAAACTAAAAAAGATTTTAATGATTATCTAGCTGAACTGGTGCAGACAAATAAATTACCTAGTTTGTTTCAAACTATAAAGTCACTACCTTATTATGAGGCTTTGGCTAAAAAGTATCCTGTAATTAGAAACATTGTAGTTCAACGTGGTGAAAAAAATAGGAATTTAGTCTCATTTAAAATTGTAGAAAACAGTTCTAATACCATTGAAAAAGAGAGTGTTATAAGACAATTCGAAGAATTATCTAATCTTTCGGATCCTGAATATAAAATTGTAAGAACCTTCTTTAGAGATTTAGCTTTATATTCTATATTCCAATCAGGAATGAATACATCGGACATAAGTTTTACAAGTTCAACTCCTATTAGTATAGTGAATAAACTATACGGGGATGCTGTTAAAGAGTATTCTAAAATTAGTGATGCTGAAAAAGATATTCAATTTACCAATTTTGATAAATTATTTGTAAGCAATAACCCAGGATTTTACAATGGTCGTTCTAATGCTACTCTAACACAAGAAGCAAGTAGTAGAGGTAAATGGTATTCTGATAATGTAAAAATAGGTTGGGAGACTAAAAAAGCAGAAGTTCCAAAACCTGTGATGACTCCTGTATCAAATAAAGCAGCAGTTAAGATAGTTGAAAATACTGCAGACACTAAAGCTGCAGCAAGACGTAATGAAGGAATATACTCTATGAGACCTAATCCCGGTGATCAAATACCTGGAGTAGATGAGAATTTTCATTTTGGTAATCCATGGTCACACAACGGATATCAAGGAACTATTAAAACAGGATCTCTGTCTGAGGCAGAAGCTAAAGCTATTGGCACGTGGAAAGGGGATATTAAAGCTACTGCTGTTTCAGAAGCAGCTAGTAACTATGAGAGATGGCTTACTGGTGAATCTTTTCAAGATGTAGAACCAGAAAGACTAGCTTGGATTAGAAATGTTGTAGCTGCAGGAAGACTAGATGGTAAAACATTTGTTTATTTCAAACCTGGTTATATAAGTCATGCTGATGTATTAGTTGATTATATTAATGGTAGAAACAAAACTTTACTATCTACTAAGGTTGTAGTTGATGCTAAATCTCCGGGAATATCTGAAGTTAAAGTGTTTAAGTGGAACCGTCCTAATGCTGAACGTGGTACAGATGCTGATGTAGCTATGAGAAAAGATGCTGATGGCTTTATAGGAGAAGTAAATGATCTTAGTGGTAAAACATCTTCAAATACCTCAGCTAATGAGCTACTTGAAAAAAATAAGAAAAAAACTCCAAAGGATGCACAAGGAACTGATATACCTTGGGAAATTCAAGTATCTCCTAATGGTAAAACAATAGGAGTAGCTGGAACAAAAGGAACCATCATGTTAGCTAGAAATGGTTCATTAAAAGGAAACCCTTTAGAGGAAGCAACTAAACTAGCTATAAAATCTCTTAATAATTCAGGAGACTATACTTTTATTATAGGTGATATGGAAGGTGTTGACACTCCATTCATGGAACTTTTAAATGAGATTGGTGCCACTTATAAAATATATGGCCACGGAAGAATAGTGGGTGTTTCTGATAAAGAACACACCAGAACCAAGCCGGCTAATATTGTTGTGTTAAAAGGAAAAGAAGGAGCTGCTGCATTCATAGAAGGCATAGGAGGTAAGAAAGTTTCTAAAGGTATACTTAATATAGAAGGTCAGTTCTATTATGTTCCATTAGGAACAGATGCCGGGCAGATGGATATTTTTCCTAAACCTAAAGGGGACGATCTTTTCATGTATGATGCAGAGGGAAATGAAGTTTATATAGGATCAAGAACAAAAGGTTCTAAAATATTTATTGTTGATCCTGGTTTTAGATATGCTTTTGATAAGGTTAGTAAAACTATACTGAATTATACTAGTGAAGACATAGATCTATTAGAAAGTCGTATGAATAAGTCTTCTACATCTAAGTTGGCAGCCCCTGCTAAACTATCTGGAAAAGGAGTTAAGATAATGTATGATGCTGATATAGCTGCTTATGCTGCATACTTGATTAAATCTAATGGAAAACCTGCTAAGGAATTCTTTACATCTGCTACGGCATTTAAAGAATTTTATAATCCTGGAACTGGTAAACGTGAAAAGGCTCCTCAATCTTCTAAATGGGTATTACAAGATAATGGTTTATATAATTTAGTAGACGATGAGACTGGGGAGTTATACATTGAAAGTGTAGACCTTAAAACAGGAATGAAGTATGAAGAGGAAGTTCAACCTAAAGACATAGTGAATAGAGTTAATGAAATCACTTATACTCCTAAAGGTAAAGAGTCTCAGAAATATACAGTAGAGGGAACCAAGATTTTCAAAACTAAAGAAGGTACAGAAGTGTTCAAAGAAGATTCTGTCGATCGTAATAAAATCTTTGCTAACCTGGCTGTAAAACAGGGCAGGGCCGTAGTAGTAGACCACAAAGGAACAAACTATGTGGTAAATGCTAAGAATGTGATTATCTCTGCTAAAACAGGAGCTATTATGAAATGGGGAGCTGATAATGGAAATACTAAAGCCATAGTAGCTTTAGCAAAAGAAAAGTTCCTTATGAAACAATCTAACCCTAAAACCGGATTAATAGATGCTATTAAAAATTGGATTGGTTCCCAGGAGATTGTGACTATTAAAGACTCAGCTGAAAGCATAGCTGCTCAATATGAAACAAATAAATTATCTGGGGAATCAATTGAAGAATTCTTAAAAAGGTTATCTTGCAAATAAATTAAAAACACAATAATACAATGGTAGTTTGTCCTAATAAATCAAGTAAAGAATGGCAGTCATTAGCTAAAGATCTAGGTGAAGATAGAGCTATGCTTGCTTTTATACGTAATAATGGTGTTGTTCCTAGTACATCTAAAGCTCGTGAATTGATTACTAACAAAGGAGTTTTACAATCTCTTCAGGTTCTTCCTAGACTTTCTGAAAGTAGTATACTTCAAACACTAAGGACTAACAACTTGATTGTTGGTGAAGGATTTAAACAAGGTGATAGAACATTTTACCAGCTTAATGGAAATGTAACTAATATTGGAGATAAGCTTGGTGAATTTACAAGCACTTATGGAACTGTACTAGAGTACAAAGGAGATTATGTAACCATTGATGAAAATTCATTAGCTGCTTGGAATAGTATTTCTAGTGCTCAACAACTTCAAAATAAATCTTTAACTGAACTATCTAAAGACTTTTTAAAAAGTATTGGAGTAAGTTTAGTGGAGCAAGATGATGTTATTAAAAAATATGGATCTAATGGTATAGCTGACTTTGCAGAAAGAATGATAAGAATTCAATCCGGTATGACAGATGAAGTTCTTCCTGAAGAAGCTTTACACTTTTTCCTGGATATGTTACCACAGGATCATCCTGCTTTACTAGAATCTTTAGATAAAATACGTAACACTCAAACTTACAAAACTACATTTGAGAAGTACAAGAATAATCCTAACTATCGTGTTGATGGAGTAATTAATATCACTAAGATTAAAAAAGAAGCATTGGCTAAAGAATTAGCTGCTCAAATGAAAAAAGAAGAGAAAGCTGGCTGGGCTGAAAACTTACTTAACATTATACTAGACTGGATTAAAAAAACATTTATTAAAAAAGGACCAAATGATATTCTTAGAGATTTATACTTTAGTGGGGACATTAGTACGTTAAATACTAACCTTCAGTCTTCTGAAATATACAACCAGCTTACTGATGAAAATAAGGCATACTATGAGGCTCAACTTACTAATGAAGCTCAGAGGCAAACATTAGAAAAGATTCTTGCTTATATTCTTCCTACTAGTTTTGATGGTAAAGGACATAAATATACTTATGCCGGCAATCCAGAAGGTGCCCTTGTAAAATCTGTTACAACAGTTATAGGTTCAGAATTCTTTTCTGAAGTTGAAAATCCTGATGTAATGCTAGAAGTGGCAAATGCTTTTGTTCATGAAATTCCATTAGCAACATTTAATGCTGACGATAGTGAAAACGTAAAAGGTAAAAAGATAATCAACTTTATAGTTGAAGAAATATTAAACGGCAATAGAACTCCTGAAGAAATGGAGAAAATTGTTGGAACAAAAATCAGTGATTTACTATTTAAAGCATCTGAAGCTAAAGCTAAAACTTTATTTGGTACAGCTATTCATAGTATTGCTGAGGCTGTTATTCTTGGAAAAAAGATAAACCTTGATGTTATAGATCCAAAAGATCCTTCTAAAGGTGGTATAGATCCTATTGTATATAAGTTGATGGATAGAGCTAGTCTTGAGACACTACTTGCAGGTACAGCTACGGAGGAAGGCCTTATTCAAACTATCAGAAACTTAGTTAAAACTAATCATGTTGTAATGAGTGAGGTTGCCATAAGTAATGGTAAACTTGGAGGGGTATTAGATATCATAGCAATTGATGATCAGGGTGTGGCTCACATCTATGATTTTAAAACAAAATTTATTAAAAATTTTGGTAGTAAATCATTTATCAAAGAAGGTTTAATTGATGAATTTCACAATACAATAAATGCAAAAAGTCCAATTGGTGTTAAAAATGAACCAGATACTTTAAAAGAACTTAGAGGTGTGCCTAGAAGTAATAGACAAAAATACAGTCAACAGTTATCCATTTACAAAAAGATGTTAATGGAGGCTGGTATTCCTGTAGGAAGTATTAACATTATTGGGATACCTTACAGACTTGATGCTGATAATAAAGTATCAGATATTAAAGTCAGTATAGTTAAAAATATTGAGTTTAATAAATCACTTGCTAACTATTACTTTCCTGGGCTGGATGCTGGCCTGGATGCTACTGTTAAAAAAGCTGTCGAGTCTAAAGAAGATCCTAGATTAGATACCATCAGGTCTGTAGAAAATAATAAACTTAAAGAAGCCTTTGCTAAATCACTAAGTAGACTTACTCAAATATACAGAGCTTTTGATAAAAACAAAAGTAAAGAAGAGTTATATAAACTTTTATTAAATGAAGGTAGTAAAGCAAACAAAGTACAACTTCAAAAAAGTGTAGTGGAAGCTACCTTAGATAACTTTGCTCATGCTGAGGAAATAGGTAACTTTTTAGAAATTCAAAAAAACTTTTTAGAATTAATTGATTCATCTGCTCCTATTATAAGAACAGCTGTTGAGCATTTTAATAATTTAAAGAAATCTACTCCTACAAACTCTGAAGGTGTATCCTTAAAATTAGCTGAACTTTTAAAAGTTAAAAATTTCTTGTCCGGTTATCAAAATATGTTTGAAGAATTATTAGACTATTTTCCTGATGCTAATCAAGATAACCTTGTAAAAAAGAAATTAACTGATCTTATTGGTGTCACCTCTGGAGTAAAAAGTGAGTATATTAAAGTGATTAGTCCTGATATTGTAAACATGTTAGGTGATGTATTTAATAAAGATCTACTAGATAATATTAGACGTGAGTATAGTGAGTTAATTGCTGCAGCTAATGCTCGTGGGGATGTAGAAAGAGCTAAAGAATTAAAAACTGAAAGAGATGACTTGCTTCACAAAAAGTAATTGAAGAACTTTTAAAAGGAAACAAAGGGGATACCGGTTGGTTTTTTAGTAAGCTAGTTGCAACTATTTCTAATCCAGATATAGTTTTAGCAGGTGTAGCTAAAAAAATGAAAGCTACTCTTGACCAAGTGAGACTTGATAATAAGAAATTTAGAGATGGTTTTTCTAAAGAACTTGATAAGAGATTTAAAATATACGGAAGAGGCAATGTTGATGTTAAAGCTTTTAACCAATCTCTTACAGACATAGTTGAAGAGTTTGATCCTAATGGAGAATATAACTCTGTTACAAAAATTAGAAGTGAAAAAACTCGTCATGTAATGTATTTTAAAAGTGAGTTTAGTGAAAAACTTTACAATGATTATAATAGATTAAAATTTGCTTTTAAGCAAGCTGAAGATTCCAAAGATAAGGATGCTATGAGTATAGCTAAAAAAGCTATTAAAGAATTTGAAAACAAATTTTTTCAAACAGGATACACTGATGAGTATTATAAACTAACTGCCCCATTAGAAACAAAAGTTCGTTATCAAGGAAAGGACATGACTGTTAGAGAAATTGAAGGTCAAATCCGGGATGAGATTAATAAACTTGAACGTCTATATAGTAATGATGACATAGAAACTGGAGCATTTGATAAAGCTCATTTGACTGAACTTCAAAAACTTCATGAAAGAAGAGCTGAGTTAAGGGATGTATTAGATTCTAAAGGCAATCCTAAAAGTGGAGAGGAACTAAAGATAGCTAATGCTTTAAATGAATATGATAAAAATAAGTCAAAGCTGTACACAACAGAAGAACAAACTGAATATTTTAATCGTGTTAATGAGAAAGCTAAACTTGACATGGGTGAAGATAGTGAAGAGTATAAAAAATGGTTTACTGATAATACTCGTACAGTTGTTAAAGATGAATATTTTAAAGAGTTATCACGTCTTTATGATGAAAAAGGTAAAATAGTTGGTAGTGTAGGTATGTCTGATGAAATTAATGTATTGTATACCAAACTTAGGCAATTAACTAAAGCTTATAAAGATAAAGATGGTACTGTTAGAGGAGCTATGCTTAGTGATGAGGCAGCTGATAAAATTAAAAAAATTCAAGATCAAATAGTTGAATTGTCTTTAGATATGGAAGATAGTCTACTTAATGGTTATACTAAACAAGAAAAAGATAGACTTAAAACATTATGGTATCTTAAAAATAATGGTCTTCCTTATGATGAGATGGAGATGAATGAAATTAGAGAATCTGGTAAAGCAAGATTACAAGCTAGAATAATTGCAGATCCTCTTCTTGGTGAAAAGATTGATAAACTTAAAGAAATTAATGAGCAAATATGGGGCATGAGTAAAAAAGAAAATACTCCGTATTATGAAAAAGAACTAGAAGATCAAATGCAGTTATTTGCAACAGCTAATAATATTACTCTTGACCAATTGAAAGAAGAAGGAGTATGGATGGAGCAGTTTAAAGATAGTGATTGGTTTATTAATAATCATATCATTAGTAGAAAAGTTTTGTATGAAGATGAGGAGACTGGAGAAAAAAGAATTGATAGAACAGAAATTCCTACATATCAGTGGAGAAGAAATATGCCAGTTGAAAAGTATATTGAAAGAAAACCAGGAAAACAGTTTTCAAGAACCGTACTTAAAGAATCATATACTGATGAAAAGGGTAATGAAATAATGTTGCAAGATCTTGATAACTTAGATGTTCAAAGAAGATTTAAACCTAAAACGAATGAACAATATCGTAAGTTAAATGGTACAGATCATCCCTACTTGAACAAAGAGTTTTATAATTTAAAAATTAAAAACGAAAATGGTAGTGCATCTGCAAAAGAGAAAGTTGACTATGAGAATTTACTCTATATCCATGATCAAATGCTTAAGTCTCAAGAAAATATTGAGCCGTCACAACGTATTGGATTAGCTGTTCCATTCTTAGAGAAAGAATTATTTGAAAGAACTGTTGAATCTAAAGGCACCAATATTAAAGAAAAGATAGGTGGGAAACTATCAAGTATTTGGGAAGCTATTAAACGTATGTTTAAACGTACAGCTCAGGATGTTGATCAAGAAGGTATTCCTACAACTGAAGAAAGTAGTAGAAATGATATATCTAAATTGGCAACAATGGATAATTCACAGATTAAATTTATACCAGTAAGATTTAGTACAAAAGGTGAAGCTGAAAATGCTAGTTATGATGTATGGGGAGGAGTTTTAAATTATGTAGGATCTATTACTAGAAAAGCTGCACTTGACAAAGAGCTTGCTTTTGTTAATGGTATAGAAGAAATATTATCTGGTAAAGAGAATCAACCTAAGTCAGAAAGTAGAAACTTAATTTTAAATAATATTTACAAAAAGTACCTGGGCCCAGAGTATGAAGCAAAAATAAATAAAGGTGGTAATACACGTTTAGAAGTATTAAAAAGCTTTATTAATTCTGTAATGTATAATGAAACTTCTTTTGAAGGATTTGATGTATTAGGAGTGAACTCTCAAAAGGCCATGAATAATGTTATGGCTTTAAGTAGCTTTACTATTCTTGGAGCTGCTCCTCTTAACTGGGCTACTAACTGGATAAGTGGTAACGTTCAAAACTTTGTAGAAGCTGCAGGTGGAAAAATCTATAACATAAAAGATTTTAATTCAGCAAATACAGACATCTATACCGGAGGTAAATATGGTTCTCCTATTAAAGACATGCAAGAAGACTACACTAAAGTAGGTAATAGATCTTTCTGGGGTCAAATTATAGAAGTATGGGATCCTATGCAAGGTGAATTTGAAAATGAATTTGGTCATAAAACTAACTTTAATGTTGCCAAAAACATATTTAAACAAGGACTTTATGCTGGTAAAATATGGGGTGAGTGGGAAATTCAAATGAAATCATTTATAGCATTTATGAAAAATCATAAGCTATATGATGGAGAAATAGTTGATAGAGAAACATTTATAACAAAAAAGATTGGTACTGATTTAGATGGTATGTCACCCTCTCAAATTAGTAAACTAAGACTTGAGGCTTTAAAAGAATTTGAAGCATTAGATGTTAATCTTCTTGACATGATGGAATTAAATAAAGAAGGAACCCTTGCTATTAAAGATAAGTATAAAGAGTCTTTTCAGTTTGGTAGTGGTCAATTTAGTGACATAGTTGCTAAACTTCATGCACTGCAGAAAAAACTGAATGGTTCATATAACCAGTTTGATAAAGCTTATGCTGAGAAAACATCTATTGGTAAAATGATGTTCTTTTTTAGAAAGTATTTTCTTCCAATAGGTATTAATCGTTGGGGAGTTCGTAGAGTTAATTATGAGTCTATGAATATAGAACAAGGATTCTATCTTACGTTTATACAAACAATGGGTAAAGACCTTGCTAAGTTTAGATTTAAAGTTATAGCTGATTGGAGTAAATACTCACCTGATGAAAAAATAGCTATTAAAAAAACATTGACTGATATGGGAATAGTATTAGGTATATGGCTTGCTTATAGTGTTCTTTTAGGATATGATCCTGATGACAAGGACAGATTTAAAAAGCTTAAAGAAAAAGGATGGGCTGCTCAGGCTGCTGTTTTCCTTCTTTTAAAAGTTAGATCTGAAACTGAACAGTTTCTTCCTTATGCCGGTTTAAATGAGATTAAAGGTGTGTACAGTAATCCATCTTTAGTATTTAATGAGACCACTCGTTATATGAATTTAACAAAATTAATTGGTGAACACATGTTGAATGTTCTTCCTGGAGTAGATTTTAATCATGATCTTTATTATAGTAAAGATGTTGATCAAAGTGGATTGAAAGATAAGGGAGATTCAAAATTAATTTCAGCTGCTGTAAAATCAATAATTGGGTATAGTGGAAGAACAGTACATCCTGATGATGCAATCAAGTCCTTTGAATATATGCAGAGAATGAAATAAAAAATCCCCCTTTTTACAGGGGGATTTTCATTTACACCTTCTAAACTACACTTTAAAAGGATGCTTACCTAAGTAACAATTTTCTGGTTCATCCATGTGCTTTTTGAACCCGTTAATAAAACTTTGAATATTGGTTGCTCCTACAGGATTATGTGAATGAACACAACATGCTTTTAAAGAAACCTTCATTTTTTGACAATATTCTACTACAAAGTTAGCACAATCTAGTCCTGTCTTTTCTTTATAACTTTCATAGTCAGGACGTTGAAATCCTTGTTGTTCAAATTGTCTCCAATAATCATCAGTATGCTCAGTGCTTAAATCATGGTCAAAAGATATTAAGTCTGGTACACCATTCTCAACTATCCACTTTTCAAATTCATCATAGTTTCTTACTACATTCCACGGATGGTATCCGGGAATAGTTTCTGTTGGTGTTCTTACATCGTCTAAATAACAACAAGTTTTTAATTTATTTTTTTCCATGTAAGGGCAATTTTTACAACCATTATGACAGCAAAAACCTCTTTTTAACAAGAAGTCTTTGCTCAATGGTTTTGGTTTCACAATAGTTTTTTATGTTTTAAAATATTTTCTATAGATTCTTTTAATTCAAATATACCAGATACATTTGCTATCCTGTAGTCAAAGTTCCAATGGTCTAATCCAACTTCAGAAGGATGATTATTGATAGGTTTAACTCCTGGTCTATCTATTCTAATAATTATACCACCTTTATCTTTTATAACTTGAGCTTCATTGGGAAATCTGCAGTCTGTAATAATCCAATTAGGAAGATGTGGTTGTTCATCATCTCCATATTCTATAGGTTTATAATCAGCCATCAAAGCATTCACCCATACATTATCATGTAGTCCTGTTCTTAAAGCATCTGTACCAAGCTTTTGTAAAAACTCTCTTACAGTCATGCCCCATTCAGGTTCTAAGTTAGTCTTCTTGAACTCTTGGTCTTCAAAATCTTCTATATCAATACCAGTGAGATGGCTAGCTATATCTTTGAGTTTACCTGCAAACTTTCTAATTTCCCATTCTGATTTTTCTTCTAACCACTCCTCATAATCTTCATAATTTTTTATTGCTTCTTCTATACTAACATTTTCTTTATTAATACATTTTAAATACTGTATGATTATACCTACAGTATCTTTGCCAGAATTTGAATATCCATTAATTCCTATGATCATAAGGTGGTTTTTTTAACATTGACAAAATTACTAAATAGATGTGATACATCCATCCTCTTAATGTATTTTTTCTTTGATATTTCATAATAAAAAAAGGAGATGACTACAATATGTAGCCACCTCCGTGTTTTGGGTTAGAGAAAATTTACTCCTACTACATCTAAATCAAAGTCAGATCCTGCTGGGCTTACCACAAGATCTTCTCTTACATCTTCTTCATCTTCTTCATCGATAGGATCTACCATTACACCTCCACCTATTTGAGGAGTGATCAATTGACCATACTGATTAACAAAATATTGGTGAACCTTTTGGTGATCTCCTATATAGTGTCCAGGATGAGATTCTTTTAGAGCAAAAGTAATATGGTTATACATACTCCATGCAGAATTAGTATCAGCATTGTATGTGTGAGTTGGTTTATCAAGTTCACGTTTAACTATACCTACTTGAGTGAGAGTTAGTATTTCATCATTGGCAAATAATTCACCAAGAATTCTACCTTTATCTCTAGGAGTTAAGATGATATTCTTAAGCATGTCCTTGTCTTCTACCAAACTATTGAAATAAGTTTTAGCATTAGATATTTGTTCCTGTATGCTTGTAACTACATCCTGTATAGCATTTTTACCCATATGCTTACGATTAAAGTTACTCATGTCTCCAGATACTACACCATTCATGCATATAAATACTTGAGCACCTGCTGCACATTTAAATCTTTGCTGCTTATTGTAAGAGTTACTCCAAGCAAACATTAATCCCATGTCAGCATCATTACCGTATTTTAGGTGATATACACCTTGAGCAATCTGCCCATCTAAGCTGGTTTTATACAGCTCTTTTTCAATTTCAAAACCAGCAGATGCTAACTGCTGTTTTGTTTCGTCTATAATAGAACCATGAGAGATAACAGCATACTGTCCTCCATGAGTTGGCAGAGAAATGGATCTAAGCATTTCTTCTGTCATGTAACTTGTCTTTACTGGCATTGTTATTGGTTTTTAAAATAATGATAATTGTACACTTTTATTAAAGGTTACTTCTTGAATATTATCTATTTGTTTATAAATTTCTTCTAAGTAATACTTTTTGTTAATGTTATAGGATTCAAAGGGCTTACTGGTGTCAATCCTATTAATAGTTGTTTGCAACCATTCCCCGGATTCTACTTGAATCTCCCGTCCATCCTGATGACATTTTACCAACTTCCCTCCAGTGTCTGAGATGAAGTATCTAATTATTTTCTGTAATTGTTTATTTACTAATTCACCTTGTATAATTTGTCTATCTACAAAGTGCCATCCTGCTTTAGCTTTAACAGCTCCACAATAATCAAAGATGTTATTGTTAGATTCTAAAAACTCTTCAGGCTTAATACCAAGTACGAACCATGCATATATTGCTTTAGGTACAATAAGAAAGCTTTTATTCTTATGGAATGTAGCCACTTTCTTTTTATCCAAGTCTTCCCATTCAAATGCACCTTTGCTTTTTACTTTTCCATTCTTGCTAATAGCCATGTAGTTATTTACATCTCTGATAATCATCTTAGAGTATTCATCATGTTCCAGATTAAGCTGTGTAAGCTTTTCCCACTCGTGACATACGTTCATATAATCGTCCACTCTGTCTAAAGGAATCATCATCTCAAAACCATCTGTGTTTAACATAAGAGGAATAGCTTCTGGAATAGCCAAACTTACCATTTCTGCAAGTTTTGATAATAGCAGCTGTCCATTGATCGTAATATCCATAGTCATCTTTGGATCATACAGAAAACTATTCTCATCACCGGTAAGGCCATAAGTAGAGTTTAGTATAATCTTGAACACATAGTTTTTAGGATCACTCTTAGGTATTTTCTTTCTCTCTTCAAAGAACCACTCATACAACTGCCCAAACTCTTTCTGTGGTAGATGAGCAGGAGCAAATTTGTTCTTGATAGCTAAATTAGGATAGTAGCTAGTAACGTCAGACGTCATTATTGTCCATCCTTCTTTAGCTTCATAAACACCTGCTTGAGTTGCACCATGAATGCCACCCAATCCATAGTCAATTTTTACTCCTTTAAAGTTCATTGTATACTTAAATCCGTCTTTAGTAGATGTAATCACTTTAGTACGGAAATAGTCCAACACTTTATTAAATTCAGGAGTATCAAACTTTACATATGGAAGGATACAATCAGCTAGTACAATATATGGTCGTGGTGTACGAAGAGATTTTAAATGAGTTTTAGTCATTCCAGTTCTTTCTTCCAGGAAGTGAAGAAATAATTCTTTAGATATCCTTGGCTCGGATGCTGAATAGAGGTCTATTCCATACTCTTTGGTTAGAGTTTGCCTAAGTAGAATTTGTTCTTTAGAATGCTCAAATATCTTCTTAGTGGATCTAACATCATTAATACAATAATCTATAACGGAATTCAAAGTGTAAACATCTGTCACGGGTTGGTCATGTTTATGAGGCATTTCCTCAACATTCTCCCAGTCCATGGAATATTGTATCCACTTGAGTCCAGACATCTTTGCTTTATTATCCCAGTGATTAAGCTTAAATAAATCAATTTGTTTAATCTTAAGCTTGTATGGGGCAAATTCAGCAAAGTCCCCCTTGTTAGATCTTTCTATTACACTTTGAGCATACTTATAGATATAATCTACAAGTTCTTGAGCACTAAGTTTTAAAAGAGCTTTTTGATTTAATAGTAATTTTTGTGTAATCTGAGCATCAAATGATAATCCATTATAGGATATGTGCCATTGATTTTCTGTCACACATTTTTGAAGAAATGTGACAAACTCAGGAAAGTCATTTCTCTGTTCGTGAACAACGAACACCTTTCTCTCATCTTCTTTATAATGTTCAAATACGGCTACAAAACAATTAGAAATTGTTTCATAATCCATTACCCAGTGTGGTTTTATTTGTTCAGCCATTTATATAATATTCAGTTAAGCTGTCTCCCCTTTAGAGCCAAAAAAAGCAGATTTACATCTGCTGTTTAATGGTATTATGAACAAGGAATTATATGGTTGAAATTAAATTTCCTGTTTTTGGTGCTTCTGTTTTAGCTTCAATAAAAGAAGTGATATCAAATGTATCAGAATTAACAGCTAATCTAGCTACTATATCTTTAACATCAGCTACATCTTCTACATAATATTCATAGAAAGTTTCTAAAGTTTTACGTTCTTCAGCATAATCTTTCCCGTTTGCACGTTTTCCTATTTTCATAGGAACTACGTCTCCCCATTCATTCACCTTAGCTACCATGTGTAAGCTTTGTTTCTTTTCTTTAGAAATAAGAGCTAACACTTTGCTATCTAAATCAAAAATTGCTTCATTGTAGATGCAATCTGGTGTTGCTGGGATCATTTTAAAAGTCTTCTTGGGTCCCCAAGTAGACGTAATTAACATCATTGATTTGTTCATAAATTGGTTTTTTTTTCAAAGTTATCAAATTTTAGTTAAACTTTCCAAATCTTCTGCTGGGATTTTTAAAATTTCTTTATCAAGATCACAAGGATCACATAATTCCCCAACCCTCTTTAAAAGATTAACATTAACATCTAATAACTTTGCATACGTTTCAAAATACTTTTCAGGGTATAAATAGGTTTCTATAAATTTATATTCTGCCGAATTCTCCCCGTAATAGTTTTTTATTGCTTTTTTGAGATGGCTAGATATTTTTGAATATTTACCTAGTAAAAAGTTGAAATAATCTGACTGATATATCTCCAAATCAAACACATATAGATTAAAATCTTTAACCTGTACTTGATTTAAAAAAAGTGGATTGGTTAACAGCATTTGATTCTCAAAACTCTTAAATCCTTCAGATTTATCATCCCTAAATGTACAAATAAGCTTTACATCCTCTGGCTCTACTTTTCCAGAAATGGAAATGTAGGTGCCAGAAGGAGTAATATAGCTTCCCTTCTTTATACCCAAAGCTGGATACAAAAAAGCTCTTGATTTTTGAAAGTATTTTCCATAGAGTTTATCTATCATTTTTTTTGTTTATAAGGTTACTTTCCCTATTGCAAAATCATGTGGTAGTTCATACTTTTTATTTGTATAATGCCATTCAGCCTTTTCTAATGAATCTGTTAGTTTTGTAAACCAATTATTCATTGTATTTTGACTTACCGGAAAAGGATACACTTGGTATGCTCTATCAATAACTACAAAGTGAAATTTTAATTCATATCCGGCATCTATTAAATGTATAAATTTGATTGCAACCATAGTAGTATAAATAGCAGCTTGCAACCAATAGTTATAAAATTCAATTGATTCAGGAAAATCTTTAAGATCTTTTGAGGTGGTCTTTATATCATTAATATAAACGATTTTCTTGTTGTGGTCAAATACTAGGTTATCTAATATACCTTTAAGACCAAACTTTTTACCATTTATGTTACAATCTAAAGGTAACTCATTAAATACTTCTTTGTTTTCAAACTCAGTGACATTGCATCCTATGAGATCACACACTTCCTGATTCATTTTTATAAGATCTACACCTGTTTTACAGAAATCGTAAGTTTCCTGATCTATAAGGGTTTTATTTCCTTTAGTCATAAGAAACTGCCAGTAGTTCATTGCTTCTGGTGTATATACTTTGTCTATTCTTTGCTGGTCAGTTTTCAAAGCCTGGTGAAGATTAATGTCTTTTAGTACATCTATTACAGCATCACTAAATTCATTAAATTCCCTTCTTTGATCACCATTAGCATGAAGTTCTGTTGCATGCCTATATACAGAATCAATCACTGTTCTTGTATTACCTGTAGGTAAATTGGTAGGGCTAATAATAAACTGGTCGTTAAACTTAGCTTCTTCTAGTAACAAAGCATGTATTACTTTACCATTTACTAAATAAGACTCTGTCTTTTCTTCCCGGTTGCCAAGGACATACATTTGATAGAAAGCTTGTGGGTTCCACAAAAGCTTATTCAAACTACTATACGAGAAGCTAAATGGTTTAGCATAAAAATCGGTTTCCATTAATTCTATAGACTGTGTCATGATTTCTTCTAGTTCCATATTTGTAATAATTTTAAAAATGTTCTAATTCTATATGCTGTTTCTTTGTCTTTTGTTAAAGCTTCCTCATATTCAAGGAATTCTATTAAGTTTTTAATACTAATCTTATCTATAAGATTGGTAATTTCTGTTTTGTCTGACATATTTGTCTAAGTTGTTTTCCTAAATCTGTATCATTAGAAAAGTGGTTAACTAATTCGTATATATCAAGTGATATTTCTTCACCTGATTTTTTTTCTAAAGCATCAGCTATTCTTTGAAGCTGATGGGCTATATTTGGTAATGTACCTTCTATAAGTTTTCTACCCATTAGGGTTTCATGTAGTTCAGGCATGTTATTCATTTATATTTAGATAAAAAATATCAATTTCTTCTTGACTTAGATCAGATAAAGGAAATTGAGTACCATGTTCATTTTCTACCATTACAGACTTAGACTCAAAGTTGTAAACTAGTCTTGCTCTATCTAGATTGTCTAATTCTATTTTTTCAGATTCTATAATTAAAGTACTTAGCCAATAGTTTGCTAAGTCTTCGTGTGTCATAACTTTACTCATACTTTATATAATTTATCAATTACTGCTTCAAATTCCCTTACTTTTTTAAGTCCTATTTTCTTAATAAGACTGCTAATATTTATAGTGGTTTCATCAAAATAAGCTTGTAATGCTTCCACTTCTTCATTAGTTAGTGTCATAATGTTTGTTTTATTAATGTATTTGTATGTTTAATTCATCAACTACCATCCATTGACAATTGTTCGAATTTAATCCTATTTCTGCAGAATCTATAAATTCTATACAATCTTGCCATATAGGTTCATCATATGGATATACATGTACTTCTGCAGTGTTAAAATCAAGAATTATTATCTTTTTCATCTCTTAAATGTTTAAATTGTTTCCAGTCTTCTTCTGGTAGGTATTCTATTAGATTTACATTAGGTAGGAACTTAAGTAGTTCTTCTATAGCTTCTACTTCACTACAGTGAATGTCTAATTCTATTTGTTTATATACAGTTTCTATAAGGTCCTGTTTATCTTTTGGACTTTTCATCTTGTGTTTTTTTATTGTGGCAGGTCTCACAAAGCACTTGTAGATTGTCTACTTCACAAAATAGTCTTTCTACAAAGCCTGGGAGGTCATTGGCACACTTTAAAGTGCCAGCAGGTATAATGTGGTCAACATTGATTTTCTTCTCAGGAAACCAGTTTAAACACTCTTTACACTGATATTCAAATTTCTGTCTCTTAAGAGGGCCTTTGTAAGTCCTACGAGCTTTCATTTTACATTGTGTAATAGGTTTCCAAAATCTTGATTTCTGTCTTAAAGCACTACGTATAAAAGACCAAAAGGCAGACTCTGTTAAAGTGCCTGCATTTCTGGTCTTGAGGGTTAGTACTCGTTTATTTTTAGCCATTGCTTAATTTTTTGTCTAAGATAGGAACTAATCTTATTAAAACCTCTTTAGCTCCATGATCTTTGATTGAATCAGATACATCCTTACTCATAGGTAGGACTGTAGTTTCTATAAATGGATACTTTTCTTTATAAGCCTGCATAGAAGCAATCCCTGCATCATCATAATCAAACAGCACTACAATCTTTTTGTACCTATTTTGGAGTTCATCCATTACATCTTGTTTAATCATAGTGTTTTCACTGTCAGGGGCAATAATGTCTACAGCAAGCTTTAGAGACTTGATGGCCATTACATCTTTAAGACTAGATGTGATAACTAAATTAGTATGATTATACAATTGTTCCCAGCCCTGAATATAGTTTGCAACTTTAATAAATTTCTTATCTAGTGTCTTAGGCTGGTATATTTTATAGAGAGTACCATCTGCTTTGAAATAACCATAGAGGTATAGACCTTTTATACAAAGGTTCTTATCGTCATTAGTCATACAATAACTTTCTAAAGGCTTTATATTGTGAGCCTCAAGTAGTTTAGATCCTATATTGAACTGTGTCCAAAAATACTGATCTTGTGTGGTCCAACCTCTAAATTTGTGACTGTTCACCTTGTATCTAGATGCTTTTTGAAAATCTTCAAGATTATAGCTTCCGTTATTATGAAGAACATAATCATTATAATTTTGAATAATTAACTGGACAGCTTGGTGAAATGAGAGTTGTTTTAAATCTTTTACTAAATCTACTGCACTGCCTCCTTTACCGGTAGAAAAATCTTTATACCTGTAGGTATTAGACCCATTGGTATAAATACACATGCTAGGAGTACGTTCTTTAGGATTAAATAAAGATTTGATTTTTATATCTTGTCCATTTAGCTTTTCTGTTATTTTACAAAAATGCTGAAATATCCAAGGAATTGGTACATCGTTTATATCGTGTACTAAGTTTTTTGTTTTAAACATATTGGCAAATTTAAAAAATAAAAGGGGGAATGTGGAAACATCCCCCCGAATTAAAAAACAAAAGTTTAAATCAAAACCTAAACATTGAAGTCATTATTTACTGGTTCAAAACCACTTACAGCTTTGGTAACAAATGGTGAAAAATGCCATTTATTTGTTTTATCAAAAGCAGGTAGTTTACTTTCGTCTTGAGAACAAAACTTATATCTTGGAAGAGATAATTTTACAATGATCTTTCCATTATACTCATCTTCTTTTCCAGAAAGAAAGAAATAAGCATCTTGACCTTTTAAAACGTCAACAGCTGCTGCTACCCATTCTTCAATAGAGGTAATTTTTTCATTCTTAGATAGGTTATCAATTTCCTTTCTAAGACCTAATTGATCAGAAATAACAATGATCTTACTCAAGATTTCATTCTTGTTAACATCATCACTATTAAAGTCAGAAATGTAAATACTAGCACTAACTCGTGCTGTTTGTCCTTTATACTTTTCACCTTCAGGATCTTCTCTGTCAATAGCCCAACCTTCAAAGCCTAGGATTGCTGGTCCTTCTAATGTGATTTCTAAAGCTTTCTTACCTGTTTTAGAGGTTCGAACTTGTGCACCATAAATGTGTGCAAATACTACTCCGGGTTCAAAGGATTTTCCTAATCCTCCTCCCTTGACATCTTGTCCTTCTGTTTTGAACATGTGTTTTGTGTTTTAAATTTTAAAAAATGAAATTAATTTTCATAATCTTTAATTGCTTTAGTAACAAGTTGCAAGTCATTAGCTACCTCTAAAGTAGGGAACATACCTCGTGGAGACTTACATGTATTTTCACCGTTAGTTTGGGTTTCAAATACATACCTAATCTCTCCGTCTTTGTTTCTCTTGGCTTTTCCAAACAAAACTATAGAAAATAGCCCTTCTAAAGTTAGTTTTTCATCAACCATTTTGCCAATAGTTTTAGCTTTAAACTTACGTTTACCTTCCATATCTGTTGCCTCTTCTGCATGAGTAAGAAAGAAGATGATAAGATCATCTCTCATGTCTTTAGGCATACGAGCAATTCTAGCTAGGTGGGCACCTATCTGTGTGAACTTCTCATACCCTTTCTCATTAGCTTTGTCAAAGAATTCAAAGGAACTCATGTACTGAAAGTCGTCTATGATTATGTTTTTGATCTCAGGACGTTTTTCACTAATGTATTTTATACATGCCTCAATATTTTCAGGACCTGATTTGTCATACATGTTACCTGTAGGATTGTCTTTACTCCAGATAGTGTACTTCTTTTTCCATCCTTTAAATGGTAGTGGCTTGTTAGCTACATTAATGATAAATGTCTCTTTGGGATCTAATGCCTCAATGCTGGTAGACTTTCCAGCACCGGACTCTGCAATAATTAATACTCCTTGTGCCATATGCTTATTTGTTTTTTATAAGGTCGTTCAACCAGCCTTTTGCACTTACTGGTCTATTTGAATGGATAGCATAATAATCTCTGATTGTTAACTCAGAGTATGGTGCATCTTCCATTGGTGCAGGAGCTTTAGGAATAGCCTCCTGTGCTTTTTGTGTAATCTTAAAAACAGATTGGTCATCATCTATCCCTGTAAAAGCTGCCATTTTACTTATAGCTACTGAGCTACGATGTACAACTTTTAACTCTTCAATAGGAACTAAATAAGAACCTTTTGCATTAAGCTCATACTCTTCTTCGAAAGAAGATGTAGGAGGAACTCTGTATACTTTTCTATCCGGATCTACAGCATTTAAATCTGAGTCTATAAGCTCAAAGAAAAATCCTTTTGTTTTTTTAAACTCTGATGGAAAGATCCCAACCACCAGTCTTCGTTGTTCATCATAGAACTGTGTCTTCATGTTGAAGTCATAAGCACTAATCTCTAAATCTGCAATTAACTCAGAGTTAAAATCTCTGATTTCCTTGAGTTTGTCGGCTTTGTACTTAGTCTTGTCAGCATCAGACATACTGTGCATAATTGACATAATGTGTAATTTTTGTTTTTGTGTTATGGAAATTGTTGTGTTGAATTGTTAAATCTGTTAGCTGTTCGTCTTTGAGGAGGTTGTCCTGTTGGATTCATAGCTGTTGGTTCCGGTACTTCTATCATTCTTTGCTTAGCAAACTCGGCTTTTAAAAATATCAAATTAACATCATCTGCACTATTTCTAGATTTTAGAATATGTCCAAAAATATCATCTGTTTTACAAGGATATTCTTTTCTGCCATAAAGCTCAATGTCAGCTTTGTATGGTCTAGTTAATACTAATACCATATCTGAACCCTGCATGAGAGCATCTCCACCAAATATGTCACTACTTGTTGGATAGTTTGCAATATTGCCTGGAATTTTTCTTATAGATTCATCAATACTTCTGTTAAGTTGAGAAATCATAAGTACTATAATCGGAAGTTTATTTTTTACCTTCATTAACATCTCTACAGTGTTGTAAAGTGTGGCAATCTTTTCTCTTTCAGCAGTATCTTTTTTAATTAACCAGCTATGATCAATAGTTACAACAAGAGGTTTACCACCTAGCCCGTTGTATCCAGCATAAATAGCTTCTTCCATTCCTCGTACTGTAAGAGGCTCATTAATTTGAGTTCTGTAATTACCAATATTTTGAAATATTCTACTATCGTCAAGATATTGTTTCATCATTTTAATAGCAAACTCGTCCACTTGTTTATGTGTACTTAATACTTGATTGTAATCAAGCCCTACTTGAGAAGCAAAGTCTCTAGATGCTGTTTGTCTAGCCCCCATTTCAAATTGAAACTCTAGGATATTAAAATCTTGTGTTGGATTTAGAAGCTTAGATTCTCTTAGTATTTGAGAAACAAACATTGTTTTACCAGACCCCGGTCTAGCTCCAATTGTAAGCATTGATCCCCACTCTAATCCTGCAACACCTGCATTATTCAAACCTGTCCACGGAAGCATTAATGATTTAATTTTTCCTGACCGTCTGTCTTCTATATATCTTAGACCTTCTTCTAAAATCTCTATGTAAGATTTTATACCAAACGGTCTATCTTTAAGGGGGAGTTTGAGAATATTCATTGTTATATAGACCCATTAAGAGTTTCTGAAAATAAAGTAGCCATATCAATTTTACCTTTACTATAAGCTACTTCAACTATTCTAGTAACAGCTATATTAAAGTTGTCAAAAGTAGTAGCTCTAATTTTTTCACTATTTGGAATAGCAACTGTACAACCTAAATAAAGGTCTTGGATTTCTTTAGAAAAATCTATCGTTGGTTCAGTCATTTAGCTTTAGTTTTTGCTTTGTAAATTTAAATAATTTAATCGAAACTATCAAAATAAGTTCAATAGCCATGTATCTCCAAAAAGACATTTTAACTAAGAAAAAATCTATTAATCTCCAGTTAATAAAACTAAAACATATTGATATTATTAGGGAATGAAATACTTTTTCTCTTATTGTCATTTTTCTTTTTTAATTGTTAGATAATATTTTTGGATTGTCAAGTATTTCTTGACAATAGTCAGCAAGCTTTGAGCTTACTTCTTTAGTTAAAGGATTGGTTTTCTTTATAAAATAGCTACTAGTGGCCATATACTGATAGTTCTTTTTACTAAAAACTTCATTATAATGATCTGTAGCATCTAGCACAAGATCCCAGTCATATTCGGGGTATGTCTTAAAGAACCAAACAAACTTGTCTTTTAATTCTTGATTAGATTGTCTAGCCAATTCCCCGGAAGGAAGTCTTTTACCTGGCCAGATTTCTCTGTACTCTTTAATTCGATCATTCATATCAGCTCCTAAAACTTCACTAGCTACTTTTCGTTTAGTCTTGATAAGAAAAGTCTCATATTCATCAAGTATAACAGCTGCTTTATTAGTTAAATTACCCTTATCGTCTATTAATCCTTTTGCTTGACACACTAAAGATTCAGCATCTTGATTAATTATGTTTGCAGGTCTTATTTTAGATCGGCAACAATCTAAAAAGTAAATTTGATTAGGACTCAAGTTCCACTTTATCAGTGTGTTCCAGTGTTGATGGCTCATGATGATCGTTTTTTAAAGTTTTAAGAATAGTGTTATACTTCATTTTAAAAATTTCATCTGTATCATATAAATTCTTAAATGTTGTAATGTTATGTATAACTGTTGTGTGGTCTCTTCCACCTAAGTACTGACCTACACGTTTTAGTGTATAGTTCATTGATCTTGCAATAAAAAAGAAAATACACCTTAATTCTACTAAACTTCTTGTTCTGTCTTTTGATCCTAATTTTATATCTCTACCACGTGTTTTTGGTAGAAATGGAGTAAAATAGTTCTCTAACTCATTAAGTGTTAATATAATAAGTCCATCGTTTGTCATCTCTTTGTCAGTAATAACTGTAGGTTTATAACCTATCTTTTCTTCAAATTTTAGAATAAACTCTTCAATGAGCTCTTGTTCTATCTTTTTTTTACAATCTGATGCCGTCATAACTTTTTTAGGTTTGTTCTTGAAAATTTTGTATATTATAGTGTGTAGAAAAGGGGATCAAAGTTACCTTTTTTCTATCAATCTATATGTATATATTTATAAATTTTTTTAATTTTTTTAGTAATGAGTGTACCTACTCCAAAAAATTCCATAGCTAACACATTGAAAATCTATGTTTTCCCAGCTTTAGTTACAATTCTAGCCACCCTTATTTGGAGGGATGTTACAGAAATGAGAACAGACGTTAAAATGTTATTGGCTCAGTCTAATGTAGATAAGACTGAAATTCAACAACTTAAACGTGATGTACAAATGCTTGATCATCAAGTATTTAAAATACCTGTATCTGTAGCAATGAATGATCAAGAAACAAAATCTAAAGATTATTTATATGCTGATAGGTATTTTAAACATGAAGAAATTTTTGATATAACTAAATATATACCCAAAATAGATTAACAATGGCACAGTATCCTCAAGGAATATTCCAAAGTCTTCAATGGCTTTTAAAGAAAGTTAAAACACTTTTCTTTACAACTAGACCAATATATGGGTCTTTTTACCATACTGTTCAACAAACAGCTGCCGTTATAAATACAGCATATCCAATGCAATTTGGAACTACAGATGTATCCAATGGTATAAGTGTTGTAACTAATGGTACAGGTCTTAGTAGAATCACTGTAGATACCACTGCAAAATATCTTATTACAGTATCTGCTCAAGTATGGGAAAATACAGTAACAACAGCTCAAACAGTAGATATTTGGCTTAGAGTGAATGGTGTTAATATTGCTAACTCAAATAGAAAAGTTGAAGTGCAAGGTGTTGTAAACTTTGTATTGTTTACTAACACATGGACTGTAAATATTCCAGCTAATCAATATGTAGAAATTATGTGGGCTACTAACTCAACAGCTGTTGAATTAAGATATGATGCTATTAGTGCTCCTCATACAGCTACTCCATCTACTATGGCTACTATTCATAAAATAAGTAACTAATATGACAGCTAAAATTAGAGATATTAAAAAGAGAAAATTATCTCATCATAAGACTACATTTAGTATGAAGTCTTACTGGGCTCCTACTCCTAAGAAAGTTAGAAAAATAGGTGATAGCTTACTTGGTATATTTTCTATTACATCCATGTCATCAATGTTTATGGATAATAAGACTTTAGCTATTATCTCACTTATAGTGGGTGTAATAGGTAAAGTGTTGACTAACTTTTTTTCAGAGGAACCTGTTTACATACAAGAAGGAGAAAAAAACTATGAATAGTGAATTCTTAAAAAAGAACTTTATAAACATTGTTGTACTTACATTACTAATAATAGTGCTTTTACAAACTTGTAACAAGCATGATAAAGTTGTGGATGGTCCTAAAATCATTAGAGATACTACTTGGGTTATTAAAGATTCTACAATTAACAGCAAACCTCAGATTTTTAAGACTGAAGCTTATGGTATTCCTATTGATCGATGGAACACTGAATATCTTCCGGATACTAATTATGATAAGCTTATAAAACAATATGAACTTTTAGTTAGAGAACTTTTAGCTAAGAATATATCATCTGATAGTATCAAAATAGATTCAATAGGTCATGTTTATATTATAGATACTGTAAGTAAAAATATGATTACAGGAAGAAGTACTCATTATAATCTTAAATATCCAATTATAACTAATACTGTAATAGTTCCTGAAAAAAAGAAATTGCAGATTTATGTAGGTGGAGGATTGCAAGGACAAAAGGATGAACTAATAAATCAAATAAATGCTGGTCTTTTATTAAAGACTAAAAAAGATCAAATATATGGAGGTTATTTCGGGATTAACCCTTCCGGTCAATTTCAATTTGGAATACAAACTTATTGGAAGATAAAACTACATAAATGATAAGAATTAATAACGATTGTATAGACTTAATTAAATCTTTTGAAGGTTTATTTTTAAGTGCTTATCATGGTAAAAAAGATAAACCAGGAATAGATACAATAGGATATGGTACAATCAAGTATCCTCCTACATATCTTGGTGGTAAAATGGTAAAGCTTGGTGATCCTAATATAACAGAGGCTCAAGCTTTTGAATTTCTTAAATGGGAGGTTGAAAAAATGTTACCTCAAATTGATTTACTTGTAAGAGATGATTTAACTGTTAATCAGTTTAATGCTCTTACTAGCTTTTGTTATAATCTTGGTACTGGAGCATTAAAAATGTCTAATCTTAGAAAAAAGATAAATGTTACTCCTAATGATCCAGGTATAAGAGCTGAATTTATGAAATGGACATGTTCTAATGGAGAATGTGGTATTAAAGGTCTTATTAGACGTAGAAAAGCTGAAGCTGATTTATACTTTAAATAAGCATAAATGAAAAAAAATTTAATTATACTGGCAGTATTATCACTAATATACTTACTGGCAGGATGCATCTAATAAATATTTAAACAATGGCAAAAGGTAAATCACTAGGAGATACTAGAAAAGTAAGTTTTGGTAAAAGGAAAAAAGGTAATGCTAAAAAAGCATTTAATAAACATACTCCTAGACCAAAGGCATACGTAGGACAAGGACGTTAACCCTCTATATACATCCTATCCTGTAGAACTACCCTCTCTGCTACAGGATGAAAAAGTAAGGGCCCTACACTATATAGGGCCCTCATTTTTTTTATATTATTTCACCGTGTTCATTCACTTTACTTATTGACTGACCATTAAAGACTACAGCTTGACCTTTGTTAGCATATTCCTTAATAACTTCAGTATTGAAATAATTGAACCTAGCTCCTTCTACACCAATAAAGAAAGCTTTATCAGAATAAATGGAACAGCTATCTTCTGCATCTGTAATAACTAATGCATTAACACCATTCTTTTCTATACTTCTAATAGCTTCATCAATAGTAGTACCACCTCCACAATCTAGCATAGATATAGATATAATATCATTCTTGTATTTTTTCACTCTATTATCAAACTTGTATATGTCATTCAACATATCCATACCTTTGAGTTTAGCAGCAAATGCTTTACAGAAATCTATTTTACTTATACTTTGTCCATTACTATTTTGTGCACCACAATTAGAAGACATAGATCCTGATACATCTATATAGAGATCTATCTTACCTACTTTCTTGGTGTTCTTCACCTGCAAATCTTCAGCAAAAATCTTTCTAAGTTTAGGATGCAGGAGTTCATAATCCTCTAGACCGGCTATGTTATCACTATTGAACAAGTCTTCATACTCAGTGGTTTGATTAGAACTAAAATAACTAACAGATTTATCTAGTAGTTTCTTAATCTTTTCTTTCAAACTTCCCATAGAGAGATTGATATTCTCAAGTCTGGCTGCTATTTGTCTCATGAAGTCAGGACTAAGTTTACCTGCCATTCCTCCATCACCGTCTGGTTTATTAGCATTCTCAAACATTTGATCTTGAACATCTCCGTCCATAGCATCATCCATTTGTTTACACAATTCCTGGGCTTTCTGCATAGCATCCTCTAGCATATTCTTACCCTGTGTGCTGTCCATCATATCCTGCATAGCTTTGTCTACACCATCATTATCAAAATCAGACCCACCATTCAATCCATTCTTAATGTCTTCAGATGCATTAGGATCTACAAAATCCATAATAGTCATACGGGTGATAAAATAAGATAGGATGTTACGTGCATAAATAGCAGACTTTAGATTGCTATGTTCTGACATAATTTTACCTACAGGGTTATTAGCCCTTTCTAAGAATTTAAACTTAGTGTGGTTCTTCTCATCCCTGTCTTCAAAATCAAGCTTATCTATGGGATTATAATACATCTTGAAGATGTCTTTAGCCATATGTTTAGGAAATTTTCTATAGTTATCCTGAAACTTTTGATAGAATGCTTGTTGATAAGGTTGTTGTTTTGGATCAATCTTTTTAAAGTCAGTAGTCTTAGCAAACTTACTATAGTTTTCTTGCACTGCTTTAATATCTTTCATATGAGTGTCCATAATATTCTCAAGCCTCCATTCATCTATATAATGCATATAGGGCTTGATAAGATCTGGCTTCTTATAAAAATTTATTTTTCCAAATAAACCTTCATCATCTTTATAATAGGATTTGATTTCTCCTTTCTTTACTTTCTCAAGAATGGTGTATACATTCTTATAATTTTTAGGACTTGCCATAATTAATTGATTTAAAAATAAACCCCCTGGTGTAGAAACACCAGGGGTAAATTTAAAATATACAAAATGAAAACTAAAACGGATTTGTGTCTTCTACCATATTGTCAAACTCTTCTGATGTTTGATAGTCAGCACGAGCTGGATGGTTCTGAAGAATAAACTGCATAGTAGATTCTATTTCTTCCACTTGACCTGTATCCATTACACCTCTAGAAGCATATGTATTAATCAAGCTTTCTATCTCAGCCACTGCAAGCTCTAAGGCTTCATTGTTGCTGTGAGAATGTAACATCTCCACCTTGGACATAACAGCCTTAATCTCTGGACTCATCAATTTGTTCTGCAGCTCTGAACCGGCAGATTGACTAATCATAATTTGTGCTGTTTTTACAAGAGCTTTATCTACACTAATGTCCCATACATAAGATACAGCTTTAGTAAGCCTTGGTACAAAAGTTAGAGTACGATCTGAACTATGCTGATAGCCTACTTCCAAATACTTGTCTAATTTGTTAGAAGGTATTTCTACAGTGTCTAACTCTGCTTGATTAGGAATACCAATCTTAAAGCTCTCTCTGTAGTTACGTGCTCCTTTTGCATAATATTTAGATATATCACCTGCAGACACTCTGTTTACAGTCATCTTTAACATAAATCTGTCCCAGAACGGAGAGTCTTTCTCATCTTTAGGTATTTCATTACATGTAGCAATAAATAACTTCCATTTACATGGGATTTTATTCTTACCATTAAATAAGAACTTCTCGTTCATTACACCTAGCATTGCATTTCTAATTGCACTAGATGCTTTATCTACCTCGTTGATTATTACAATGTCAGCTTCTGCTACAGGAGCATTTACTTCATATGTATTCTGAGTGAATAACTTACCTAAGTCAGGCATACCTTTAATCTCTGATGCTTTAGTGCCCTCATCAGTTTCTAAGATGTACATTTTGTTTTGAAAATCTTCTGCAGTCATCTTACCATCCTTGTTCAACCATGCCTTAGCATATTCTATAATAGTTTTTGTTTTTGCTACACCTGGCTCACCTATTAGTAATAGTGGTAATCCTGTAGCTTCTGCTAATGCTAGCATCTTAAATACTTCTTCCTTGTTAATTAAGGAAGTTTCAATGTGACGTACTTCTTGTGTGGTTCTTTTTGTAATTGACTTGGTCTTTGCCATGTTTAGGGGTTTTGTTGTTATTGGTTGTTGTATACTTGGTTGCTGTGCAGGTGTTGTTTTTCCAGCACTAGGGTCTGGTACCCATCTCTGGACACCTGCACTATTAGCTGCTACTTTCCACCATCTTCCATCATTACCTACTGCTTGTGTACCTACAGCAAATGCTGTAGCACTATGTGATGGACTAGGTCTTAATGTTTTTGCCATGTCTATGATTGGTTGATTAAAGGTTGGCAAAGATGTCTGCAGCTGAATCCACTGTTGTTTCGTTACTGCCCACTGCCACCACTGGTTGTTCAACTGGATTGTCTGTCCTATTAGAAATGGATCCTTTGGTACTAATGGTGTTATCATTCTTAGTGTCGTCTATAATGTTAAAGATTGTAATACTAGTCTCTGCATCTTTTAATGCTGGATGTTTTCTAATAGCCATAATCTGTGGAGCTGTTGCACCATACTTAGTTTCTATACTTCCATATCCAAGATCATCTTTCTTGAACCATGTTAAACCTTCGTTAAGGTCATTTACTAATTGTGTAACTGTTAAGTCTACTTTGTTGATTGCCATTTTACCAATTGATTTTAAATGATGGACCATTTTGTCCGTTAATAATTTTGTTAATTTCATTAAACATGTCACTGCAATCCCATGCTGTTTTTGTATAAGCAGCTGAAGCTGGGTGACTCACTTTGACTATATAATGATGTTCACCAATCATACTTTCAAGTTCTTGGGCTTGTTTACCCATTAGGACAAATATCAATCCACTATCTGTATAGTTTAATATGTCCATAGTGTATGCTATAAACTCTTGCCATATTGCATAGTGTGATCCAACTTTATCTACTTGGCAGGTGAGGGCTGAATTTAATAACAGCACTCCCTGGTTTGCCCATCTGGTAAGATTTGGGTCTTGATAAGTTGGAAATTCTTGATGTATTGTAACTTCTATAGCATCAAATATATTCTTGAGACTAGGTTGTGGTTTCATTGTATTACTACATGAGAAAGCAAGCCCGTCTGCCACACCCAAATGAGGGTATGGGTCTTGTCCAATCATAATAACTTTTAGTTTATTATGTGGACATTCTTCAAATGCTCTAAACACTTGTTTTAGAGGAGGAGTAAATCTTTTACCATCTTCTCTTAATCTATATAGCTCAGCTAGTATTTTATCAAAATCAGAGCTTTGCACAAAACCTTTAAGCTTGTCAGCCCAGCCTGAAGGTCTCAATCTCTCTACTAGCTTGAGTTTTATCTCTTCTAAGTTTATCTGTTCTGTCACAAAAACTATATTAAATTTGTTACGAAATGATTTTACTGAAGAGGAAAATTAACTTCTTCTCCAATTTCTATTGCTGCTTGTATAGCTAGGGATAATTCGTCCCTAGAACAGTCTCCAAAACTTTTAGCTAGAAAATATTCTTTACCTGCAACTTCTCTAGATATGCAAAGCCCAGCCCTATCTTTTACCAGTAATTTCATATTTTCCACTGTTTCACCAATGTGCATGGATAAATGCTTAAGCATTACATGAAGTTTAGCAAGCTGTGGAAGTGTTCCATCATCATGCTGCAGCTCATAAAAGAATTCTACTATAGCTCCATCTGTTAGTTTAGAAACAAACTTTTCATATTGTTTCATGTCTGCCAGAGATATTGGTTTAAGAAGACCTCTTTCTTTTTTATATTTACCGTTTAAATGATTCATACGTCAAAGAATTTAATTTTTTTATCGTCAAGATCCTTAAGTGCTTCTTCCACCCATTTCTCATCTACTGTGTCTTTGTAACAAAGAATGTGTACAATAGCTGTTTCTGTAGGATTAAGCCTTAATAATCTTCCTATACGTTGATTACTCTTACGTTCATTACCATATGCATGCATAATTATACCTGCTCTTAGATTTGGAATATTTACACCTTCATTCAATTGCATTACACAACTAAGCTTAGTGATATGATCATTACCAAAAAGATCTAAGTTACCTTCAGAATCAGGATTTTTAGAATGGTATGAGTGTTCACATATTCTATCTGCCTGGTCCTGGGTATTACAAAATATTATACATTTGTCTTCTATATCATTTAGAAGATTTTTCCCGTATGCTTCTTTAGTTTTGAAATCCATCATAGCTCTCATTCTCATTACAGAACTTATCTGTCTTTGTTTGGGAGAGTTAGCTTCATAAACTCTTTCAGTCCAGTATGCATAGTTTTTCATTTCAGAAGTCCAAAACTCTTTGTCTTTAAGTTGTACTCTTATGTTGTTACTATTGGAAAGACTCATCTTATGTACTATAATTCTATAGTCGTTAAGAATTTCATCATCAACAGCATCATCTGTAATGTAAGTAAACTTCATTGGACAAAATTGATTAACCATTCTACCTTTTTCTGAATCAGCATATCTAGGTGGTGTACCGGTAAGACCTAATAGTCTTCCTGAAAATCCTTCTAAAAATTGCACATGGTTAGTCAATAAGCTATGACATTCATCTAATATTACTACATCGTAGTCGTAATTATTATGTTTATTTAAGGATAGGTATGTAGTAAATTCTATACCCTCTATACCGATATTAAATTTTTTAGCATCATTTTTCCAAGATTCAAATATAGAGAGCTTCGGTGCTACTACTAGCACACGAAGCTTCCCCATATTCTTCCCCTGTAAATGATTTAAATAATTAAGACCGATAAGAGTTTTACCAACACCCATAGATATCCCTAATCCACATCTGTTATTGTTCAATGCTACATTTAGAGCATCTTTTTGGATTTGGTCTCTTTTACTCATTAGTCAAATACTCTTTGTACTGTGTTATCAAAAGGATTAAACTCCACTTGATTATATGACTTGTACTTCCCTTTAGGAAATACCATTTTATCATGTTCGTCATGAGTGAGTATACCCATATCTTTCAGCATAAAAGTTATGCTGTCTGTATTTTCTATGTATTCCATGTCTTTTTTAGACTCTAGAATGTGCTTATGTCCAATGATTTCTCCTTCACCCAGGACAATACGTTTACTTTTTTTCATGTTTGTAAAAATTGGTTTTATATTTATGATAAGAAATTTTAATTAATGGAGTCCATCTCCATCCTTTGTAATATATTCTCCTGGCTATTAAATAACCATTTTTTAAGGACATGAATTTATAATAGTTCCACTTAGTGAAACTAATAAAATAGAATGATTTCATTGGAATAGGTTAGTAAAAATTAATTAATCATCTAAATCGTCTGCATCTTCATTTTGGAATAGCACTTCCACACTTCTAAGTGTTCCATCATCCATGTAATGTGCAATCACTGGATACATACCATCTCCAAATGCTGTACTAAATGCTACACCTGCTCCTACATGTCCAAGGTTAAAATTAAGTTCACCATGTCCATCTTCAGATAGTGTGGCTTTAGCACATGCATTATAACTAAATGGATTAATAGCTTTTTTAGTATCAGGAAGTTCTTCCCATTCTCCAGTAGCTATTAGTTCATTCATATTCTTTCCACCATATATTTCTATAGGTTCTGCATAGTTTCCAAAGTCTATTCTATAAGTAAGCTTATTCTTTGTGTCTTTGTGTTGGTAAGCTCTAAAGTCTTCAAAGTCTTCCTTCACCCATTGACTGTCTATATAACATGGGTCACATAATAGGAGTTGACCTGAATCAACTCCTACATGACCAATTAGTTTTGTACTCATA
>Ga0114977_10000273_pt1 | contig 34633 bp, 29 predicted proteins | sample S_130805_MF_Meta_FD_87026 | JGI IMG/M metagenome (GOLD analysis project Ga0114977, IMG submission 87026) | Freshwater microbial communities from Lake Simoncouche, Canada to study carbon cycling - S_130805_MF_MetaG | ecosystem: Environmental > Aquatic > Freshwater > Lake | place: Lake...
CGCTGGACCGCTGCGCCACTGTGGCAACCCGTGCACAGCGGTTGACAGGCACTGCCAGGGATCTGGCAGGGATTTGTACATAGATGCGTACGCCTGACAAAGTGTACGGAAACCCTTCGATTGCCAGACGCCCGAGGCCAGCCCTGCACAGCATGCCCGCCTTTGGCCTTCAACAGCCCGTTGGGCCAAGACGGAGTCAGACAGGGAAAACCTGAGGATACTGCATGGAAACATGAAGGATTTTACCCCGAAACCCCTGATTCTGAAGCGGGTTGCACCTTTGGTCGAACCCCGACACCTGTCTCTTCTTAGGGACGCAGCCTGCCAGGCATCTGGGCAACTTCGCGGAAACTCCTACCAGCCGAGTTTTTCAAGATTGACAGCTTGTTTGAACATAGTTTACGGTAAAGTGATAAATGTTCCTTCGGGAGGTGGGGCAGCATGGCAGAAATCTTCGATCACACGGGTGCACCCGTCACGCATGGCCGGGCCAGGGTGAATGGTATCCGAATGCACTATGTCACTGCCGGACAAGGTGAGCCGCTGCTCTTGCTGCATGGAACACCCAAGACGCATTTCTACTGGTATAAACTGATTCCGCTGTTGACGCCCTATTTCCGAGTGGTGGCACCCGACTTGCGCGGATTTGGCGATACCGACAAACCCCCAGCCGAGGAAGGCTATGACAGCCTGACCAACGCCCGCGACATGGCGGCGCTGATGACGCATCTGGGCCATGACAGCTTCCATCTGCACGGCGAAGACCGGGGCGCGGAATTTGCCTATGCATTGGCCGCCACCGAACGGGCACGGGTCAAGACCTTGTCGTTTTCCGAGATGTTGCTATCGGGCGAGGGGCTTGAAGAGTGGTCGAATTTCACGCCCGAAAACGTTTCGTCGCAGTTCAACCTGCGCGGAGTCTGGGTTTGGCATATCCCCTTCTTCTGGATCCCCCATCTGCCCGAAATGCTGATCACAGGACGCGAGCGCGAGTTCTGGGAATTCTGGATCAAGGCGGAAACCTGGAACCCCAATGCAATCACCAATGAGGCGATCGATGAATGGATCGCCCGTCTCTCAGCACCTGGCGGCCTGCGCGGCTGTCTGGAAACCTACCGTGCCGGCATGAAGAACGCCCGCATCAATAGGGAACTCAAACAGTCCAAGTTGACACTTCCGATCCTTACCATTGGCGCGCCGGAATTCTTTGGCGAACTGGTGCGGGATCAGATGGAAAAGATGGCTGTCAGTGTTGAACGGTCGGAAGTGTTTCAGGAATGTGGCCACAGCCTCGCTCTGGAAATGCCCGAACGTCTGGCCCTGACACTGCGCGAGTTCATGCTGAACCGGCCCTGAGCCGAAACCAAGACTGCCTGAATTACCCCAAACCGACAGGCCTCTGGAGAGAGCAGGCTTTGTCACAGCATAAAACTGGAGGAGAAGACAATGAACTACCTGAGTTTCAAGAGCGCGGCACTTGCCCTGTCCGTTGCTGTTCTGCCGAGCTTTGCAATGGCAGAGATCGCGGCCGATATTCAGCATCCGCTGTGGTACAAGGCGCCCACTGAAAAGACGATGGAATTCGCCAAACTGGACAATCTCGAAGGCGTCGTGGTCTCGGATGGACAGGACGGCGCTGCGGGTTTTCCGGCAGCAGAACTGATGCTGACCGACGAACAGATCGCCCGGGTCAAGGCCGGGAACTTTACCGTCGCCATCTCCATGGGCTGGATGGGCGACGACTGGGCTTCGCAGCAGTTGATTGGTCTGAAGGAAACCTTCGAGTCGATGGGCATCGAGGTGGTCGCAGAAACCAACGCGAACTGGGATGACGCCAAGCAGATTTCCGATCTTGATGCCATCGGCGTGCTGAAGCCCAGTCTGCTGGTGTCGATCCCGCTGAATGGCCAGACCACAGCGGCGGCCTATCAGAAGATCGCCGCTGCAGGCACCAAGATCGTGTTCATCGACCAGGCGGTCGAAGGCATGACGGCGGGCAAGGATTACGCCTCGATCATCTCGTCGGACAACCTGCAACTGGGCATGTATCTTGCCGACGCGCTGGCCGAATCGCTGGGTGGCAAAGGCAATGTTGCGGCGATGTACTATGCCGCCGACTTCTATGTGACCAACCTGCGCTATGAAGGGTTTATCGCCCGCGTCATGGCCAAGTATCCCGACCTGAACGTGATCGTCGCTGCGGGCCACAACAACCCCAACAAGGGTCAGGAAGTGGCTGACGGCCTGCTGGCGCGCTATCCGAACCTTGATGGCGTCTATGCCAGCTGGTCCATTCCGGCGATGGGGGCTGTAACCTCGGCGACCGTGGCGGGCCGCACGCCCGAGAACTTCAGGATCGTGAACGAGAACTTCGACCAGATCGTCGCGCTGAACATGGCTCAGAACGGCTTCATCGCGGGCATCTCTTCGCAGCGCCCCTACGATCAGGGTGTTGCCGAAGCCAAGGTCGGTGCGTTGGCCCTGATCGGGGAACCGACGCCCCCCTACGTCGTCGTGCCGCCGGTGAAAGTTGTGCGCGGCAATCTGGCGGAAGCGTACAAGACGATTTATCGTGTGGACTTGCCGGCAGAAATGGCCGCCGCTCTGGCCAACTGAGACCGATGGGGGCGCGGCAAAAGCTGCGCCCCTTTTCTTTTGGGAATACCTTCATGACCGCACCCCTGATCCTTGAGATGACGGACATCGCCAAATCCTTCGGCTCGATTCCGGTGCTGAAGCGTGTGGGTTTCACACTGCGCAAAGGCGAAGTTCATGCCCTGATGGGCGGCAATGGCGCTGGCAAATCCACCCTGATGAAGATTCTGACAGGGGTCTATACCCGCGACGGTGGCACTGTGGCGATCGAGGGGCAATCGGCTGACCTCGATGACGCGGCCGCGGCAGAACGGGCCGGCGTTGCGATGATCTTTCAGGAATTTTCGCTGGTACCCACCTTGACCGTGGCCCAGAATATCTTTTTGAAGCGCGAGCCGCATTTCAAGGGCACCCCCTTCATCAATGGGGCCGAGATGGTCCGCCGTTCGCGTGCGATCTTGGAGGAACTGGGTGTCGATATCGACCCGGACGCCTTGGTCAGCACACTGAGCGTCGGCTATATGCAGATCGTTGAAATCGCCAAGGCCCTGTCAAAAAAGGCAAGGATTCTGGTGATGGACGAACCCACGTCTTCCCTGTCCGAGGCCGAGACTTCTGCTCTTTTCGAACTGGTGAACCGCCTGCGGGCCAGTGGCATTTCCATCGTCTATATTTCGCACCGGATGGCCGAGATACTGACACTTTGTGATCGCGTCACGGTGATGCGCGATGGTGAAACGGTGATGACCGCGAACTGCGCCGACATGTCGGTAGCGCTTATCGTGGAGGCGATGCTGGGCGCGGGCAATGCCGCCTCTTTCACCTGGAAGGACCGCCACGTGCCGGACACGGCACGCCCCGTGGTTCAGGTCCGCAACCTGAAGCTGGCGACGCGGATCGAGGATGTCAGCTTTGATATCCGGGAGGGCGAGATCGTGGGCCTTGCGGGCCTGATGGGGTCGGGTCGGACCGAAATTGCTGAAACCCTGTTTGGCCGCCGCCGTGCTGTTTCAGGCGAAGTTCTGTTTGACGGAACCCCCGTTACCAGCCAGGCCGATGCCATCGAGCGCGGCATGGCCCTGGTGCCAGAGGATCGTCGCAAGTTCGGTCTGGTTCTTGATCACTCGGTCGCGACCAATATAATCTTGCCCAACCTTGACCGCTTTACCCGGCACCTTTTCGTGCAGGATGCCGCAGCCCTTGAGGTCGTGCAGGACACGATAGGCGATCTGTCGATCAAGACGGACGGGCCTGACAAGCTGGCACGCCTTTTGTCCGGCGGCAATCAGCAGAAAATCGTGATCGGTAAATGGCTGGTCCGCGCGCCCCGCCTTCTTATCTTGGATGAACCGACAATCGGCGTCGATATTGGCGCAAAATCCGAGATCGTGGAAACCGTGCGCGCCATGGCTGACAAAGGCATGGCCGTTCTGGTGATCTCATCCGAGCTGGAAGAACTGATGGCAATCAGTGACCGCATTCTGGTGCTGCATGGCGGACGCATTGCCCAAAGTATGAACCGCCGCGACGTGGCAACAGAGGAGGAACTTCATCATGCAATCCAAGGTCATACCGCGACAGACCTCGGCGCTGCCTAAAGTTCAGTTGCAGAACTACGTTGTCTACATCTTCTTCGCGGTTGTCCTGACGTTCTTTGCGATCACGATCGGTGACAAGGGGTTCTTGTCTGTGACCAACCTGTTCAACATCGCCCGCACGACGGCGATGGTGACCGTGATCGCTGTTGCCATGACCTTTGTCATATCAGCCGGAGAGTTGGACCTGTCGGTCGGCTCGACCGCCGCCCTTTCGGCGCTGACCTGCGCCTTGGTGATGCAGGCGGGCTTCCCTTGGCCGTTGGCCGTACTTGCAGGCCTGGCCTCCGGGTTGATCGTGGGGTCCATGAACGGGTTCTTTGTCACGGTGATCGGAATTCCGTCCTTCCTTGTCACGCTGGGCATGATGCAGTTCATTCGCGGCTTGGACATGCGCGTGACCTATACCAACCCGATCGCTGTCACGAACAAGACCTACAACACGATCTTCGGGTCGGGCAGCCTGTTTGGCATCCCGTCCTTGGTAATCTGGTCTGTTGCCGTAGCGGCTCTGGGCTTCGTGGTCCTGAAATATACAGGCTTCGGCCGTGAAATTCTGGCCACCGGCGGCAACCGCATGGCGGCAGAATACTCCGGCGTCAAAACCCGCCGTATCAAATTCATCGCCTTTCTGTTGTCTGGCGCAGCCGCAGCTCTGGCGGGCCTGCTTTACACCGGCATGATGCAAACCGCGCGCTTCAACTTTGGCGAGGGGGCCGAGTTGATGGCGATTGCTGCAGTGATCCTGGGTGGCACGAGCCTGTTTGGTGGGCGCGGCACGATCATTGGCACCTTTGCCGGATCGCTATTGATCGGCACAATCAACAACGGGCTGATCATCATGGGGCTGGACGTGTCCGAGCAAATGATGGTTGCCGGGGGCATCATCATCCTTGCTGTTGCGTTCGGAAAGAAACCTGCGAACTGATCCCCAGCAACTGTGTTCACGGGACAGCGTTTTGCCGCCACGTTACGCCCGTTCAGGATCGCGTTTGCGATGGTGACCAGCCTGCGGTGACCAGCCTGCGCGCGATGGCGACGATGACGAGTTTGTGCGGCTTCGCCGGATGTCATCCGGCCAAGTCCGGCATTTCCGCGATCAGCATGGCTGTGGGGGCCGGGCCAATCCCGGGGATGGACCACAGAAGCCGTGCTTTTGCAGCCAAGGCTCCCTCTTGCGCGATGACGCTGTCGATACGCTGCTCAAGGTCACCGACCTGGGCGTCCAGCATTGCACAGCCCGCTGTTGTCAAATGCGGCGCTTTGACCGGGCCGGCCGTTCTCATCCCAAGCGACGGGGCCGATCCGGTCCCACCGCGCGGCCTCTGTCAGGGCCGTTCGCCCCGCGCGAGCGCGCCCTCGATCTCGTCCAGCACGGGGTCCAGATCGGCGACCGAATCGATCACGTAATGCGCGCCCGCGCGGGTCAGACGGGCATAGGCCTGGTCGCGCATCCGGTGATAGGTGGCGGCGTCCAGTGCCGCTGTCTCGGCGGGGTTCAGGCCAAAGACGTTCCCGGTCAGCGCCACGCCGACCGTCCAGCAGCCAGAGTTCAGCCCTTCGGCGATGCCGACCTCGGTGTCGTCCACCTTGACCACGGTCGAGGCCGGCCAGACGCCCAGATCAAGGAAAGTGCGGTACATCATCATCGGGCTGGGCCGCCCCTCGGGCAGGTCGCCCGCGCAGACGAGGTTGTCGGGCGCATAGCCCTGTGCGGCGGCCAGCGGCAGCAGGGGGGCCATGATCTCGCGGATGTAGCCGGTGGTGGACCCGATCTTGAGCCCGCGCGCGCGAATCCGGGCGGCGGTGTCGGCGGCACCCGCGATCAGGTCGGCGAAATCGGTCACGACGGCGACGTTCATCGGCACGAAGACGGCATAGACCGCGTCGATGTCGGCCTCGGTCGCCGCGGCCCCGCGCGCGGCGGTCCAGGCGGCAGCGATGCGCGGCTGGTTGAGCAGCGTCTTGATGTGGTCGCGCTTGGCCATGCCCATCGGGCCGCGCGCCTCGTCCACCGTGATCTCGACCCCGAACTCGGCAAAGGCCTTCACGAAGACCCCCATCGGGGCCTGCGATCCGTGGTCTATCATTGTTCCCGCCCAGTCGAAGACGACGGCGCTGAGTCTGCTGTGGGTCATGCTGCGGCTCCGAATAGCTCTGCGATGGTTTCCTCGGCGATGGCAAAGGCGGTGCTTGCCCCGGTTCCACTGGTCACGATGACAAGGCGGATCGCGGGGTCGGGCGCGTCGCGTACCATCAGGCGGTCGGGCAGGCTGGCATAGGTGCCCATCCAGCGTTCGGTGACGACAGCCCCCGGCAGGCGCAGCGTGGCGTGCATCTCGGCCAGCATCAGGTCATCGACAAGCCCTTGCGCAAAGGGCGAGGGCGACCATTCATAGTGGTGACTGTCGCCCACCACCAGGCCGCCATCGGCCCCCTGAACAGCGATCAGATGGATGCCCTGCGCAAGGTATTCGGGCTGCTCGGCCTTCAGGCGGGCAAGCAGGGCCGCCGCCTCGGGCAGTTCGGAATAGCCGAGGTAGCGCACCAGCGACAGGTCGGTCATCACCGACCCGGGCAGGCGAAAGGCGGGGTCGGCGGGCATCACTTTCATCATGTGCAGCCGGCAGCGGCTGATGCCCATGGCGGCGATCCGGTCGGGGAACAGGGTCAGCAGGTCATCGCCCGGGCAGACGACGATGCGCCCGGCGGTGAAGGTTCCGGCAGTGGTCTCGACCCGACCGGGGGTCACCGACTTGACCAGTGTGCGGCGGTGGAAGGTAACGCCCATCGCGCCTTCCAGCCAGGCGGCCAGCCGGGGAATGGCATCGCGGCTTTCCACCCTGCGTTCATGCGGGCTCCAGAGCCCGCCCGCGAAGGGGCCGTCGGCCAGCACCGCGCCATGCTGCGCGGCCAGATCGGCGGGGGATAGCAGCGTGCAGTCCGCCCCCATGCCGGTGGCGCGGAAGGCCTCGAGCACGGCCATCGCCTCGGGGCGGCGGGCGGCAACAAGAAGGCCCTGATGCTCCACCGGGATGCCCGCCTGCGGTGCGACCTCTGCCCAGACATCGCGCGACCGCATCGCGCGCCGCCAGCAGTCGCCCGCCTGCTGCCCGGTCACGGTGACAAAGCCGAAGTTGCGCACCGAGGCACCGATCGCTTCCGCCTCGCGGTCGATCACCGCCACAGACAGCCCCAGCCGCCGCGCCGCCAGCGCATGCGCCAGCCCGACAATCCCCGCCCCGACAACCACAAGGTCGAAGCCGTCCGTCACCGTGTCCGCCATGCCTGCGTCCTTGTCAGCAGTCGTGTCACCCCGGCATGTACCAGCCGCGCGCCGAGGTTGGTATAGAGGATCAGCAGGCACATCGCAGCTGCGGCCTGGATCTGCCCGGCATCATCCATGTTCAGCGCGGCCACCGCCGCCAGCGTCGTCTTGGGCGCATAAAGGAACACCACTGCCGATACCGTCGTCATCGCGTTGACAAACAGATAGAACGCCACGTCCAGCATCGTCGGCAGGCAGATCGGCATGGATACCTGGGTGAACATACGTGTCATTGGCTGCTTCAATGAGGCTGAAACCGCCTCGAACTCCTTGTCCATCGCCTTCAGCGCGGTCAGTGCCGTCAGATGCGACACGGTGTAGAAATGCGTAATGGTCGACACCACAAGGATCGTCATCGTGCCGTAGATGACATTCAGCGGATTGGCGGCATTGTTGAAGAAGAAGATGTAGGACAGGCCCAGCACCATGCCGGGAATGGCCATCGGCATCATTGCCAGGAATTGCAGCGACCCGCGCGCCCAGGGAAAGCCGCGGCCCTTTTCGACCAGATAGGCCCCGACAAACACCACCACGGTGCCGATCACCGCCGTCAACACAGACAGGCGCAGCGAGTTGTAATAGCTGCCCCAGCCGCCGCCATCGACGCCCTCAAAGCTGTAGTGGCGCAGGGTCAGTTCGGTGTTGTACGGCCAGAACCGGATCAGCGCCGCGTATTGCGCAACCAGCAGCATCACCAGCAGATAGCCCGCGACAACGCAGCAGAAGACCAGCGCCGCCCGGTCGATCAGCCGGTTCGGAGCGGGGTTGTAGGGCACTGCACGGGCCGACAGCAAGGCAACCTGCCGCGCGGTCACGTAGCGGTCGACCGCAAAGGCAAAGACGGCCGGCACCAGCAGGATGACCGACACCACGGCCCCCATCGCAAAGTTCTGCTGGCCCACCACCTGCTTGTAAATATCCACCGCCAGCACGTTGAAATCGCCGCCCACCACCTTGGGCACCCCGAATTCGGTGATGGTCAGCGTGAACACAACGAAGGCCGCCGAGATCAAACCATATCGTGCGCCGGGCAGCGTCACAGTAAAGAAGGTGCGGGTCGGCGAGGTCCGCAGCACCTGGGCAGCCTCATAGAGCCGCGCGTCCGATATCCGCAACGCGGTAGAGATGATCAGCATGGCATGGGGAAAGGTGAAGAACACGCAGCCCAGCACGATGCCCGCTGCACCGTAGATGCTGCTGCCGAACATCAGGCCTTTCAGCAGCCCCTGATTGCCGAAGAGATAGACCAGCGACAGCCCCGCCAGAAGCGACGGCACCAGGATCGGCACCGTCGCCAGCGTCTTGAACACGCCCTTGAACGGCATGCAGGTGCGGTGCAGCGCATAGGAAAAGCCAAAGGCAAACGTCACCGTGATCAGCGTGGTGATCAGCGAGATGACGAAGCTGTTGGTGATCGACGAAGACAGACTCGGGTTGCCGAAATACTCGGCAAAATTCGCCAGCGACGTGATTGTGCCCGCCCGCAGCGTCAGGCTGCGCAGCCCGCGTGCGTCCACCTCGGCCCATTCGCCTTGCGCAAACTTGGTGCCCCGCATCTCGAGACCGCCGCCAAGCGCATTGCCCGCCAGGCGGATACGGGCGGCCACGACCGGCTCGCCTTCGAACTGACCGCGCTGGAACAGCGTCGCCGCCGTCATCGAGGGCCCGCGGCGGGCCTGTGCCACCTGATCGGGCAAGCCAAGCCGCGAGGCGGCCTCTTCCAGCGTGCCAAGCGCCACGAAGCCCGCACCGGTATCGACCTCGACCTCGAAGGCGTCATAGGCAAAGCTGCGCACTTCGGTCGATTTCCACAGCATCAGACCCAGAGGCAGCGCCAGCGAGACAATCAGATAGAGCCCGATCATCGCCACGAAGGCCAGCATCATGCGGTCATCGCGGCCGGATTGCGGCCGGACCGCGGGCGGCGCGGCAATGCCGTCCGCACCCGAGGAAATGTCAACCATGCGTGGCCTCCCGTCCGAACACGCGCAGCCGCTCGGCCGGCAACCGTACACGCAACGGGCGGCCCGGCATAATCCCCTGGCTGCGCACCATCGTCTGCGGGAACTGCGCCACCAGCGGTTCGGTCGCAAAGGCATCGTGCAGCAGATGCGCCCGGGCAAAGGACCCCAGGAATTCCACCGAACCGACGTTCACATCGACCAGGTTGTCACCCGCCAGCTCGCCCGTTGCCGCGATCACCACATCTTCGGGGCGGATCGCAACCGTGACGTTCTGCGCTCCCGCATGGCCGTTCGGGACCGTCGCAAGCTCCAGCCCGCCGACGCGGACCCGGTCGGGACGCATCATCGCGCCGGAAAAGAAGTTCATCGCACCGATGAAATCGGCGACAAAGCGCGTTGCGGGTCGGTCATAGATGTCTTCGGGCGTGCCGACCTGCTCGACCACACCCACGTTCATCACCACGATCCGGTCGGCCAGCGACAGCGCCTCGTCCTGATCATGGGTTACCATGATCATCGTGACGCCAAGCTTGGACTGCAACTGTTTCAACTCGTGCCGCAGGTGGATGCGCACCTTGGCGTCCAGCGCGCTGAGCGGCTCGTCCAGCAGGATCAGCCCGGGCTTTGGGGCAAGCGCCCGTGCCAGGGCGATGCGCTGCTGCTGACCGCCCGAGATCTGCGCCGGAAAGCGGTCGGCCTTGTCGGGCAGGCCGATCAGTTCGAGCAGCTCATCGACCCGCGCATCAATCGCGGCACGGTCCATCCTGCGGTTTTCCAGCCCGAATGCGATGTTGCGCCGCACCGTCAGGTTCGGAAACAGGGCATAGGACTGGAACACGATGCCGAAATCCCGTTCCTCGGGCGGCAGGGCCGAAATGTCGCGCCCGGCCTGACGGATCGTTCCCATCGACTGGATGTCCAAACCGGCAATCGCGCGCAGAAGCGTGGTCTTGCCACAGCCTGACGGGCCGAGAAAGCAGACGAACTCGCCTTCCGAAATGTCGAGCGACACATCCCGCAACGCGGTAAAGCTGTCGAACCGCTTGGTCACATTGCGAATTTCCAGATACGGAGAGGCAGTGCCTTCAGCCATCGGATCACCCTCGCGGAAAAAGGGGGGTGCGGGACGGATCGTCCGTCCCGCAGGTGGGCTTACTTCTTGGGTTCGGACTTGCCGTCATAGCGCTTCTGCCACTCTTCCAGGATCGTCGCGCGGTTGGCTGCGGCCCATTCGAAATCATTCTCGATCAGCTTCGTGCGGATGCCGACGGGCAGGTTCGGCACGGGCTGCTCCAGCACCTCGTTCGCAAGGATCGCGTAGTTCTTGGCATAGATCGCCATGGCCTCGTCAGACACGGACCAGTTCAGCAGCGCCGTTGCCGCATCATAGTTCGGGGTGCCCGCGATGATGGCCGAGGCTTCCATGTCCCAGCCGATTCCTTCTGACGGGATCACCACGGCAAGGGGCGCGCCTTCGTTCAAGAGGCGCACCGCACGGAACTCGAACGAAATGCCGATGGGATGCTCGCCCGCTGCGGCCATGGTGCAGGGCTTGGACCCGGAATGGGTGTAGGCGGCGATATTCTGGTGCAGCGCATCCATGAACTCCCAGCCCTTTTCCTCGCCCATCATCTGCAGCCAGGACGACACGTCAAGGAACCCGGTGCCCGAGGATGCGGGGTTCGGCATCACGATCATGCCCTTGTACTCCGGCTTGGCCAGATCGGCCCAGGATGTCGGGATCGCGACGCCGGCCTTTTCGATCTCGATGGTATTCACGCACAGCGCCGCAGCCCAGGCATTCGTGCCGACCCAGTAGGGCGGCGCGTCCTGATCGACGAAGCGCGGATCCAGCACTTCCACGCCCACCGGCGCGAACGGCTCCAGCATGCCTTCCGACTTCAGCAGCAAAAGCGACGTAGCCGCGGTGCCAAGGACCACGTCCGCGCGCGGATTGTCCTTCTCTGCCAGCAGTTTGGCCGTGATGACGCCGGTAGAGTCCCGCACCCAGTTGATACTGATGCCGGGGTTTGCCGCCTCGAAGCTGGCCTTGTAGACCGGCAGCAGGTCCGACTCGAGGGCTGTGTATACTGTCAGTTGCTGCGCATTGGCCGCGGCAACCGACGCCATCAGCACAAGCGCCGACAGGATTATCGAAGATTCGCGAATCATTCCGAACTCCCCACCAAATTGGTCACCATTGTGCTAGGGCAAGGGAGTGTCGGTTCTGTGACGCCGTATCTTCATGGCCGGATCTTCACGTCCAGGCGTCGATCCGGGGGCGTGCGGGGACCGTTGCAGCGCTGCCTTCTGACGACGCGCGCAGCGGCTTGCGGGGCGGCCGGGTGCCTTTGGCGATGTACAGCCGTCCGGTCCCGCAGCGGGCGGCCGCACAGCTTCGGGTGCCGTGCGACTCTGCTCTGTTGCGCCGCAGGTCCGCCAGTGCGGCCCCCCTGACCGCCGCTTGCGCTGGGGCCGCTGTTCATTCAAGCGTCAAACCGCCGTCACCCGCCCGTTACGACTCATCGCCACAGTGACCCTGTGCGGTCGCAAGCGGCGAAGGGTTTCCGGCGATGTTTTCGCTTCAGGGTCAGAAGGCGCTGATTGTCGGTATTGCAAACGAGCAGTCCATCGCATGGGGCTGCGCGCTGGCCCTGAAGGCGCAGGGGGCCGATCTGGCCGTCACCTGGCTGAACGACAAGGCCGAGCGGTTTGTGCGCCCGTTGGCCGAAGACCTTGGGGCCGAGATCATGATGCCGCTGGACGTGGGCCAGCCCGGCCAGCTTGAAGCGGTGTTCGGCCAGATCGCCGACCGGTGGGGACGACTGGATACGCTGCTGCACTCCATCGCCTTCGCGCCCCGCGATGATCTGCATGGCCGGGTGATCGACTGCTCGCCCGAGGGGTTCGGGCTGGCCATGGACATTTCTGTGCATTCCTTTCTGCGGATGATCCGGCTTGCCGAACCGCTGATGCCGAACGGGGGGTGCTGCCTGTCGGTCAGCTTCTTCGGCGCATCGCGCGTGGTGCGGCACTATAACATGATGGGGCCTGTCAAGGCAGCGCTGGAAAGCAGCGTCCGCTATGCCGCCGCCGAACTGGGCGAGAAGGGCATCCGCGTGCATGCGCTGTCGCCCGGCCCGCTCAAGACCCGCGCGGCCAGCGGGATCGACCAGTTTGACGAGCTTCTCGCCTCGGCCGAGCAGCGCGCGCCCACCCAGAAACTGGCCACGATCGAGGACGTTGGGGCAATGGCCGCCTTCCTTGCCTCGTCCAGGGCCCGCAACCTGACCGGCGGTGTCCATGACATCGACGGCGGTTTTTCCATTACCGCCTGAAGGGGTATCAGCCATGGCCAGCATCTTCGACCTGTTCAATCCGGCCGCACAGAACCCGGTTCCGCGCGCCGAAGACGACCTGCTTGCCGCGATGCGCAAGGGCATGGCGCTGACTGAAGCCGAGATCGAGGCGGGGGCCGCAAGCTCCAACATCCTGTCGACGGCCGCGCAGCGACAGTCGGCCCGCTTGACCGAAACCCATTCGCGCCGTGCCGAAGCGGCGGTGGAACAGGCCAAGGCCCTGATGGAGGGTCTGCGCAGCGCGCAGTCCGAAGGCCGCATCAGTTCGGACTATGCCGAATACCTGCGCGATGCCTGGGAACGCATGATCCTGACGGTGGACACGCTGCGAAAGCGCGGCGACATCTTTCTGGAACATGAGGCGGCAGGCTGCCCGCCGGTGCTGATCTATGATTACGAAGTGGTCATGGACGGCAAGGACATGCCCTATCCGTCGAATTACATGCTGCTGAAGATCACGCCACCCGAAGGCGTGACGATTGACGACAGCCGCCGCCCCTACATCATCATCGACCCGCGCGCGGGCCACGGACCGGGCATCGGCGGCTTCAAGTCCGACAGCCAGGTGGGCGTGGCGCTGGCCGCCGGTCACCCGGTCTACTTTGTTGCCTTCCGCCGCGAGCCGGAGCCGGGGCAGTTCCTGTCCTACATCACCCGCACCGAGGCCGCCTTCGTGCGCGAGGTGATGCGGCGCCATCCGAACGCCTCGAAGCCCGTCATCACGGGCAACTGTCAGGGCGGCTGGGCCACGCTGCTGCTGGCGGCCACCAACCCCGACCTGACCGGCCCCGTGGTGATCAACGGCGCACCCGTGGCCCCCTGGGCGGGCAAGGTCGGCGAAAATCCGATGCGCTATTCTGCGGGCGTGATGGGCGGCACCTGGATTCCGATGTTCCTGTCCGACCTGGGCGGCGGCATCTTCGATGGTGCGCATCTGGTGCAGAACTTCGAAAATCTGAACCCCGGCCGCACGCTGTTCCGCAAGTACACCGACCTGTTCCGCGACATCGACAAGGGTGACGAGACGTTCCTGGAATTCGAAAAGTGGTGGGGCGGGTTCTTCCTGATGACCGAGCCGGAAATCCGCTGGATCGTCGAGCAGTTGTTCGTCGGCAACCGGCTGGTCAAGAACGAGGCGCGGATCGAGCCGGGCCGCCCGGTCGACCTCAAGGCGATCCGCGCGCCGATCATCGTCTTCGCCAGCCACGGCGACAACATCACCCCGCCGCAGCAGGCGCTGAACTGGATTGCCGAGACCTATTCGGATGTGAACGAGATCCGCATCCGGGGCCAGCGCATCGTCTACATGGTGCATGAAGAGGTCGGGCACCTTGGCATATTCGTGTCGTCGAAGATCGCCAGGAAGGAACATGCCGAGGTTGCCTCGACCCTGAAGACCATCGAGGCGCTTGCCCCGGGTCTTTACGAGATGACCATCGAGGAAGTGACCGTGAAGGACGGCCACAAGGAGTTCTCCGTCGGCTTCACCGAACGCAGTTTTGCCGATATCCGCGCGCTGGACGATACCGTGGGAGACGAACGTCCCTTTGCCGCGGTCGCCCGCGCCTCCGAGATTCAGGCGCAGTTGTACGACACGCTGCTGCGCCCGATGGTCCGGGCGCTGGTTACCGAAAGCAGCGCCGAGATGGGCCGGGCGATGCACCCCAACCGGCTGACGCGGGCGCTGGTGGCCACGCGCAATCCGGCGATGCATGGCGTGATCACGGCGGCCGAAAAGGTGAAGGCCGACCGGCGCAAGGCCGCCGCCTCCAACCCGTTCCTCGCGATGGAAGCGTTCTGGGTGCAGACGACAGAAAACATGATCGATTTCCTGCGCGACACCCGCGACATGAACAACGAACTGATGTTCCATGCGATGTGGGGCACCCCCTGGGCGCGCGCCTTTGGCCGCACCCACGAGGCGCGCCGTACGCTGAAGACCGAAGGCGAGTTGCGCGGCCTGCCCGAAGTCGCCGCCGCGCTGATGTTCATGGAACAGGGCGGTTTCCCCGAGGCAGTCATCCGGATGCTGGTGCTCTTGGCGGAAGACCGTGGCCAGGTGCGCCGCGACCGGCTGGAGCGGTCGGCCCAGGTGCTGACCCAGGACGAGCCGTTCCGCAGCCTTGGCGCGGATCGTCGCGCGATGATGATCCATCAGCAGACCCTGATCGCGACCTTCGAGCCCGAGCGCGCGATCGAAACGCTGCCGCTGCTTCTGCCCGATCCGGCGGACCGCGCATTGGCCGTGCAGGTGGTGCAGTTCATCCCGGGCGTGATCGAGGAAATGTCGCCGCACACGCTGTCGCTTTTGCAGCGGTTCCACGAAGTTCTGGGCCTGCCGCCCGTCACCGGCGACGTGCTGAAAGACCCGCTGGCACCGGCCCTGGTGACCGTCACGGACCCCGGTTCGGCAACCGGACCCGAGGCCGCGCCTCCGATCAAAGCGATGCTTCCGACCGAGACACTTGCGCCGGTTCAGTCTGTGCCCCCGGTACCGGCCGCCGTGGTCGACCCTGCCGCGGTCAGCGACACGGCACCCGCCGAAACCCCTGCCCCGGTCAGCGACACGGCACCCGCCGAACCACCAGCGCCGGTCAGCGGGGCAACCGGAAGCAGTCGAAAGTCTCCGGCGGCTCTGCCGGCCAAACTCGGGACCTGAAATGCATCTGGTAAACCGGACCTATGACGAGCTGCAGGTCGGCGATGTCGCCGAACTGCGGCGACTGATCACGGCGGATGATCTCTATGTGTTTGCAGTGGCGTCGGGCAATACCAACCCGATGCACCTGCAGGACAGCGATCTGGACGGCAACGGTGCCACCGAGAGGGTCGCCCCCGGGATGTTCGTAGCCTCTCTTATCTCGGCGGTGCTGGGTACGAAACTGCCCGGCCCCGGCACGCTGTACCGCCGGCAGGTGATTGATTTCCTTGCACGTGCGCATGCCGGCGACGAGGTGGTGGTGCGGGCCGAGGTGCTGGCCAAGACCGATGGCGTCGTCCGGCTGAAGACCGAGGTGCGGCGCATCACCGATGACGCCGTGATCCTGACCGGCGAAGCAGAGGTGCTTGCCCCGACGGAAAAGTTCGACCGCGAGGGGGTCGAGGTTCCGGGCCTCGTGGTGCAGCGGCATCGCCATTTCGAAGCGCTGCTGGAACGGGCCCGGCCCCTACAGGCCTTGCCGACCGCCGTGGTCTGCCCGGATGACGCGAACTCGCTTGGCGGTGCGCTGCTCGCGGCAAAGGAAAGCATCATCACGCCGATCCTGGTCGGATCGGAGGCGGGCATCCGCAAGGCTGCACAGGAGATGGGCGCAGATCTGACCGGCATCGAGGTGATCGACGTCCCGGGCGACACGGCGGCGGCGGAACGGGCCTGCGCGCTGGTGCACGAGGGGCGCGCAGCTGCCGTGATGAAGGGGCATCTTCACACCGACGATCTGTTGCGCGCGATGCTGGACAAGGAGAACGGCCTGCGCATCGGACGCCGCTTCACCCATGTCTTCGTAATGGACGTGCCGGGCCAGCCCGAGCCGCTGTTCGTCACCGATGCGGCGATCAACATTGCGCCGGACCTTCCGACCAAGGTCGACATCTGCCAGAATGCCATCGACCTTGCGCGGTCCCTCGGGATGGACCCGCGTGTCGGTGTGCTGTCGGCGGTGGAAACGGTGAACCCGGCGATCCAGTCGTCAATCGATGCGGCGCTTCTGTCCAAGATGGCAGACCGGGGCCAGATCACCGGCGGCCAGGTCGAAGGACCGCTGGCCATGGACAATGCGGTGGACATGGCAGCGGCGCGCACCAAGGGGCTGACCGGAAATGTTGCCGGGCGGGCCAACATCCTGGTGGTGCCGGGGCTGGATGCGGGCAATATGCTGGCCAAGCAGCTTGCCTTCATGAGCCATGCCGAAGGCGCAGGTCTGGTGCTGGGTGCAAAGGTGCCGGTGATCCTGAACTCGCGGTCCGACAGCCCGATGTCGCGGCTGGCGTCCTGTGCCGTTGCCGCGATCCATCATTTTGCCGGGGCCGCGAAATGACCCGGGCGGTTCTGACGCTGAACGCCGGGTCGTCATCGCTGAAGGTGGCGCTGTTTCCCGAAACCGGGGAAATGCCGCTTGCCTCGGGCCTTGCCGACCGGATCGGGCCGGATGGTGTGCTGAAGCTGAAGGATGCCCGCGGCTTGGCCCTGGCTGCTTCCGGCGATCCGACCAGCCATGAAGCTGCCATCACTGCGGTGATGGACAGCTTTCGCGCGCATTGGCCCGACCTTGACCTGTGCGCCATCGGTCACCGCGTGGTGCATGGCGGCGCGCACCATGCGAAACCCGCCATCGCTGACGAAAACCTGCTGGTTGAACTGGAGCGTCTGACGCCCTTTGCGCCCTTGCACCAGCCGCACAACCTTGCGGGCATCCGCGCGGCGAAGGCGGCCTATCCGGGTGTGCCGCAGGTCGCCTGTTTCGACACCGCCTTTCACCGCACGAACCCCCGGGTCAGCGACAGCTTCGCCCTGCCGCGGGCGCTGTATGACGAAGGCGTGCGCCGCTACGGCTTTCACGGCCTGAGCTACGATTACATCGCGGGCGAACTGGCCCGCCGTGCGCCGCATCTGGCCGAGGGCCGGGTGATCGTGGCGCATCTGGGCAACGGCGCCAGCATGTGCGCGCTGCAGAACGGGCGCTCGATGGCCTCGACCATGGGGTTCACGGCGCTGGACGGCCTGCCGATGGGCACGCGCTGCGGGCAGGTCGATCCGGGCGTTCTGCTGTACCTGATGGACCAGAAGGGCATGACCGCCGCGCAGATCTCCGATCTGCTGTACCGCCAGTCAGGGTTGCTGGGCCTGTCGGGCCTGTCGAACGACATGCGCACGCTCGAAGCGGCCAATACGCCCGAGGCAGCGCAGGCGATCGAGCATTTCGTTTTCCGCTGCCAGCGCGAACTGGGCAGCCTTGCCGCCGCCCTTGGCGGCATCGACGCTCTGATCTTCTGTGGCGGAATCGGCGAGAACTCTCGCCTGATCCGCGCCCGCACCTGTGAACGGCTGGGCTGGATGGGGATCGAGATTGACCATGCGCGGAACGTTGCGAACGACGAGGTCATCTCGTCCGACTTTGCCCGAACCACGGTCATGGTCATTCCGACCAACGAGGAACTGGTGATCGCCCGGGCGGCACGCGCGGCGGTGGGCTTGGAAAGGGAAGTGGCGGCATGAAGGGCGCGTTGAAACCCGAAGCGGCAGCGGCGATGATTCCCGAAGCCGCAAGCCTGATGATCGGCGGTTTCATGGCGGTCGGCACGCCGGAACGGATGATTGACGCCATCGTCGCGCGCGGCGTCGGTGGTCTGACCGTCATTGCCAATGACACCGCCATGCCGGGTCGCGGCATCGGCAAGCTGATCTCGGCGGGCCTCGTGCGGCATGTCATCGCCAGCCATATCGGCCTGAACCCGGAAACCCAGGCCAAGATGATCTCGGGCGAGATCACCTGCGAACTGGTTCCTCAAGGCACGCTGATCGAGCGGATCCGCGCGGGCGGCATGGGGCTTGGCGGCGTGCTCACCCCCACAGGTCTTGGCACCGAGGTTGAAGAGGGCAAGCAGGTCGTCACGGTCGAGGGTAACCGCTTCCTGGTGGAAACCCCGCTGAAGGCGGATTTCGCCCTGATCGGGGCATGGCAAGCCGATTATGTCGGCAATCTCAGCTACATGCTGACCGCGCACAACTTCAACCCGATCATTGCGTTGGCCGGTCGCACCGTAATCGCCGAGGCCGACAGCATCGTGCCGGTCGGTGTGATCCCGCCCGATGCGGTCAAGACACCCGGCGTTCTGGTCGATCATCTTCTGATCCGCGCGGCCTGAGGGAGAGCATGATGGACGCCAAGGAACTCATCGCCCGCCGCGTGGCACGGGAAATCAGGCCGGGAACGCTGGTCAACCTCGGCATCGGGTTGCCGTCGATGGTGGCAACCTTCGTGCCCTCGGATCTCGGTGTCTATTTTCAGGCCGAGAACGGTGTGATCGGGCTTGGTGCCCGCCCGCCGGAAGGGATGGAAGAACGCCGCCTGACCGATGCAGGCGGCGGATTCGTCTCGGCCGTGCCCGGGGCCGCCAGCATCGATTCGGCAATGAGCTTTGGCCTGATCCGCGGCGGGCATCTGGACATGACGGTGCTTGGTGGCCTGCAGATCGACGAATCCGGTCATCTGGCCAACTGGAAGGTGCCGGGCAAGATGGTGCCGGGCATGGGCGGAGCCATGGACCTTGTGACCGGGGCCGCCCGGGTGGTCGTCGCCATGCAGCACAGCGCAAAGGGGCAGTCCAAGATCGTGGCGCGCTGCACACTGCCGCTGACTGCACTTCGGCGCGTCGATCTGGTCGTGACCGATCTTGCGGTGATCGAACCGACCGCTACGGGCCTGATCCTGCGCGAACGTGCCCCTGGCGTCAGTGTCGACGACATCCGCGCTGCAACCGAAGCCGCTCTCGTCATTCCCGTTGACGTTCCCGAAATGATCCTTGCCTGAGGTCGCCATGCCCGATGTCCGCACCGCCCCTGATTTCAGGACCGCAATCGTTACCGGCTCCACCTCGGGGATCGGGCTTGCCGTTGCCCGCTCGCTTGCCGAAGCCGGTCACGCCGTGATGATGAACGGCTTTGGCGACACCGGGCAGATCGAGGCGGACCGGAGCGCGATCGAGGCCGAGACGGGCTCGCCTGTTGCCTACCATGGGGCCGACATGTCGGACCCGGTGCAGATCGCCGATCTCGTGGCCGCGACCACGGCGCGGTTCGGGCAGATCGACATCGTCGTGAACAACGCGGGCATCCAGACCGTCGCCCCGATAGAGGAATTCCCGGTTGACCGCTACAACCTGATCCTGGCGATCAACATGTCAGCCGCCTGGCACCTGTGCCGGGCGACCTTTGGCGGCATGAAGGCACGCGGCTGGGGCAGGGTGATCAACGTGGCCTCGGCCCACGGCCTTGTCGCCTCGCCCTACAAGTCGGCCTATGTCATGGCCAAGCACGCGGTCGTCGGGCTGACAAAGACGCTGGCGCTGGAAGGTGCGGAACACGGCGTGACCGCCAATGCGATCTGCCCCGGCTACGTACTGACCCCGCTGGTCCAGGCGCAGATCCCCGAAACAGCCAAGGCGCGCGGCATCACCGAGGACGAGGTGATCCGCGATGTCCTGCTGGCCGCCCAGCCGACGAAAAGCTTCGTCCAGCCGGGCCAGATCGGCGCGCTGGCAGCGTTCCTGTGTACCCCCGCTGCCAGCCAGATCACCGGAACCGCACTGCCCGTTGATGGCGGCTGGACAGCCCACTGAAGGATCAGATCATGACCGAAATCCGAAAGATCGGCGTTATCGGCGCCGGAACCATGGGCAGCGGCATTGCGCAGGTCTGCGCCATGGCAGGCTATCCCGTGGTGATGCAGGACCTGTCCGATGCCGCACTGGACCGCGCCCGGACCAGCATGCAGGGCAGCCTCGCGCGTCTGGTCAAGAAGGCCACGCTGACCGAGGCGCAGGCCGCCGAAGCGACCGCCCGCATCGCCACCGCCACGGCGCTGGACCAGCTTGCCGACTGCGACATCGTGATCGAAGCCATCGTCGAGCGGCTGGACGTCAAGACAGGCGTGCTCAAGCAGCTTGATGGCATCTGCCGGGTGGACGCGGTCTTTGCCTCGAATACATCGTCGATCTCGCTGACCGAACTGGCTGCAGCCTCGACCCATCCGGGCCGCGTGGTCGGCATGCACTTCTTCAACCCCGTCCCGGTGATGCAACTGGTCGAGATCATACGTGCGCTACAGACCACCGACCCGGTGGCCGAGGCGGTGACCGACCTGACCCGCGCCATCGGCAAGACCCCGCGTGTCAGCAAGGACAGCTACGGTTTTATCGTCAACCGCCTGCTGGCGCCGCAGATCAACGAGGCGATCAACTGCGTCTACGAGGGCCTCGCCACGCCCGAGGATATCGACAGCATGATGAAACTGGGGGCCAATCATCCGATGGGGCCGCTGGCGCTTGGCGATCTGATCGGCCTCGATGTGGTGCTGAACATCATGGAAACCCTGTACAACGGCTTCGATGATCCGAAGTATCGTCCCAGCCCCCTGCTCAAGCAGATGGTTTCAGCCGGGTATCTGGGCCGCAAGACCGGCAAAGGCTTTTCGGAATACCCGCCGCGCTGACCCGAAGGGAATGACGGATGAGGACGTTCCAGGCAGCAGACGGGGCAAAGCTTGCCTATCGCGATGACGGCCACGGGCTGCCGCTGCTGGCTTTGGCTGGGCTGACCCGTGACAGTCGCGACTTCGATTATCTGGCGCAGCATCTTCCACCGGATGTCCGCCTGATCCGGCTGGACAGCCGCGGCCGTGGCGGATCGGACTGGACCGGGCCTGCAACCTATGCCGTCGGGCAAGAGGCGGCGGATGCCCTTGCGCTGCTGGATCATCTGGGTCTGGACCGGGCCGCGATCATCGGGTCGTCGCGCGGCGGGTTGCTCGGGATGGTGATTGCCGCCACCGCGAAGCACCGCCTGCTGGGCCTTTGCCTGAACGACGTTGGCCCGATTCTGGAACGGGACGGCCTGCTGCGGATCGGAACCTTTGTCGGGATCGACCCGGCAGTGACGACACTGGACGAGGTGGCCGACCGGATGCAGGCCGCCATGCCGGGGTTTGACCGCGTTCCCCCCCTGCGCTGGCAAGAAGAAACCGTGCGTCACTATGTTCAGCGCGACGATGGCGTGGGGCTGACCTATGATCCCGCCTTGCGTATCGCCTTCGATGCGGCCTTGGCTGGCCCGCTGCCCGAGCTCTGGCCGCTGTTCGATGCCTGTAAGGGGTTGCCGCTGGCGCTGATCCGGGGGGCTGCGTCTGACGTGCTGAGCCGCACCACTGCCGAAGAGATGCGCCGCCGCCGCCCCGACCTGCTGTTTACCGAGGTTCCCTTGCGCGGGCACATTCCGTTCCTGGACGAACCCGAAGCCGTCGCGGTCGTCATCTCCTGGCTGGCCCGTGTGGCCGCCTTTTCCCGCAAGGCCCCAGGCCCCGTCGCCTGACTTCTGCAGTATTGGCTGCAAACCTCTTGCTGCTCCCGGTTTTTGTATATACAAAGCATAGTCAGAAGCGGGCATATCGAAAGCGACCATGGGAAAGAACAAGCCGCAAGGCAAGGCGAAGGGCAAGGGCAGTCAGCTCGTGATCCGGATCGACAAGTCAGAGCGGGAGGCCTTCGTCGGCCTGTGCGAGAAGTTGGACACCAGTGCCGCGCGCGAGATCCGGCGCTTCATGCGCGGGTTCGTGGCGGACCATGCCAACCGGCAGGCGGGCAGTGGCAATGCGTCCGCCGACACAGGCGTCACGATGGAAGGATTGAAAGCGGAACAGCCCATCATTGAAGCCGAGGTCCTTGGGAGTGCACCCGTGTTGCTGCAGGACCTTGTCTCTCAGACAAATCTGCGCCGCGTGGCACAGCCGGACGCTTCCCCGCCGTCTGTCAGGCGCACGGGCAAAGGCCACGGCGCCGCGACCTGACCATTCTGTTCTCCGCCTGCGGCGCACCGCGCGCCGGCACTGGCGATGATGTGATCCTGAAACCAAGAACCGACACACCTGCCCGCGCGAAGGATGATTGATGCCGCGATCTGCACCAGAATGCCTTGTGCTGGATTTGGCCGGTGCAGAGGCGCTATCCGCCAGTGCGATTGGCCCGCTGACCCCCCTGCGGAGGCAAGATGATGCTGAAACGCCCTTCGTCGCGCTGGACGATTTTGACCAGAGTCTGCGCCGGTCGGGGCGGCTTCTTGTTGAATCCGACGGGACGCTGCTGCTGCTGCAAGCCGACGGGTCTGTTCTGTCGCAGTCCGGGCGCGCGCAGGCCGCTTCGGTGACCGGTCTGCCCGAGGGCGCAGTCAAGGCGGCGCTCACCGACCTGTCCCCACTGCGCAGCCTGCTGCCTGTGGGCAAAGGCCAGATGCGCCGGTCGACAGTGGCGTTCGTCGATGACGAGGGCAAGTCGCAGGCCCGCGTGCATCTTTTGCAGCTTGACAAGACCGGCGGCGATGCCATTGCCCTTGTCACGCTTCAGGGACTGCGCGGCTATCCCGGCGCGATCGCCGACCTGCGCGCGCAGGCGCTGGCCATCGGCGGCAGGGTGCTGGAGATGAACAGCCTGATTATACGGCTTTTCCCGGACCGGCTGCCTTATGAAGCCAAACCGACAGTTGATGTGCGGGCAGATCAGACCGCCTTCGATGCCGCCAGCCACATCATCGCTGCCTATATTCCTGTCGCGCGCGCCAATGAGGCGGGGATTGTCGCGGACCACGACAGCGAATTCCTGCATGACTACCGCATCGCGCTGCGCAAGATACGCTCTGTGCTAAGTCTTTTTCGCGGCGTCTATGACCCTGACCAGACGGCAGACCTCAAGGCCCGTTTTTCCCGACTGATGGCTCCGACCGGGCGGCTGCGCGATCTGGACGTCTCCCTTCTGGACCAGCAAACCTACGTCGATCTGCTGCCCAAAAGCCTGCATGCAGGGCTTGAGGCAAAGTTCGCGATACTTGCGCGCGAGCGGAAGGCCGCAAGGGTACGGCTGGCACGGCACCTGCTGCAGGAAGGCTACCTGCGGGAAATCGCTGCATTGGCCGGTCTGTTCGAAAGCCGGGCGGCCCTGCTGCCCGGCCCCAACGCCGACCAGCCGGCCCGCGTCTTCGCCTGCGCGCTGATCTGGAAGCGCTACCGCAAGATCTGCCGCATTGCGCAGAACATCACCCCGGATACCGACGACGCCGAGGTGCATGGCCTGCGTATCGAATGCAAGAAACTGCGCTACCTGATGGAGTTCTTTGGCCCGATGTTTCCGAAGGATGAATTCCGGTCGCTTCTGAAACCGTTGAAAGCGTTGCAGGACAATCTGGGGCTGGTCAACGATTGTGCGGTCCAGCAGGCAAACCTGCAGCTGTTCGTGCATGGCAAGGGCACGCGGGGCAAGACGGTGCCGCTGGACATCGCGCAAAGCGTGGGCGCGCAGACCGCTGTCCTGCATCGCCGCCAGATCGAGGAACGCGCCCGGACCGGGACCAGCCTTGCGCAGTTCACCGGCCCGCAGACGATGCAGACATTCCGCAATCTGTTCCACGCCGCGAGGGACCGCACATGAAGATCATCGCCTGCTATTCGAACAAGGGCGGCGTCGGCAAGACGGCAACCGCAGTCAATCTGGCGCATGCCCTGGCCGCTTCCGGCCGGCGCACGCTGCTCTGCGACCTTGATCCGCAGGGCGCGTCAAGTTTCTATTTCCGGGTCAAGCCATCGCGCAAACTGACCGAAGCGCGTTTTTTTGAGGGCGATGAAAAGCTGACCGGGGCGATCCGGGCCAGTGACTATGACGGCCTCGACATCCTGCCCGCCAACTTGGCGTTCCGCAACTTCGACGTGTTTCTTTCGCAAATGAAGCAGCCCGGGTCGCGGCTGAAAAAGGCGCTGGCAGCGGTCAAGGCGGATTACGAGGTGATCCTGCTGGATTGCCCTCCCTCCATCTCGACCCTGTCCGAGGCGGTGTTCCGCGCCGCGGATTTGATCGTGGTTCCAGTGATTCCGACCACCCTGTCACGACGGACATATCAACAGCTGCTGGCCTTCTTCGCTGACAACGACCTGCCAGCCGACAAGTTGCTCGGGGTGTTCAGCATGGTGCAGGGCACCAAGAAGCTGCACGCAGAAACGATACAGGCGCTGCGCACGGATCATCCGGGCAGGTTTCTGACCTCACAGATCGCCTTCTCCTCGGACATCGAGCGGATGGGCCTTACCCGCGCGCCGGTCACGGCCACTCTGTCCAACAGCGCCTCGGCCCGCGCCTATCGTGCGCTCTGTGCGGAAATCGTTGCGCATTCGAACCTGACCGGGCAAGTCGGCACTGCATGACGCACCGGTGTCCCCCTGAGCCGCGCAGGTCCACAGCCCCTGCAATCCGAAGCGCGACCTGACAGTGCAGTGCCGCACTTGCGCGAACTCTGCCATGATCGCGGCGACCAGACCTGCGGTGATCACGTCGCCCGCAAGGAACGGCCAAAGCAGCAGTGCCGCCCGGGAGCCAGCCGCAGGGTTGGCTTCCTTTACTTGTGCAGGGTCCGTCAAGGTCCGCGTCTGCGGCCTGGGTCGGACCAACCGCTCCCCGTGCCGCCGTCAGGGTCCCGCGACCACACCCATATCCATCAGCCTTCCAATCTGCCCGGTTCCCAGACCCAGCACATCAGACAGAATTTCTTCGGAATGCTGGCCCAGAACCGGGGCAGGGCACGGCGCGATCCGGTCGAAAGCGCCGAAGCTGACGGGCGATCCCGGAACGGCAAGACGCCCGATGCCCGGCTGATCCAGCATCTGGTAGATCGGGTTGTCGGGCGAAAGATCCGGGTCTTCGGCCACCGCCTGGGCAAAGCTGCGAAAGACCGACCATGTCAGACCGGACGCATCGAACAGGGGGGCCACCTCGGCCAGGGTCCGCGCCGTAAACCAGGGGCGGAACAGCGCGCTGATGTCGTGCCGGGCGGCCCAGCGGTCGCCTTCCTGCGACAGGTCCAGCGCCATCCGTTCGCCAAGGCCGGCAATCGCCTGCTCCTGTCCCAGGACCTTGACCAGACCGCGCCATTGCCGGTCAGTCAGGCCGATCACCATCACCCGCCGCCCGCAGGCCAGGGTGAAGTCCTGACCGTAAGCCCCGTAGAGTGCGTTGCCGGCCTTGGCCCGATCCACCCCGTTGACCGTCACCTCGCCCACAATGCCCAGATGGCCCATCATCGCTGCGGCCACATCCTTCAGCGACAGTTCGGCAAGCTGACCCTGGCCAGACCGCAGCCGGTGCCGTTCTGCGGCCAGAAGGGTGCTGACCACCATCTGCCCGGCGATGCAGTCCCAGGCGGGCAGCACATGGGCCACGGGCTCTGCCGACCCTTCCGGCCCCGTCGCCATGGGAAAGCCAAGACTGGGATTGACCGTGTAATCAACCGCCGGCTCACCCCGCCGGGTGCCCATCAGGCTGACCATGATCAGATCGGCGCGCCGTGCCTGCAGGGCGGGAAAATCCATCCAGCCGCGGGCGCGCAGATTGGTCAGAAAAAGCCCCGCATCTTCGCCCGGCGCGCAGATCAGGCTGGTCACAATCTCCTGGCCTTCGGGGTGGCTCAAATCTACCGCCAGTGACCGCTTGCCCTTGTTCAAGCCGGCCCAGAACAGGCTTGCGCCCCCGTCCGTCACCGGCCAGCGCCGCGCATCCAGACCGCCCTGCAGGCGGTCAAACCGGATCACATCCGCCCCCATCTGCGCCAGCGTCATCCCCGCCAGCGGCACGGCGACGAAGGCCGATCCTTCGACCACCCGCATTCCCTTAAGCACGCCCAAGTCCTGTCCTCCCCCCAAATCCAAACAGGATCCGCGCCCTACCAGGCGATATCGGCCCGCATGCACACCAGTCCTTCGCCATTCACCGTTGCCAGCGCCTCGGCCCCATCCGCCACTCCCTCGCCCTGCAGGCTCAGGGCATCGAAATGGAACAGCGGGCGCACGCCGCGAAACCGGTAGCCGCGCGGGACATTGCCCCCGGACCGGTCGCGCGCCGCCTGCATCAGCAGCATCGCCTGCATCGGACCGTGCACGACCAGCCCCGGATACTTTTCGACCGCTGTCGCATAGGGCAGGTCAAAGTGGATGCGGTGCGCGTTGAAGGTCAGCGCCGAAAAGCGGAAAAGCCGCACGCTATCCATCGCCACATCCTGCCGCCACGCGGCCGGCGCGGCAGGGACTGGCGGCGGCGGGGTGAAACGGTCTGGCATGGCGATATAGACGATGTCCTGCTCTTCGCGGATGGCAAGCCCGTCCTGCCCTGTCACCTCATGCCGCACCGTGACAAAGACCATGCGCCCCGTCGATCCGGTCTTTTCGGCCACATTCAGAATCTCTGACCGTCGATGCAATGTCTCGCCAATCCGCAGGGGGGCCAGAAACTCCAGCCGCCCGCCCGCCCACATGCGCCGTTCCAGCGGCACCGGCGGCAGAAAGCCGCCTTTGGCCGGATGCCCGTCCGGCCCCAGCTCTGCCATCGGGGTTTCGGGCGTCCATCCCATCCAATGCCACAGCGCCGGCAGCGGATCGCCATCGGCGAAGGAAGGGCCGGACACGTCCAGCGTTGCCGCCAGCTGGCGCGCCTGACGGGCGGTCACGATGTCCCGGGCCTCTTCGACCCGCCCCACCCAGGGGCCGAATGCTCCGGACATATTTTTTCCCCCGATACCGCTTTGGCGTAACTTTATTGCGGCAACTTGCCTTGGCCAAGGGCAAGGTCAATGGTCTTGCGGCGGGTAAGGTCGAAAAACATGTGATCAAGGATGTTTTTGCCGGATTGGCACCCGGTCCCCGCTGGCAGCCTGGACCTTGATCCGGGCCTTGTCTGCTGCTGTTTGCAGCGTCCCCGGCAGTGTCCGGCCGGATGATAAAGGCATCCTGCGACTTTCCCCGATCTTGTCCGCACCCGCCAGTTCGGACCCGACTTCTATATTATGAAGTTTTAATATTTGAAAATTCAAATTTATTAGTGTAGGATGAGTCGACGCATTTCGGTCAGCGTCGGAGGAGAAGCATCAATGGCACATATCGTGGTCTTGGGGGCGGGTCTTGGCGGCGTGATCATGGCCTATGAGATGAAGGATCAGTTGGGGGCGGATGACCGGCTGACGGTGATCGCCAAGGGCAAGAGCTACAGCTTTGTGCCCTCGAACCCCTGGGTGGCCGTCGGCTGGCGCGAACGCGCGGATATCGAGGTCGACCTGACCGAGGTCATGGGAAAGCGCGGGATCACGCTTCTGACGCAGGGCGCGGCGCGGGTGCATCCGGCCGAAAACCGGGTCGAGCTGACAGATGGCGGGGATGTCGCCTACGATTATCTCGTCATTGCCACCGGCCCCGACCTTGCCTTTGACGAGATTCCCGGCCTGGGCCCAGAGGGGCATACCGCCTCGGTCTGCCATATCGACCATGCGCTTAAGGCCGAAGAGGCCGTCCGGCAGCTGATCGCCAAACCCGGCCCGGTCATCATCGGGGCCGTGCAGGGGGCAAGCTGTTTCGGCCCGGCCTATGAATTCCTGTTCATCCTTGAGACGGCCCTGCGCCGGGCCAGGGTGCGCGACCGCGTGCCGATGACCTTCGTCACGTCCGAGCCCTACATCGGCCACCTCGGCCTGGACGGGGTCGGCGATACCAAGGGTCTGCTGGAAAGCCAGATGCGGGCCCATCACATCAAGTGGATCACCAACGCCAAGGTCGCCTCGGTTGATCCCGGCGTGATGCATGTCGAAGAGGTGAATGACGACGGCAGCACCAGGAAGCTGCACGATCTGCCCTTTGCCTTTTCGATGATGCTGCCCGCCTTCCGGGGCGTCCCGGCAGTGCGCGGCATCGACGGGCTGACCAATCCGCGCGGGTTTATCCTGGTGGACAGGCACCAGCGCAATCCGACGTTCCGCAATGTCTTTGCCGTGGGCGTCGGCGTGGCGATCCCGCCGATGGGGCCAACACCGGTGCCGGTAGGCGTTCCCAAGACCGGCTTCATGATTGAAAGCATGGTCACGGCGACGGCATTGAACATCGCCAGCCTGCTGAAGGGCCAGGAGCCGGCAGAGGTTGGCACCTGGAATGCCGTCTGCCTTGCCGACTTCGGCGATGGGGGCGTGGCCTTTGTCGCCCAGCCGCAGATCCCGCCGCGCAACGTCAATTGGTCGTCGCAGGGCAAATGGGTGCACTACGCCAAGATCGGCTTCGAGAAATACTTCCTGCGCAAGATTCGCATGGGCAAGTCCGAACCCTTCTACGAGCGGCTGGCCTTGCAGGCGCTTGGCATCGACAAGCTGAAATCAACCCACACCGAAACCGGAGATATCCAATGACCGTCACTCAAGCCGTTACCGCCTTTGCAGGCTTCATGGTGCTGCTCTCGCTGGCCCTTGCCTGGTCGGTCTCGCCCTACTTTCTGATCCTGACCGCCTTCGTCGGCGCGAACCTGCTGCAGTCTGCCTTTACCGGCTTCTGCCCGGCGGCCACGATTTTCCGCAAACTTGGCCTGCCCAACGGTTCTGCCGCCTGATCCGGAGTGGACCCATATGCCTGTCGCGTCACGCCGCGTCTTTCTGTCCCTTCTGGGTCTTCTTGCCGTGCCGGGCCTTGCCTTTGCCGGTGAATTCATCCTGCAGCCCATCGAGGTGGCCGAGACAAAGGCCTTGTTCGGCCAGATCGAAAGCCGCTTTGTCGTGCCGGCCCGCAGCCGGATCGGCGGGACGATCACCGCGTTGGGCGTGACCGAGGGGGACAAGGTCGAGGCGGGGCAGGTCATCGCGCAGATCGTGGACGAAAAGCTGGACCTGCAGCTTGCCGCCGCCGAGGCGCGCCTTGCAGCCGCCCGTTCGGAACTGGACAATGCCCAGACTGAACTGACGCGCAGTGAATCCTTGCTGGAGCGCGGATCGACCACGCTGCAGGCGGTCGACCGGGTCCGCACCACCGTGACGGTGACCCGCAACGCGGTGACCGAACTGGACTCTGGCAGATCGGTCATTCTGCAGCAGATGGCGGAAGGGGCCGTAAAGGCCCCCGCCGCCGGTCGCGTACTGTCGATCCCGACCCGGCGGGGACAGGTTGTGATGGCCGGCGAGGCAGTGGCAACAATCGCCGCCGGACAGGTCTTTCTGCGGCTGGCTATCCCAGAGCGGCATGCCAATGGCCTGACCGTAGGCGACCGCGTGGCAATCGGCGAGGGGGCCGATCTGCGCGAGGGCCGCATCGAAAAGGTCTATCCCCTGATCGAAAACGGGCGCGTCACGGTTGACGTGGCCGTCGGCGGCCTGTCCGGCACATTCGTCGGCCAGCGCATCCTTGTCCAGGTCAAGGTTGGAACGCGCGCGGCGCTTGTCGTGCCACAGGCCGCGATCCGGCGCAGCGCCGGACTTGATCTGGTCGAGATCGGTACCGGCGGTGCGGCCCGGACGGTCACGGTTGTGCCCGGCCCGGTCGTAGCCACGCCTGACGGCCCGATGGTAGAAATCCTGTCCGGCCTGCGCAGCGGCGACACGGTTATCCTGCCATGATCCCCTCGCCCAAACGCGGTATTGCCGGCGCGCTGACCCATGCGTTCATCACCTCGCCTCTGACCCCGCTTGCCCTGGTCGCGGCCGTGCTTCTGGGCATCGTCGCCCTGATCACGCTCCCGCGCGAAGAAGAGCCGCAGATTTCCGTGCCCATGGTCGATATCCATGTCCGCGCTGACGGCCTGCGGGCCGAGGATGCGGTCAAGCTTGTGACCGAACCGCTGGAAACCATCGTCAAGTCGATCCCCGGCGTCGAGCATGTCTATTCCCAGACGCAGGATGACGGCGTGCTGGTGACCGCCCGCTTCATCGTCGGAACGGAATCGGACGCCGCGATCGTCCGCGTCCATGAAAAGGTACGCGCCAATCTGGACCGCATTCCAAAGGGCATTCCGGAACCGCTGATCGTCGGTCGCGGCATCGACGATGTGGCGATCAAGGTGCTCACACTCGCCCCGCGCCCCGAGGCCGCCGACCGCTGGACCCCCGCAGACCTGACCCGCGTTGCGCGCGAGGTTCAGGTGGCAATCGCATCGCTTCCCGATATCGGCCTGACCTATATCGTTGGTGAAACCGCCGAAGAAATCCGGATCAGCCCCGATCCCGAACGGCTGGCGCAGGCGGGCCTGACGCTGCAGGCGCTGGCCGCCAAGGTCGAGGGTGCGAACCGCAGTTTCTCGGTGGGGACTGTGCGGGAAGACGGGCGTCAGATTGGCCTGACCGCCGGTCGGACTTTGGCCGACCTGACCGAAATCGAAAACCTTCTGGTGACCACGCGCGACGGCCGCCCCGTCTACGTCCGCGATGTCGCAGATGTGGCCCTTGTCACCGACACCACCGAGGCGCGCGTCTTCCAGCTTGACCGCGCCGAGACGGGCTTTTCGCGCGTGCCGGCCGTGTCCCTGGCCATTGCCAAGCGTCCCGGTGCCAATGCCGTGGCCATCGGCGAAGAGATCCTTCATGCCGTCGAGCGTCTTGAAGGCAACGTGATCCCCGGGGATATCGTCGTCCATGTCACCCGTGACTACGGCGAGACTGCCAACGAAAAGGCCAATGAACTGCTGTTCCACCTTGGCCTGGCGACGCTGTCCATCGTGGCACTGGTCTGGGTCGCCATCGGCTGGCGCGAGGCGGTCGTGGTCCTGATCGTGATCCCGGTCACCATCCTGCTTACACTCTTTGCAGCCCGTGTCATGGGCTACACGCTGAACCGCGTCAGCCTGTTCGCACTGATCTTTTCCATCGGCATCCTCGTGGATGACGCCATCGTGGTGATCGAGAACATCGCCCGTCACTGGGGGATGAACGACGGCCGCTCCCGCCGCAGCGCCGCGGTGGATGCGGTCAGCGAAGTCGGGAACCCGACCATTGTCGCCACACTGACCGTGGTGGCCGCCCTGCTGCCCATGCTGTTCGTCTCTGGCATGATGGGTCCCTATATGAGCCCCATTCCCGCCAATGCCTCGGCGGCGATGGTGTTCTCGTTCTTCGTGGCCGTGATCATCACGCCCTGGCTGATGCTGAAGCTTGGCAAGGCCCATGCAGGTCACGGCCATGCCGCCGCTGCGGGGGACGATGGCGGCGCACTGGGCCGGTTGTATCGCGCCGTGGCCCGCCCCATTCTTGTCTCGCGCGCACGGTCCTGGATGTTTCTTCTGGTGGTTCTGGTGATGACCGTGGGGTCGATGGGGTTCTTCTATACAGCCGCCGTCACGGTAAAGCTGCTGCCGTTTGACAACAAGTCAGAGCTGGCCGTCCTGCTTGACCTGCCGCGCGGCACATCCGTGGAAGACACGGACCGCACGCTTTCCGATCTGGCAGCGATCCTGGCGGATATCCCCGAAATCACGTCGATCCAATCCCATGCGGGCACCGCCGCGCCGTTCAATTTCAACGGCCTTGTGCGCCATTACTATCTGCGGGCCGAACCGCAGATGGGCGACCTGCAGGTCAATCTTGCCCCCAAAGCCGACCGGTCGCGCGAAAGCCATGCCATTGCCCTTGAAATGCGCAACCGGATTGCTTCCCTGCCACTGCCCGACGGCGGTGTTGTCAAAGTGGTGGAACCGCCCCCCGGCCCGCCGGTGATGTCGACGCTGCTGGCCGAAATCTACGGTCCTGATGCCGAGACCCGCCGCGCCGTGGCGCGCAAGGTCCGCGAGGCCTTCGGAACGGTGCCCTATATCGTCGATGTGGATGACAGCTTCGGCATCCCCGCCGAACGCCTGCGCCTGACGCTGGACGACGCCAACCTTGATTTCCACAAGATCGAGCCCGGTGATGTCTTCGATACGATCGCGCTGCTCTACGGCGGAAAGACGGTGGGCTATTCCCACCGCTCGGACGGACGGGAACCCATCGCGATCCGGCTGGCACCGTCCAAGGCAGACCGGGTGGTGAACGAACGCGGGCTGGCCACGCCGGTTCCGGCGAACCTGTTGCCGGGGGACCGTTCTGTGGTCGAGCTTGGCGATGTCGTCAACATAGCCGCCGAAACCGCCTCGTTCCCGATCTTCCGCCACAACGGCAAACCGGCCGAGATGGTCACGGCAGAACTTGCCGGTGATTTCGAGGCCCCGCTCTACGGCCAGATCGCCGTCGGGCGTGCCATCGCTGCTGCCGACTGGGGCGACCTGCCCAAGCCGGTGATCGTCCAGCACGGCCAGCCGCAGGATACCAGCGCGCCTGTCCTGCTGTGGGATGGTGAATGGGACGTGACCTGGGTCACCTTCCGCGACATGGGGGCGGCTTTCGGTGTGGCGCTGGTGGGGATCTACATCCTTGTGGTGATGCAGTTCGGCTCGTTCAAGCTGCCCTTGGTGGTGCTGACCCCGGTGCCGCTGACGCTGATCGGCATTCTGTTCGGCCACTGGCTGTTCGGGGCACCGTTCTCGGCGACCTCGATGATCGGCTTCATCGCCCTGGCGGGCATCATCGTGCGCAATTCGATCCTGCTCGTGGATTTCATCCGCCACGCCCGGGGTGCGGGTCGCCCGATGCTGGACGTGCTGCTCGAAGCAGGGTCGATCCGGTTCAAGCCGATCCTTCTGACCGCCCTTGCCGCCATGATCGGGGCTGTCACCATCCTGACCGACCCGATTTTCCAGGGATTGGCCATCTCGCTTCTGTTTGGCCTGTTTTCCTCTACCATTCTGACGGTCCTTGTCATTCCGGCAATCTACGTCACATTCCGTGGCAAAGAGGGGCCAGCGGTGAAGGGGGCCGTTGCATGACGGACAGACAGGCATCTTACGGCGCTTCGGCGCATATGGCAGTTGGCAAGGCCACATCACTGCTCAAGCTGCTGGCCCATGAGGGGCGGCTTGAGATCATGTGCCTGCTTGTGGACGGCGGCCTTACCGTGGGCCAGATCGGAACCAGCCTTGGCCTGACCCAATCTGCAGTCTCACAACAGCTGATGCGCCTGCGGGCCGAGGGTCTTGTGGTGGCAAACCGGGAAGGCCGAAGCATCCGCTATGTTCTGGGCCGGCCCGAAACGGTGATCGTGATCCGGGCCCTGCAGCAGGCCTTCTGCCCGCCGGATGTGAAGCAGTCACTGTCCGGGACGGGGTGATCCTTCGGGCCGCGCAATCGGCTGACACACCGCCGCTTGACCGGACCGCTTTGGCCGCGGGCTGCGGAAGCAGACCGGGTCCTGCGACAGGGCACCTGGCGCGCGCAGTCCCGGGGTGGCTGCCAAAGCGCCCGGCGTCTGCCTTCTGCCTTGGTATCGGGTTGCGCCCTGCCGGCCTGACAGCCTAGACTTGCTGACCTGAACCCTCAGGACATGCACGTGGCGCGCATCAGTTCCCCAGTCCTTCACTGCGTCCTTCACAGCGCGGCGGAAACAGCCGCCACCGGGCAGCGGGTGAAATACTGATGACGGACTTTCGGTTCATTCACACCGCCGATCTTCATCTGGGGCGCCGTTTCGGAAACCTTCCGGACGAGGTGCGCGGTCGTCTGGCCGAGGCACGCCATCAAAGCCTTGATCGTTTGGCCGAGGCTGCGCTTCGCCACAGGGCAGGGCATATCCTGGTGGCGGGCGATGTCTTTGACACGGAAACCCCAAGCGATCCGGTCTGGAGACAGGCCCTGTCCCGCATGGGGTCCGACGGGTCTGTGCACTGGTGGCTGATCCCGGGCAATCATGACAGTCTTGCCGCCGAAAGCCTGTGGTCGCGGGCCCGGCACCATGCACCGCCGAACGTCCATCTGATCGATGACGCAAAGCCGATCAGGATTGCGCCTTCCGTGGTGCTTCTGCCGGCCCCCTTGCCGCGCCGGTTTCCAGGGCGCGATCTGACCCTTGGCATGGCAGCCTGGGAAACCGGGCCGGGTGTCTTGCGCATTGGCCTGGCGCATGGGGCTGTCCAGAGCTTTTCCGAAGACGGCGGGCGCGATGATGGCATCATTCCGCCCGACCGCGCCGTCACGGCGCGGCTGGACTATCTGGCGCTGGGCGACTGGCATGGTCATCTGCGGATCGCAGAGCGGACCTGGTACAGCGGCACGCCCGAGCGCGACGGATTCCGCCATGGCGGTCCCGGGGTGTGCCTGGCGGTCACGCTGACCGCGCCGGGCGCGCTGCCTGAGGTCAGCGTCGTGCCGACCGGGCGCTTTACCTGGAC
>Ga0114977_10000274_pt1 | contig 34627 bp, 65 predicted proteins | sample S_130805_MF_Meta_FD_87026 | JGI IMG/M metagenome (GOLD analysis project Ga0114977, IMG submission 87026) | Freshwater microbial communities from Lake Simoncouche, Canada to study carbon cycling - S_130805_MF_MetaG | ecosystem: Environmental > Aquatic > Freshwater > Lake | place: Lake...
AAAAATACAAGTGGTAATTGGAATTCTGTATATACTTCAGTAAAAGATACAAGTGCAAATTGGGATTCTGTTTATACATCTGTAAAAAATACAAGTGGTAATTGGAATTCTGTATATACGTCAGTTAATCCAATAAGTTCAAATTGGAACTCTGTTTATACTTCAGTAAAAGATACTTCTGCAAATTGGGATTCTGTTTATACATCTGTAAAAAATACAAGTGGTAATTGGAATTCTGTATATACGTCAGTTAATCCAATAAGTTCAAATTGGAACTCTGTTTATACATCGGTAAAAGACACAAGTGGTAATTGGAATTCTGTTTATAGTAATGTTAATCGATTAAGTTCAAATTGGAATTCTGTTTATTCTACAACCAATAATCTTAGCAGTAACTGGCAAACAACACATAGCACCGTTAGTTCTTTATCTGGTCTGTGGAGTTCTGATTATATTTTCAAACAATTAGGTCAAGATATTGATGGAGAAGATGCTGATGATTTTAGTGGTGTTTCTGTGTCAATGAATGTGGCAGGAGATATTGTTGCTATTGGTTCTAGTTTTAATATTGGTAATGGATCATATAGTGGTCATGTAAGAGTTTATAAATTTATATCGGGGTCTTGGGTTCAACAAGGTCAAGATATTGATGGAGAAGCTGCTAATGATTCTAGTGGTTATCCCGTATCATTAAATGCAGCAGGAGATATAGTTGCTATTGGTGCTGTTGGTAATGATGGTATTTCTGGAACAGATAGAGGTCATGTAAGAGTTTATAAGTTTGTTTCTGGTACTTGGATACAACAAGGTCAAGATATTGATGGGGAAGCTGATTTTGATCAAAGTGGTTGGTCTGTATCAATAAATGCAGCAGGAGATATTGTTGCTATTGGTGCTCCATACAATGATGGTATTTCTGGAACAGACAGAGGTCATGTAAGAGTTTATAAATTTATATCGGGGATTTGGGAAAAACAAGGTTTAGACATTGATGGGGAAGCTTCTGGTGATAAAAGCGGGTATTCTGTATCAATAAATGCAGCAGGAGATATTGTTGCTATTGGTGCTGTTGATAATGGAACAAGTAGAGGTCATGTAAGAGTTTATAAATTTATATCTGGTACTTGGAATCAACAAGGATTAGATATTGATGGAGAAACTATTGGTGATAAAAGCGGGTATTCTGTATCAATAAATGCAGCAGGAGATATTGTTGCTATTGGTGCTAATCTTAATGATGGTATTTCTGGAACAGATAGAGGTCATGTAAGAGTTTATAAATTTATATCGGGTACTTGGATAAAACAAGGTCAAGATATTGATGGGGAAGCTATTAATGACCAAAGTGGTTCGGTTTCATTAAATGCAGCAGGAGATATTGTTGCTATTGGTGCTTCATTAAATGATGGTATTTCTGGAACAGATAGAGGTCATGTAAGAGTTTATAAGTTTGTTTCTGGTACTTGGATAAAACAAGGTTTAGACATTGATGGAGAAGCTATTGATGATGAAAGCGGGTATTCTGTATCAATAAATGCAGCAGGAGATATTGTTGCTATTGGTGCTCCATACAATGATGGTATTTCTGGAACAGATAGTGGACATGTAAGAGTTTACACAAATAATTTAGGATATATTGCTGATTCTTATAAATTATCTAATTTAAATCCTACTGCTTCTGGATTATTAACAGTCGTTGGAAACATTTCTTCCACTGGTTTATTATATGGTGATGGATCAAAATTAACTGGTATAGTTGCTGGTGATACGATTGCTACTACATTGGTTAGAAATAATTCTGCTAATTGGGATTCTGTTTATACTACAACCAATACTTTCAGCAGCAATTGGCAAACAACACATGGCACAGTTAATAATTTATCTGGTTCTTGGACACAATTCCAACCTAATCCAGATTACCCTGCTGATGCACAAGCAAACGCAGATGTTGAAGGCGATATTGCAGTAAAAGAATCCAAGCCTTACGGAACTATCTATAATTTGGGCGGGTGGAATGACCCCATAGGAGGTCAAGCATTGGTTTACGATAGCACTAGCACTTTTTATGTCGTGAGTCAATTTCAAACCCCACTTGCAAATCGGTGGGCCTTGATAAGCTATGACGGAGATGGTGGATATGAAGCGATAGATATCGCTTATCAAGAAGGAGGAGATTACCCTTGGAGTGTTACATACGAAAACGGCCTCGGTGTATCCAAAGCACAAGCTGAACGACTAGTTGGTGCGCCTCTGGCAGTTACCGCAGCTGAAGGCACATCAACTTTTGCAGCAAGAGCAGACCATGTGCATCCTTTACCAACAGAGTCTAATTTATGGAATTCTGTTTATAGTAGTGTTTTAAATACTTCTGCAAATTGGGATTCTACTTATACTTCAGTTTTAAATACAAGTGCTAATTGGGATTCTGTTTATAGCTCTGTTTTAAATACTTCTTCTAATTGGGATTCTACTTATACTTCAGTTTTAAATACAAGTGCTAATTGGGATTCTGTATATACTATAGTAAACTCTTATAGCGCATTATTTTATAGTAACACTAATTTTAAACAATTAGGTCAAGACATAGATGGTTTGGCAGCTTCCGATCAGCAAGGTAGATATACTGCATCAAATGCAGCTGGTGATATTATTGTTGTTGCTGGTTTTAACACTAATTCTAATTTAGGAGTAAGAGTTTACAAATTTATTAATGGATCATGGTCACAACAAGGTCAAACCTTAAATGAAACATATATTAATGATTTATCTATAAATGATATTGGTAATATAATATCTTTATGTTTCGGCACGACCACAAAAGTTTATAAATTTGTAGATAATGTTTGGGTACAATTAGGTAACACTATTACATTTCCCTTTGGTTTAGGCTCCAGTGATTTAATGGAATTAAACGGTAGGGGTGATGTTATATCGGTAACATCAAAATATAATATTAACTCCCGTACCATGATTTATAGTCTTGTTGGAGAAACTTGGACACAATTAGGTGGTGATATAGAAATTGATCCATCATATTTTGGAGTAAATGGCGTTTCTTTAAATACAGAAGGAGATATTATTGCTATAGGATCAACAGCAGAAACTGGTGGTGGTATAAGCAGAGGCGTAACAAAAATATATCAATACATAAATTCTGCATGGACTCAGGTAGGCGCAGATATTGAAGGTGAATTTGATATGGATCATAGCGGTTGGGCAGTATCTTTAAACTCAAAAGGCGATATTGTTGCTATTAGCTCTATTGATAATAATCAATACCGTGGACAAGTAAGAGTTTATAAAAATATTAATTCTACTTGGACTCAACAAGGTCAAGATATTACAGATGCTAGTTATTTTGGTGATAGTAGTGGTTGGTCAATATCATTAAATGCAGCAGGAGATATCTTAGCTATTGGTACAGTTTATTATGGTTATCCAACAGGTCCCGGATATGCTACAGGGTTGGTAAAAGTATATAAATTTACAGAAAGTAAATGGTTTAAAGAACACGAAGGAATAGTTGGTGATGTTGCTGGTGATCGAAATGGTTTCTCTGTTTCATTAAATGCAGCAGGAGATATAGTTACTATCGGAGCTACTGGTACAGACAATGGAGGATCTCAAACAGGACAAGTAAGAACCTTTACATATAATTTAAATTATATAGCAGATTCATATAAAGCTTCGATTGCAAATCCTGTCATCACAGGATTATTAACAGTCTTTGGAAAAATTTCAGCTACAGATACAATTTATGATTCCGTTGGAAATTCGAATCAATGGAATTTGATTTATACTTCGGTAAAAGATACAAGTGCAAATTGGGATTCGGTATATACAAGTTTTTCAAATACTTCTGGTAATTGGGATTCTGTATATACTACAGTACAGGCTAAATCTGCTACAGAATGGGATAATGCTTTAGCAAATTCATATACACATACAAACTTTCTTCCTTTATCTGGTGGAGTGATTACTGGAAAATTAATAGTTGATGAAAACATTACATCGACTGGTTCAATTAGCGCATCAAATAAAATATATGGAACAATCATTGATTGGATGACATTGACCAGAGGATTTAAAATAGAACCAGTATTTAATTCAACTATTACTGGTGGTGATGTTTATGATTATGTATACGAATCCACACCAAGCGATAAAACATATTATCGTTACATAGCAACCGATGGTAGCGAAGATGCCTATTATGAAGATTTCTCTGGTGGAATTTTATCAAATTTAATAGCAAAAAAACAAATTATAATATAAATATTATCATAACATGGCAACATATATTTCAAATCGAACAGGAAACTGGGATTCAGCATCTACTTGGTTAACAGCAGCAACCAATTCTTTTTTACCCACCGGTTCGGCTGGCGCTCCTCCACAATCCGGTGGTTTGGATAAAATTGTTATAAGAAGTCCGCATGTTGTTACATATAATACTTCTGGAATTTTTGGTGATGGGGGAAATGGTTTTGCAAGTTTAGCAGCAACTATAACATCTGCTTCTATTATTCTTAGCGGTGGAACATTAAGAGCATCAAGAACACAAAGTACAGCATTAACAGCATTTGGTACTATTTTTGTAGGTGGTAACTCAACAGGAGCAACTGGTTCTTTTTTAGATTGGGGAACTCTTAATGATCCAGTATCAGCAGTAACATCAACCATTTCAATGTCTGCTCTTTCTGCTGGAATGGCTGGTGTATATGTTCAAGGTGGAGTCACCACAGCATCTGTTACCAATTCTGCGTGTTTTTGTGGTTTAGAAAAAACAAGAAATACATTTTTAACATTGTCAGCAGCAGCAGGACAACCCGTAATTACAGTTGATAGTTGTAGAAATTGGGCAAATAATGATTTTATTCTTATTGAATCAGATACAACAACTACATCAAGAACTTTAAGTGCAAGAATTTCTAATATTTCTGGAAACACGATCACTTTAGATACAAATTTAAACTTTGCAAGATTGACTGGAACTAGAGTTGGTAATTTTACTAGCACAGTAACTTATAAAACATTAGAAGGTTCCCCAGCCGCTTATGGGTTTTTAATAAACGGAACTACTAATGGGATTTATCAATTTAGTTACATGACTATTGAGAATCTATGGGATATCTTACGAAGATCAGATACAGGAGCACCCGTTGTTACTTTATATGGATGTATTTTTTATTGTAGTACTTATAATTTAACACAACCAACTCTTAGAGGTATAGCAATTCAACAATTATTAACAAATACTGGAGGTATGAATGGTATTAATGTTAATGGAACACCATACGACGAAGTAGTAATTGATGATATTGCTGTTAATAGTCAATCCACAAACACCGTTGGTAGAGGAATATGTTTTTTTAGTACTAATTCTGTTGTAAAATTAACAAATTCTGTTTGTTATAAATCTTATTATGGATATTACAATAACAGTATGTATAAAGCAACAATTAACAATTGTTATTTAAATTCCGAATTTTATATGAATGTGGGTAATACGGGTACATATAATACATTAAACAATTGTAGAATAAGAACAAATTCTCCATTCTCAAATTGGGATAACCTCGTTAACTTACAATTAAATAATTGCAATATAACTTCATTATCAAGTAGAGCAATTGTTACAAATACTGTAAATTCATTTGGTGATATTACACTCAATAACTGTACACTTAATAATATTCCACTTTCATCATATACTTTAGATGTGGCTAATACAAGAACTCTTGCTGATGCAAATTATAATATTTTTAATCCAAATAATGATAATACCTATACAGCATTCAATTATTTTTATCATGCTACGACAAATTCTTCATTAAGAAAAAATGGAATAACATCATTGTCATTTAGACCAAAAGTTCCAAACACAGCATTTGTTAAAACATTTACTATCCCCGCTATCCAAGGTGTTACCCAAAAAATTAAAGGCAATTTGAGATTTGATTCAAATTATGGAACTGCTACTCCACCATCAATTTCATTTGGTGGAGCCGTTGCTTCCACAACATTCACTAGTCCAGCATCCGCAAACAGATGGAATAGTTTTGAATACGATCTTACACCAACATACACGGGAGACATAGAAATATTATTGACAGGAACTAGTACTTTGTCTACAGGTTATGTTTATTTGGATGGACTAAATTTAGATCCATTTATTAAAGATACAAGATGGTATGGGTTTGAATTTGATAAGAATTTTTATAGAACGGCTGATACATTAACCACATTAACCGAAAATCGAGTTTCAGCTTATCCATATATTAATAATCTTGATTTTCTTTATGATGAAGCCAGATATTGGACAGTAATTAATCCAACATCTTCGTCTTATATTGATTTGGTTAATTCTTTAGGTAAAACTTTGGATTTTTCAAATATAGGTATTTTATTAAATAGTGCAGCATTATCTTCTATAAATTATAATCCAACTACAAATATTTTAACATTAAGTACATTTAGTTTGTCCGCTGGTAATAATTTCAATGCAATACAAACAACAGGAGGTATCGTCATAAACGATAATTCTGCTATATCCAATGTTTCATTTATTGGTAGTGTTAGTGCTACAACAGCAAGAAATTTAAATGATGTTGCAATAGATGGTACTTTAACATACAATACAAATTCTACTTCTGTAATAACATATACAAATTGTAATATTAAAAAAGTAGAAAATAATGGATCGGGTATAATTACACTTAATAGATCAAATACTGTTGTTACTGAAGCAGGGAGAAACATAGTTTTATTAGACAATCCAACATATATAAATATAAGCAATCTTAATGGTGGTTATATTGCAATATTTGATAATAACGACATAATAAGATATTATACTAATCAAGATCAAACAATAATTTTACCAAACGGTTCTACTGGAACATGGTCATATAAAATAGGAAAATACAATTATAAAACAATTTCTGGAACATTTAGCGTTGGAAATACAATCAATATCAATCCAATTTATATAAGAGACATTTATGTATACGAGGAATTTGTTAATGTAGCTAGTTCTTATAATATATTTAAGAATGTACAAGAAATATATGATTACTTTTCATATTTTTCTACAACTTCATCTGGATTATCTTTTTCTAATTTATATTCTTATAGAAATGCATTAGATTTACTTGATAATGCTTTAATAATAGATGTAAACGCATCTCCGGTTTTTTCTTATGATAATAATATTGTTAAAATTAAATCATCCAATTTAGAATCGGGTGCTATTATTAAAACGATAGAAACAACTAATAACATATATTTGTCTGGAAATAGTTCACTTTCTGCTTTAAAAGTAATTTCACCTTTTTCATATTATGAATCAGTACAAGATTTAAATAATCTAAATGTTGAAGGTACTATTGTATATGATATTGATACACCTACAAGTATCACATATAAAAATTGTATTGTTAATAGAGTTATTAATACTGGAGATGGAATGATTACTATAACTAGAATAAATTCTACTATAACCGATGAAAGTGATGCTGAAGTTGAAACCGTTGTTCCTATTTCTATAAACATTAATGTAGATTCTTCTACATATTTTGCAATATATAGACCAAATGGTACTAGATATCGATATGGAAGTGGTAATACTACTATTTTATTGGGTGGAGATGCTGTTACTGGTGAGTGGTCATATAAAATTGCAAAATATGGATATGAGTTTTATGATGGAACATTCTTAATTGATAGAGATATATCATCTGTAACAAACATAACACCTACTTTATTGATAGATTCATCAATTACTGAATCCGATATTAACACTGTTATCACCTATACTGATCTTAATACTACGAGAAAAATATATGATTACTTATCATATTATAAAACTACTGAAAATGGTATAGGCTATGGTACTTTCGTAACTCGCGCTATAGGTTCTATTATTTTAACAAAAGGATTAACACTTGATAGTGAAGCTTCTTCTATTGCAAGTATTGATTCAGATATTTTAACAGTAAAATCTTCTGGATTGAATGAAGAAATAACAATTTATACTTCTGGTGATTTTACACTATTGAATGATAGTAGTATAAGTGAAGACGTAAAAATAAGAGCCAATAACATTGATAGTGAATTAATTGTTATTGGTATAACAGAACTTGTATTATATCCATCATTAAATGCAAGAGATACTAATACAAGTAGAGGACCAGTTATAACAGGTAATATTTTTAGATTTAAATATGGTTCTACGATAGATGGTGTGTTGATGCAAGGAACATTATATGTTAGAGCCGATGTGGGAGCTATATTATTAAATGAATTTTTAATAAATATAGGAAACAACGTTGTAGATCTAGGAACTTTCGGTCAAATACAAAGAGTTTTATTTAATCAAAATATTATAAATGATGGTATTAAAAAATCAAGTAGATTGATTCCACATAGTACTGATTTATAATATTACCAACCACCCGTATAAATTCCATTATTACTAAAGTTTTTCCAATTTTTTACTGGTTGTACCAGATCTTTTCCGAGTCTCTGAGAAGCAAAGCGAAGTATACGAAGGTTTGGCCAAGCCTGATAACGAACCTTAATAATCTCATCCAATGCTTCTTGTGGACTTTTACCTTGCATAACCCAAGCAATAATTCCTATTGCTGTGGACCTCGACACGCCAGCAAAGCAATTAACACCAAGATTATAAACTTTATCAGACTCCACAATTGGTTGTAAAAAAGATATAATATTATTGACATGTTGTTCTTGTGGTCCTTGTTCTTCTAAATTTTTTTGAATATATGGATCATTGTCTTCATCAGACCAGTCATAAAAATACTGAGCAAAATGTGGAATTCCTCTAGATGCAAAGTTTTTCTTGATCATTCGAATTTTGTTTTTATCTGCTTCATCTACAGCAGAAATCCAAACATTTTGAAGACATTCTTTAAAAGAAGTAGAAACTGCCGTAGAAAGGTCAGTGATTATAACACTGTTAATCATTAAAACCTATTCAAAAACTGATTCAAATCCCATGTATAAATCCCATGATCACCATTATCTAATATAGGACAGGTTTTACCTCTCATAAAATTATCCCAATCATTGTGTAGATTATTTGGCAAATTAAAAAGAACTTCACTTTCTTTAATTGCTTTACCTTGTAAAGATAAAGTTTCCAAAACATTCATCCAATTTTTCATCTTATTAAAAATAAAGCTCTATCAGTTTCTTGAATTGTTTCTTTGTATCCCGAAATGATATCATTTAAATAACTCTTATTAACTACCATAGGTTTACCATGATTAGTAACAATTATGTTTTTATTATATTCTAGATCTGTAACTATATAACCATATCCATCCATTTCCCATTCATGATGTAAAATTTTAAACTTGGAAATAATTTTACCGAAATCTTTTTCTATTTTTTGTTCAACTGGGTTTGAATAAATTGTGTCATCAAAAGAACTAATTATATCAGGATAAGGTGGGTAATATTCTGGAAGATCAGAAGACTCTACATAATTAAGATTTTGAATACTATCATCCACAATAGAACTTAAATTTACCGTAATTGTATCTAAAGGATTTTTCTGCAATTCAGAAGAGTCCCAATAATGACCAGTATAAGAATTATATGGTGGGTAGTTATTTAAATAACTAGACGTATCGTTTAATTTGTTTTTAGCTTTAAGAAGTTTTACTTCTAATTCTAGTTCTTCTACTCGTTGTTCAAGGTATTTCATAAAAATCTCCTAAATTATAACTTACCCATGTGTTTTTGTCAACTAAAATTTCGGTTAAACCTTCTAATTCGTCCTCTACATAAAACGAATAACGTTTAAAAAACCAAAACCCCCAAACGTCTTTGTGATATATTTTCATTTATATTGTTCAAGACCTTTCTCTAAAAGATCTGAAATAACTTGATTAATTGAAACGTCTTTATCACAAGATTCTTGTATAAGAAATTCTAATAGTTCTCTGTCAAGCTCGGATAAATTAATGTCAACTGTGGCAAATTTTTCAAGTAAAATTCCCGCATCAGTTTCTTTGATAGAAAACTTGTCGCCTTGTTTAATGTTGAGTTGAGCTAGTTCATCTTCGGTGAATTTAACACATACGTCTCCTGTTGGTTCTATAGTTTTTTTAATCATATAATTTTTTCTAGTAAATCTTTTTCGTTACAAATAAAGTTGCAATCAGTCCAATCTCTAGATTGAACACTATCTTCGTATTTGTCATCTAGCAATGTATACATCGTCTTAAATCCTTTTTTTGCATCGTTACTCAATTTAGATTTTAAAAGAACCAAAACATCTTCTATATCCTTATCATCCAAATCAAATTTCAACATACTACCATCATACTTTGATCCATAATTAAAATTAATTATTAACTCTATATGAGGATGAAAATCCCCAAAACATTTTCCAGAGAAATCTGAATAATAAGTTGCTTCTTCTTGTTGTGCGGGTTTAGTTATTTTTTTCATTTAGATGTTCTTTTACTGTTTCCCAAAGTGATTCGATATTGTGGCAAATTTCTTTACCATCTACATCAAATGCTTGTAGAGGTTCTTTACCACCAAAACTAGGTCTTTCATAAAGATACCAATCAATCCAGTCTTTACCTTCGACTCCAAATACTGTTAGTAATAGAAATCCAAATATTTCATGATAAATTTCATCATAGTCTATTAAATTTATACCTAATTGATACAAAGTATGAGAACGCTCGCTACTCTTTTCTAAGTTTTTAATTAACTTTTCAAATTGTTCGTATTCCATATTAAAATTCTATTTCTAGCGTTGTGAATACACTTGTTTCCTTGATTTCGTTATTAAAACAATCCAGATCAACACTCATGGCATTTGATAAACTAACGATATATTTATGATCTTCGTGTAGTTTAAATTTATATTGAATATTATTCTTAGATGACAGGTTTTCAGAATATTGTTTTAGGTAATTTACATTACCATTAAAGCTTACCTGAGTAAAACCAATATTAACACAACTTAGGAAGATTACAATATATTTCATCGATTCATTTTTCTAATAAAAAACGTATGAAGTTTGCTAAAGAAGTTAGATGTTTTATAGCAAATCATACTCAGCTTATTCAACAACCAAAAATATCCTAAACGTTTTTTTAATTTGTACTTTAAACTGTTTATCTTTTTTTGATGTTCCTCTTCCCATTTATTCATTCTAATCTTTCCACTCTCTTGTTTTTCTGTCTTGGCTAGTTCGATTTTATCTAGCTTTCCATAAACAAAATGAGCATCAAACTCTGCCCAAATATCCTCTTGTTCATTTAAGTTAAAGAGTTCATAAAACCTAATTGTTCCATGATACTCTACCTTTTTAGAATATTCTTTAACGATTTTTTCGTCTTTGACAAAGGTGAACCAGCCTTTTAGTTTTTTTCGTTCCTCTTCTGTATAGTATGTATATACTTTTTCTACTACATCTTCGACTAATTCTCCATCTTGAGTGATTCGATAATTTTCTAAACAATTATCTAAATCTTTAGTCTGAAAAGTTACTTCATTCCACTTTACATTAAGATTTTTAATTTCGTCGTTAAGTGGCAATTCTTTCTCGCATTTGATAGTGTCAAACATTCCCACTAGATTATCCTACCTTTCTATTTGTTTTCATATTGTTCATGATATAATATATTTTGTTGTTGTCAAGTCCAAAAATAATATCTGCGTTTAATAAGTTCGGTTAAAATTTCTGTATCTCGTTTTTCGATCTCTTCTTCGATTCTATTGACATCCTTATATTTTACTTCATAAGGAATACCGTCATCTACCATTTGAAATAATTTTCTTCCATTTTCATCTGTTTTAGGTTCAAACATCTCATCAAAACTTCTGTGCGGAGGATATGCATTTTGTAGATCGATTTCCAGTTGAGGTCTAATTTTAGTTACATATTCATAAGATTCTTCCAACCATTTTGCAAATTCACTATGTTTTTCTGTCGCTTCCCAATCTACAATATCTGCTTTAAATTCTTCTTCATAGAATGCTTTAATAAATTCAAAATTAACAGTCACCACCATTTCGGTAACATCAACCCAAGTACGAGGAATTGCTTTTCTAATACGCTGGTTTTGAGGTTTGAAGATTGGTTTAATCTTATCGTAATACACCATTCTAAAACGATATGGAAGTAAATCCCAAATATCCCAAAAGCCATATTTTTCAAAAATATAACTCCTCACTTTTCCAAATAGTGTTTTATCCTTTTTTGGAAAATCTTTCAAGCAGTGATTTTTAGCTATAAATTTTTCTTCGTTCATTTTTTATTGATCCATTTATTAAATTTTTCAGCAGTATTTTGCAAGTGTTTTTCACAAGCTTTCATGGCAGCATTTTCTGTCTTGTAGAACTTATTAGAAAATCTTGTGATCTCATCATCGGTTTTAGAAAAGTAAGTACCAGCAATATACTCTTCACTCTCTTTCGAAAGATAGTTTTGATCTACTATATACTCCCATCCAATAACAGGAACATCTGCTGAATACCAATAACCTGAGTTATCATCTAACCATTTTCTCTTCCATTTTAGTTTATTTTTCATTTTTTTAAAAATTCAGAAATCATTGCACATAATGCTATGAATAATATTAAGAATAAATTCCAAACAAAACAAATCCATAAAGGAGATAATACCCAAATCCAAGACCATGTTATGTGATTTGTTAATTTTAGTCCTATGAAAAGAACTGCTAGTAGAGTTGTTAATAATTTCATTTTAGGTTCAATAAATAGTCTATATGTTTTTGAAGATTTGTCAAGTCTTCTTCTAAAATTCCGCAAACTTCTAATTTCGCCGTTGGTCCCGAATAACCTTCTCTGTCATGTAATTTTACTTCTGGATAGTATCTTAAATCAAACGTAAAATAATCTTCAAACACTGGCATGAGTGCTTCAAGATGGAGTCTTTTAAATTTTTCATTTTTACTTTTAAATCCGAATTGCCACCATAATGAGGATTCTTCTATATCTGGTTTTTCTTTAGCAACCGACATATCTTTCCAGTTGCCACAATAACGACCATCAGAATACCAAAGGTATTCTAGATTCTCAAAACCATGTTCTTTTAGAACTTCTCTGAAAGAATCTACTTTTTTATTTATTTTGATTAATTCTGGACTCATATGTTTTTTCTAAAAATGTTCTGGCAATTTGTCCCATACTTTTCCAATCTTCGTATGTATCATCACCATCAATAAAGATTTCTTCAATTTTCATTAGTGCATCGATTGCTGCGTCTCGTTGATTGCAAATTTTATTAACTTCCAGCATATTTTCTGTTGCAAGTTTGTCATAATCTTCAAGTGCTACGCATTTTTTTCCATCAGCAAGTTCTATTCTTTGGGGTATGTATATCATTTTGTTTCCTTCCATGTAAAAACCGCCTCTGTATCGTATGGTGTTTTTAGTTTCATTTCCGCAAAACCCCTTTTGATTGTTTCTTTTTTAAGTGGATCAACTGTAAAAATTAAAATTAAAAGCCCAGTTACAATAAATCCTATAAATAACCCGACCAAAAATGGTGATGTTGATTCGTTCATTTTAAAGTTTTTTCTTTTTGTTTCAATATTCTATCCTTTGCCTCTGACCAGAACTTTTGTCTCTCTTCACTATCTTTATCAGCCTTGGGTGTATCTAAAAGTTTCCAGAATGCGTTGTTGATTGCTTGTTGTTGTTTTCTATCTGATAACTCTCCGTTACCAATTCGGTGCATGTAACTCCAAATGTCTGCATTCTCAACTAACTCTTTAATACCCTCATTATTACCAGAAATACAAAACATATTAATCTTGTGTAGGAATGTTTCGTATTGGTCAACTTTTTGTCTGAGTGTAGGTGTCTTCATGTAGTCAATATTAGTGGAATCGTTAGGACAGGGCAAGCTTTTTTACTAATTTGCCACTTTCGTCATACATATAATCTTCAATCATATTACCAACAATTTCTAAAGAGTCAAACTGAATATTAGAAATTTTATGATACCAATCTACAACATAGCAGCAAAGATCATAACTATATATTACTTCTCCCATTATCTCCAAACTTTCCGATCCATATATACCTTTTACCATATCCCCCTCATAAACCTCTTTCATATTCTTGTCCAGAATTCCAAGAAATTGCTGAACCGAACATGAATGTTGAGAAAGCAAACGATCAGGAACAGTAATATTACCAAGTTCAAAATATTCAAACTTCTTCTGAATGTTGTCCCAAATTCTAAATTTTTTATTGTTCATTTATTTTTTTGAATTTTATTAACTAACTTTTTCAGTCCTCGTTTTCCAAGTTTCAGAAAATTTGGATGATTTGCTACTTCGGTTGCTAAGTTTTTACCACCTTTGAGTTTTTTAAGTTCTTTGCTCATGTTGATAATATTAAACAATATTTCTGGAAACGTCAATCTTTTTCTGCATCTTCTCCAAAAATTAATTTTTCCAATCTATCCAAACCTTCTTGATGAACTTCCCATTCTTTTTTAAGACCCAAACAATAGCAAATCTTTTCTGCTAGAGGATAAAGAAAGTCTTGTTCGTATTTCAAATATACATAAAGATAATGAGGCTTTCTAGTCTTGAACAATCTCATTAACCACATGATTATATTTGCAATAAATTCAGAGATTCTGAATAAACCACCTACTATTACAATGCTAACAATTTTTTGTTTGAGTGTCATTTTATTCCTTCCATTTTCCAATAGCTTTTACAAATTCTTCTGCTCTGTGTTTTATAGATATTTTAATACCTTTATTATAAATCTCTAATAGTTTACGCATATACTTATTATGAGAAAGTTCATCTTCTTGCATTAGCCATAGTTCTGCTTTTCTGATCCCATCTACATCATTGCAATAATCTATCTTTGAAGGATCTAAAATATAATTTAGTTCTCTTTGGACAGGACGGCGTTCTTGAATACGCTTACAAAAACTAAGAGGAAATATCTGTGATTCGGATGCTTCAAAAATAAAATCATAAACAGCTTTATTAATTTCTTTCTCTGTCATAGTTAACAATATTAGACAATAAATTAACAGTAGTCAATCCCTTTTTTGAATTTTTCTAAAAAAATAACCAAAGAAAAATCCTAAACAATAACAAAAAACTTCTACGAAGCTCCAGTCGAAAAATTTCATATTAAGGACTTGTTGTATTTGGAATTGGATCGCTAGTGCTTAGAGGTTTTTGCCACATTGGATCTCTTCTTATACCAATTTTTGCAAATCATCTTCAACTATCTCTTTATTAAATTCACAATCACTCAACCAACAATCACAAACCAAACATTCTCCATTATGATCTGGATTGCAAGGCAATTGAAAAATATTACCAACTACTTCAAAGTATTTCATATAATCCATCAAATCTTCAAAAGTTTCAAAAGCATTCTTAGTTCTAACTCCAAAAGATGCTCTGTCTTCAAGCCATATAACTTCACCAAAGAAGTCTACATTTCCAGTATAGCTAGATCTTACTCTGTCACCTTCATAAATTGGTTTTTTGTTCTTGTCGTAGAGTCCAGTAAATTGCTGGACAGGAAATTTATCTTGAGTTAGCAATCTATCAGGAACTGTAATATTATTAAGTTCAAAGTATTCAAACTTCTTTTGTTCATTGTCCCAAACTCTAAATTTTTTATTGTTCATTTTGTGTTTCCTGCATAGCCTTCTCCATATCCCCATAGATACTATTTGAGGTTTGATCATCTCCTGCGTCATATAAAGCATCTATTGCTTTTTTTAGGAGTTTTGATAATTCCAATTCTAATTTTGTTAGTTTTTTATTGTTAATTTTCATTGTTTAAAAGTTCTTTAGATTCGAAGATATTTCCAATTACTTCATAACTATAAGAAAGATATCGAAAATCATCCATATCATCATAACCTTTATAAGCAATTAGAAAAGCAGCCTTCATTTCCCACCAAACTACCTTACCTGTCTCCAACTCACCATCAATTGTTTTATAATCTATTTCCCCATCCTTAACATAAGGACGAGTAAAACTTCTTTGAACATTGACTATATCACCTTCGTAGATTGGTTTTTTGTTCTTGTCGTAGAGTCCAGTCCATTGCTGAACAACATATTCATCACCACCAGAACCATTCTGAAGGTTTTGAAATTGTCCATTCAAAGTAAGAACATAATGTCCCTGATATCCTTTATCTGGATAGGTGAATTGTTTTGCTAGTTTGTCCCAAGCACGAAATTTAAGGATTCTATTAGTCATAATTTTCACAAATTATATTTTTTATAATCACTAAAAGCCTGATCTAAACTATCTTTTAAAGATAGTGCTTCTTCAAAGGAAAGAATTCTCCGACTTCTTTCTGTATCGCTTTCAATTGAAAATTCAAAGCCAAATTCTTTATTGAGGATCATTTTAGCTAGTTCGTTTTCGCTGTACTTTTTAGCGTATAAATTTACTGTAATTTTATTTTTCATGTTTTTTAACTTCATCCAAAGGATTATTTCTACTTCCACAAAAACTTGAAACTAATTCTATAACAGCATCTTCTCCATATGTCTGTTTTAAATTTTCTTGTGCTTCTTCCCAATTCCAGTTGTCATCTTGACGCGCAGCTCTTAAAAACTCACCATTTACTTTTGCCGTATGTATTGTCATAAATTATATTTCTTTCTATCTTCTCTTTCTTTAATAGCTTTTTCCACCACTTCTTTAAGTTGAGGATTTGTCTTCAAAAATTTTTCTTTAGTAAACTCCGGATGATCTATTAAAAAATCAATAGCATCTCCCATAAATTCTGGATTATTGTTCATATTTCTTTCTCTCAAGTCTAACTTCTTTTCTCTTTAAGTCAAGTTTTTTAATTTGTTCTTCAAGTTTCTTGTTTCTATGTTTTTCAAAACCAAAATCAAAATCCCCAAAAGGAGTTATTCTATTTTGAAGTATTGAAATCTCTCTATCCAGCTTTTGTAATTTTTTAAAATTGGTCGAAGAAGCACGACTCGAACGTGCGCCACTCATGCGTCCATGGTTGTTCTGTCCTCCTAAACTATTCTTCGAAATTTTCATTTACTATTGATACCAATATAGAATTATTCGTAGGACAAGTCAATCAAAAAATCCTTCATCTCTCTTCTGGATTTCTCATATGACCAATACTATTATAATTCCTTATCAAGAATATAATAGAGCATAAACGAACCAATAATAAAAGAAAAAATAAGAATAGCTGCAATCGGATTCACTGTGAATATGAGATAACAACCTAAACATACCATTGAAATAAAAGGAATAGCAACCATCAAAATGCTAATAGTTTTTAGAATTTTTCTTAACTTGGGGTTAGAAATTAAATTTGCAGTATTGATGTTTTTTATTGTTTTCATATAACTAATATAGAATTATTCGTAGGACAAGTCAATCAAAAAATCCTTCATCTCTCAAGTATTTTTCAATTTTTACAAAATCATTTTCTGTGAAATTTTCATCTTTACACTTTAAAGAATTCATATAATTCATTGTTAAATTTAAATTTGCTGTACACTTTTTACCTCTGTAGTTAAAAACTACAATTTTTCGCAAACAGTTATTTAACATTGTCTGAATCTTGCACATAAGTTAATTCTTCCCAATTCGTTTCGTCTGGCAATATTTCTACGTTTACTCCAGCTTCTTTGGATTTGTTAATAATGTCCTGTAAAACTCCGTGACCATATATAGTAGCACCATAACGGTTTTCGTTGCAAGAATAAACAGAACCAGAATAACCTTCAAACAAATAGAAATTTCCTTCTTTTGTGACTTTTGTAATTCCGCTATTCAGCTTCCATGAATCTCCGTCCAAATATCCACCGTGCCAACAAGCAAATACTTTATAGGTCAAAGGAAATTCTTTTCCTTCGATTTTAACAACTAGCCATTTATCGGGAATGTATTCTTTATTCATTTAATGATGATTCTTCCAATGCTCTTTTCGCAACATTTTTATACCATTCGACAGTGTTAAATGGTTCCTTATCAGAAGGAGCAATAACAATTTCATTTAATATTTCCCGAAGATAAAAGTATTGTTTACAAACTTCTACAATTTGTTTTTCCCAATATTCTACATCATTCATGAATTTACTTTTTTAATTTCTCTCAAACCGTTATTATAAAGTTCCATCAATGCATTATCTCCAGTCATAGCACCAATGTCTTGAATTGTATTAGTATTTGTTTTTGCTTCATGCAATTTATCTCCGACTTCATTAGAAATTGTCAGAGTTATATTATAGTTTTCGTTTATTGTTTCTATTTTCATAATTTCAATTTTCTAAAATATCAAACCAAGTTAGTTCTACTTCCTCGTTTGTTTCTTCTAGTATAACACCAGTTGAAGAAGAAGCAACGTTAATTTTCTTTACTGTATAAACCTGTCCAGAGACTAGCTTCTTTGCATTCTCAATTCTATTTGTAAACCAATGCATGGTAGATTCTCTAAACATAATCTTGTCTCCAACTTTGGTATTTTGGTATGTTGCGTATTTTTTAGGTATCATTTTAAAATATGTCCTCTAAAGGTGTATCTAATTTCTGGAGTTACTACGCTTGTTAATGTTTCTATTTCTGTATTCATTTGTAATAAAATATCTTATTGTTTCAGCTTTCATATTTAAAGTTTCAAGACATTCTACTATAAGTTTTAATGTCTACTGCATTGTTTTTATATTCATAGCAATGTTGATAACCAAAAGCTCCATTATAAATTCTTTTTATCTTACCATCATCATATTTTTCTACTTGCAAAATTGTAAATGTTTTAAAAGCATCATCCCAAGAAACTTTTTGTTTAATAAACATCCCAATACTTTTAAACATAGTATGTCCAAATCTAATAATTAAAGCATCATCAACATCAATTTTATAAAAATTTAATAGCCTACCATCTTGAGAATAAAGTGTTTTATTAGGCCATCCCAACGCATGATCTAAATTGTTATAAATTTCATACAAATCATCTCTTATGACATCAAAGAAGTTTTTATTATCCAATTTTGATTTATCGATAAGAATTTTTTGCCCTTCATTATATTCATCATAAGATAAAAACCAACAATTTTTAGTATCAATTTTATCTATATTTCTCATACTTTTTCTTCAAACTCATATTCATTTAGTTTATTTCTTTTTTAAGTTGTGCTATCTCTTCTTTAAGTTTTTTGTTCTCAAGAATAAGATCTGAAATGACATCATGTTGAGCTATAACAACAGGGTTTTTAGTATGTTTTTTAAAAGAACCTGACCTTACAAGTTTATCCAAAGTTTCTTCCGTATACTCACTAACCAAATGTCCTTTGTCTTTAAACTTTTTCATCGCTGATAAATAGAATTTTTTGCTTTCTTCACTGTAAACAAAAAATTCCCCATCATGAATTCTTTCGTAAAATGTATTCATATGAGTTCGGGGTGTTCGAATTTATTCCCAATTACTTTTACTCCACAGTTATAAATGTCTTTAGAAAGATCGTGCAGCCACATATGAGCCAGTGTTCCCTCAAATGACATTGCTTTAGCCAAAAGCAAATAAGCTCCATTTGCATACGATACAATTGCGGTATATTTTTGAGAATCTTTGTTTGTTAAACGTCTTTCATATTCTAAAATATCCCCTTCCCAAATCTCTTTACCATTACAATCTTTCATGTCTGTATATTGGGAAGGAACTAAAATCCTCCATTCTCTCTCATCAAACAATTCATCAACAAGCCCATTGTATTTGTATTGTTGTACAAATGCTTTTCCTTGCGGACTCCAGAAACGAAACTTTATAGTTCTCATCTTGATTCTATAAGAATTCGGATTTGTTCTGGTGTCCAATTCTTTTCAACAGCTTCTTTGACAAGTTCTGCTCTCTTGTTTTTATCGTCTCTTTCTAATTTAGACATATAACAAATTGTAAATAGAATAGCAACAAATATAATTGCCATAAATACAAAAAAGGGGTCAATTTTTTCTTTCATAATTATTTTTTAATAAAATTTCTGTAATTTTTTCCAAGAGTTTGTACGTAATGAGCAAAGTCATCAATTTCGTCAACTTCATTGTTTGTATTATAAATGTAATCGAAAAGATATTCTTCTCCTTCTTCGGTTAATTTTAATCCTTTAGACAATCTTTGAAAATAATCTTCTTGAACGTCTTGGAGTTTTTTGAAGAACTCTTTAACTTCATGGATTGCGTCTTCTGGATGTTTTCCTTCTGGTGTGTATGGTTGTGTATAATCACTCATGATCTTCAATTGTATATGTTGTTTTTATTTTTACAAGCTCAAATTCTAAAAAATTTTCATTGCCATAATTTGGGGTATTGTTAAATGCACTTCTTTTTAAGAACAATTCCAAATAATTTTTATTTCCTACAATTAAACAATCTTTAAAATCTACCAATTCTATTATTGTTACGGTTAATTCCAAATCATCATTTCCAAAACTAACCCATTTATGTGTAGGTTTATGAAAAATTGCGTACTTGTATTCTTCAAATGTTTCATTCATAATTTTTTAATTCTATATTTCCTCTATCATCTATCAAAGCGTAGGTGATCGGTAAATCACATTGGGAACCTAAATTAACACATTCTATACCTCCTACATAATACTGTTTAGGAACGTGTGTGTGACCAAAACAAACTGCATCATATTTGTTATTGTAACAATACTGAGCAATTCTTACGGTCAAATCGTGTGCTGCTCCGTGCCATGTTTTGATTTTGGTTTTAAGTTTTCTTGTGAGTTTTTGTTTTTTGTCGATCTTTTGTAGGATATAATATATACCAGAAGCTAGTTCAGTCAATAAAGGTTTTGTGGTAATAAAGAAATCAAATTTGTCTCCATGAGTAAACAAAATTCTTTTCTTATTAATTTCTTGTGCATATTCATCTACAAATTCAAATCCAAGAAGTGCTGAAATGGTTTCCAAATCTTTATCGTGGTTTCCTTTAATGAAGATACATTTCTTATCTTTGGATATTCTTCTTAATGTAGAAAGAACCTTCCATTGTTTCTTACAAAGTCTATGAATATTATAACTATCCAACAAGTCTCCACATATCACAAGAGTATCGTATGTTTCATTTTCTAGTAAATGAAGAGTCAAACTTGCTTGACATATTGGACTACCTAAATGTAGGTCAGATAATGCTAGAATCATATATTCCAAGTTGTGGTGCAAATTGTATCGCCACATTGTTCGCATTCATGATCATCATATTCATAGTCGTCATATTGGAACAATTCAACAACGCTTTCAAATTGAATAGTGTTTTCTTTAATTCCTTCTTTTATCTTTCCTAGTAAATAATCTAAAATCTCTTCTTGTTTTTCTGATGAAATATCAGATATGGGTTCTTCGTTTACATAAAACCCAAAGGCGGTACAACCAGTTACTTGTTCGATTTTGTATTTAGTTTTTTCCATGTTTTTCGATAATTTCTTTTTCTACAATTTTTTCTAGTTCTTGCATGTCTAATTTGTTTTCTGTCTGTATATAAGAACCAAAAACAAAAGCCGATAATATCAATAAAAGAATAACCAAAAAGAATAAAATTTTTTCAAGAATTTCCGTTATATTCTTCATAATCTTTTGCTCCTTCTGCTGCTTCTTTATATAAAGAAGGACCAATTACAACCAAAGGATCTACTTTGGCTAATTCATATACATGAAGAACCGTACCATAAAGTTTTCTAGATAACTTTTTAAGTTCATCATTTTGTACAAGAACTTCTGCCAATTTCATACGTAGTTCTACTGCGTTATTGTGTTCTTCTCTTCCATCTTCTCCAATTACTCTAAGCTGTTCTTCCAACTTTTGATTAAGCATTCCAACGGGTTCGCATGTATAGCAACATCCTTGAAATCCGTTTATGAAATTTTCTTTTTGTTTTTCTAAAAGAAATCTGCCGTATCTTTTAATCGCTTCGTTTGTATAGTAATCTAATTTTTCTAAACATCCATCAGCAGATAATCCACTTTCGTAAAAAGCGGCTTCTTCAAGTTGTTCCAAGTTCTTCGTTGTCGTCATTTTTTTCTCCTTTTGCGTCTTTCTCTTTCCAGTATGCTTCGGTTGATTCATTACAAGCTACATAACCTAGCTTTCTTGCTTCTTCATAAGATAGTGTCATATACCATCCACCTTTTTTACACACTTCTCCATGTTTACCTGACATCTCGCATGTTCTAGCGGACTCTGCTTCTGCTTGATTAATAATGTCATCGATAATATCCCATTCTATTTTTGTTCCTCCCTCTCCACTATAATAAAAACGGAGCGTTGACATTTTCTCCTTAATCTGAGTTGCAACAACTTGTATCTCTGTACCATTCTTCGAACAAATATCACAAAAATATTGAAGTTTCTCCATACACTTATCGAGAAGATTATACCAGCCTGACTCCGTATCTACGCCCCAAGCCATACAAGTTTGCATTGGGTCACCCTTATAATCTCTGAGGATTTTAGGATACTTTTTAACAAGTTCAATTTCTAATTCTTTTTTCATATGTTTGATATTATTATATTTTAAGAGAATGTCAATATTATTTTTCCCAGCACCAATTTTTATAATCCCAATGTCTGGAATCATAAATTATCAGTCCCGCTTCAAACCCCAAAAAATTTAGATTTATACCCAACCCGCCATGATCTTTCGCAATTGGACAAAAATCTAATTCAAATTGAAAAATGTTATCCCCCGAATAAAATGTTTCAAATTCCACATTTTTATATTTGGAAATTTGTTTGTAAAATGAAAAATACTTTTCAAACTCTTTTCTTGGTTTGCAAAAGTTTCTTAATGTAAAATTAAAATACATAGTTTTTTCTTGATAGTAAAATTGCTTTATTTTTAAATAATTCTGCTTCCCTACAATCGTCATATTCTCCATAGTACCATTCTCTTTTAAATGGACCGCATACTTCTATTTGTTTTGTACCAATAGGAACAGCATACCCACCTTCGTAACCATCTACGAGTACTAGTGTTTCTGGATCTATTTTTCGTAATACTTCAATTAGTTCTTTAGCTTTCATAATTTTGATTTATAAGTTTTGTCCATTGTTCTTTTGTTATTATTTTACCATCTAAAATACAAAATACAAATGAAGAATTTTCTTGGAAATTTCTTTTGATCATTTCCGCTTGTTCTTTTCTTGTTTCTACTGTTCTTATATCATGCACTACTTCTAAGATATGATCAATATATTTTTTTGATTTCTCTCCTGCTTCGCAAATTTTTTTTAATTCATCCTTTAATTGAACTGCAATCTCATAATCAAATTCTGTTTCAATTGTTTTATAAAAATTATCATAAGATGGCATTTCCTTTTCTATATAAAAATCAATAAGGTTCTTGGTAGAATTAAGTTGGGATTTAATTTTATGTAGAAGAAGATAACGATCAGACTTGGTTTTTTTGAGTATCTGCCCATTATTACCGTAAATTACAATTCCTTCCCCTTTTTTCCATTGATTAACCGATTCAATCATAGAATAAAGTGAATTAAACCGATATCGAATAGGTCTTTCTATTTTCCAATCAGTAGCAAATATATCTAAATCGTTTTGTAATACATAGGAATAATCATCATGTTTTATCACACCCGTAAGCCAAATTGTTGGTTCTTCTGCTTCTCTTTCAACTATAATGTTTTTAGGAGAATACCATTCGCAAACAATTGAATATTTCTCGTTATTCAAAATATTATTATCAAAAATTAAAGGATATTTTTGCTTCAAAAAAGAAATTTCATCACCATTATCTAATATAGTTGCATCATGAGTTCCTCTTGTTCTAACAATTAATTCTCCTTTAAATTTTGAAACAATCAGAGTCGATCCATCTAGTTTGTGAACAAACTCAATATCAGAATCAGTATCGAGTGGTTCAAAATCTAATTGTTCTCCGAGATTTGTGAATTTTTTCCATGAGGCACTAACCAATTTTCCATCTTTAGTCCAAATAGAAGAACGGAATATTTTATTCTCATCATTCCATTTAATATCATGTTTAATAGGAAATATTAGTACACACTCAGTATTTCCAATAACACAATCTCTGATACAAAATTCTTCCAAAGAAGGGAAATTTTTAATATTCATTAATTTTTCATTTAAATTGAGTATATTTTAACATCCGAAAGATAAATATATACATGAAACATAATGATACTATTAAATGCGAGATATGTCAAGGAATTTTTAAAAACCGTAAGGCATCTTTCAACAAACATCAAAAAATGTGTAGTAAATTACAAGAAAACAAAAATAATATTATTATTGATTATTCTTCGGGAATCTCATCTTGGAAAATAGCCAAAAAATATAAAATAAATTCTTTTTTCATAAGAAAATTGCTAAAAAAGAATGGTTTTTTAAATTTGGATTCTAGGAATAAAGTAAATAGAGATTTTTTTAAAAATAAAACAAATGAAATGTTTTGGCTTTTGGGGTTAATAGCTTCGGATGGTTGTATTTATAATAAAAGAACATGGGGAATAACACAAAGCGGAAATGACGGTAAAAAATTAATAGAATACATAAAAAAAATTTTAAACCACTCAAATAAAATAAGCTGTTTTAAAACAATCGGAGAAAATGCTTATTCTATTAAAATTTCTTCTTCGGAAATGATTTGTGATTTAAAAAATATTTATAATATAAACGAACGAAAGACAAAAGATTTAAAATTTAATATTAAAATTTTTAAAAAAAACGAAGAATACTTTAAATCTTTTTTAAGAGGATATATAGACGGAGACGGATGCGTTGGTGTTTATCATAATGGAAAAGGGATAAATACACTCAATATAGGATTTGTAGGAAATAAGGAATATATTGAAGAAATTGAAAAACATATAAAAATTAAATACAGTAGTAAATCGAAATTAAAAAATGTATACCAAATAGTTTGGTATGGAGAAAATGCCGTAAGATTTGGATCTTGGTTATATTCTAATAATTCTTTATATTCGCACTATAAAAAAGAAAATTTTTTTAATTATATAAATGGAAATGATATTCCAAATTGGTCTAGTTATAATAACATTTATTTAAATGTAAAAGATAAATTACATTCTGAAAATATAATGAAACTGTCCAACGAATACAACATAGCATTTCAAACGCTATATAAATGGAAAAATGATAATAAAAATTACAATATAGAAAAAATAGGAAATTTTTATTTTAAATCAAATAAAAATCCAACCCACAAAATGTATTTGGAGTAATATTAAAATACCCCTCTTCTATAGGAAGACTAACTTTCATGAATCTATTATAGATTACTTTTTTATGAAGTAAATAAAAAATATGCTATGCTAAAAATTACTAAAATTAAAAATGCTAGTATTTTTTTATTATTCGTTTTCATTCGCTATATAATATAGTCCTTCGTCGATTATATATCGATCACATTCTTCTTTTGTACCAACAAAAAGATTTTCTTGTGTTGAAGTAATACCAATCGATTCAAATATTGTTATCACGTTTTTATCATTGTCAAATATTAAATGCCAAAGACCATTTTGTTCTTCTGTGCTAAATGACCAGTTGTTTGCATTTTTTTGTATAATCATATTATGTAATTACCGATAAAGTTGATGTTGTCGAATTATAAGATGCTGTTCTACCAGAAGCATTTTGCAATGTAACAGCGGGATACAAGTTAACAGTTCTTGCTGGTAGTAAAATGAATGAATCACCAACAATTGGAGGAGTTGTAAAATTAACTGTCAAAGCGGTTCTAGAAAATTGAGCAAAATTTACTTTATTAGAAGGATTGGATGACAAAGCATAATTTATTAATGTTCCAGCAGATATTGCAGTAAACCCTGTATATCTTGGACCAACACCTAAAGCTGTACTACCAGAAAGAGTTAATGTTTGGGATCCTATTTTAGTAAGGTTGATATTACCAGAAATACTTCCAGTATATGTTGAACTACCACCTGTATTATTTAATGATAAATTAGCAAACGTTGAAGAGTTATTAAAGATATTATTTCCCAATACGTTACTAAAAGGTGTTCCTGTTGTAATACTTAAACGATTAAAGATTTGATCGTTTCCATTCAAATCAATTCTACCATGCAGAAACGTGCCACCAAGTATAGGAAATCCTAATGTTACAATATCATTATTAATAGCAAGAGGAACATCTGTTCTTAAGGTAGTTCCTAATCGTACGGCATTAAATTTATTTCCTGATACTGCTACGACTACATTAACAGAAGTTCGATCAGCATATATACCAGAGCTTGTTGGATGATCAAAAATAATAGGGTTAGAGCTTAAAACCAGCGTTCCTGTTTTGGCTGATCCTATATTACCTAATATTCTAAATAAAGTACTCATTGTCGGCAATCCAGATATACCACCATTAAACGTTAAAGTGGCATTATTATCTATGTTAATACTATTAACTAAACTTGTAGGACCAATGGTAACTAAACCATTAATTGTTGCGGATTTTAGTGCGGTAATAGGATTTCCGCCATTTACAAAAATTGTATTATTAATAATTGTATTTGTTGCTATTGAGCTTCTAAGTACCCTAAAAGTAGTATTAGTAGAAAGATTTACAGTTCCTGTTCCAAACGGGTCGCTATTTCCAATCTCAATAAATCCAGCACTTATATATGTATTTCCAGTATAGGAATTATTACCACTTAATGTTAATGTTGCCGATCCTGTTTTTGTTAGTGTACCAAAACCACTTATCTTACCATTAAGAAAAATAGCAGAAGTTGCACAATTTATCGTACAGTCACCAAAAGCTACAATATCACTATTAATTGTTTGTATATTTATAGAACTATTTGATACACTACCAGAATTTAAAATTAATCTATTTCCATTTAATCGAAAAGCTCCTGCACTAGAATTAAATGTTATTCCTTTATATGGAACATCGTTAGTATTATTAAACGGTGTTAATCTTGTTGTTCCCGAAAATTCAAAACTTTCATACGCTTGTGGTGGTCTTGTATTCCAGTTGGAAGGAATAGTCCAAATATCACTAGAACCTAATCCTGTCCAAATAATGGTAGTTGGTAATTGTGGTACACTACTCGTAATAGGAATAGAACCAAAAAATGCCTTAGCGAATATTTGAGATTTTCCGTATATTTTAACCATATGTATATTTACACAATTTATTTTTTCTATGGTTTCTCCACTCTCTTCTATATTTTATAATCCAATCAATTAGAGCAGTACTGTAACCAATATCATATCCTTTTTTTTCACTTTACAACCATTTATGTTTTAATACTTCTTCTCTTTCTTCCAAGAATTCTCTATAAATTAATGAATTAGTGTAAAAATCTTTTTTTTGTGTCAATGCTTCCACTATAATATTTATCATTTTCATAACTCAACATTCCCCCAAATTTCATTAATATCCAAAAGTTTATGCACACAACCATTCACTCGTTCAGTCCAAGAACTATGAAAATGTCCATATAGATGAAGTCTTGGTTTACATATCTTACAAATTTCATCCATTATTGCTCTTTCATCAGTAAGATCTTCAATTAGATAAGCATCTTCATTTGCCCACCCATAAACCAATTCATTAAATTGTTGTGGAAAACACCAAGAAGGAGCAGTATGAGTTACGAGAATATCTACTTCTTTGCATTTTTCCCTATCAAATTTAACTATTTCATCTTCCCAATAAGAGCGTCCTTCGGTTCTAGATGTTCTATCTATAGAAACAGCACCACCAATGAATTGAATTTTTTTACCATTATATTCCATTACGGTATAATCTTCTATTAACTCAAAATTACTTAAAGAAACTCTGTTAAGTCCTTGAAAATGAGATGGGTCATCATGGTTTCCCCGGTTCGCCATAAAGATAATATTTCTATCTTTAAATTCTATATTGAGCCATTTATTATTTTTTTCTTGAGTCTTCTTATCAGTAAATCCAATTCCAGAATCCCCAACGCTAATCAAATAACAATCACCTATTTTTTTAGTATCTAAAATATCAAGAAGATATGACCATTCTCCATGATGATCTCCCAAGAATAAAATCGGTTTGTTTTTGTTTAATGTTTTTATATTACCATTCATTTTCTTCGTTTTCTTTTTGTAATTTCTTTTCTTCTTCTATTTTTTCCTTTAAGGTGTCTCTTAAAACAGTCAATGCTTTTTCATATGAAGCAAATTCTTCTTCTATTTTGTCAAGAATATAACCATGATGTTGAATTGTATAGATAGGAGGATGTCCGTAACTCCATTTAGTTTCTATATACCAATGACAATCACGATCTTTATGGTGATCTTTTCCTATCAAAAAATACCATTCTTCTGTTAGTTGTGTGATTTCTTCAATAATATTTTCCATAATCAATTTAAAAATAATTCCCAATCTTTCACTTCTTCTTTATTTCTAATATAAAAAGAAACTGGCATAATTCTTGGAGCAGATGGTTTTTTAAGTAATTTTAATCCTGCTTGTTCTGGTGTTCTATCGGCTTTTATTGCATTGATTTCTTTATGAGCAATCACACAATTCTCCCAAGAGGTTTTTCCGCCTTGTGATCTAGGAATAATATGATCTATATTACCATTTGTTCTTGTAACCTTTTTACCTGTATATTGACAAGTAAAATTATCGCGTTCCCATAAATTTTTTTGTGTAAACTTTACGGTTTGTCTTGGAATTTTATCATAATGATTTAAAACTATAACAGTAGGAATTTTAACAAATCCTTTTACAGTTTTTATTTTCTTATCCGTTTCATTAATATTTAAACTAACCCATTCATTCCACTCCAACGGAACTACTTTATCTTCTTCTATCATTATTCCTTTTGCATTTTCCGAATACATTAAAGCAAAAGAATGTCTTGCTGTAGTCGTGTTAATCGGTATCCAATGTTTGTTTAAAATTAAAACACTATGTTTATCGATATAATTCATTATCAATCCATCTTGTATGGTTCTGTAATTACTACATAGTAAGTTCCAGCAACTTCTTGTACACTAGAACTAGAACCTTTTGGCAAGGTATTCTTAAATGCCTTGTCTACTATTTCCCAAACCAAAGTAAAGTCTTTACTTTTCATTGCTTTATCCACACGTTCTTGATATCTTTGTGGAATCCTAAATTCTTTTTGTGGTTTCCAATAAGCAAATTCCGACAACATACGAGAAGGTTCTATGATTTTTGGTATAGGAACTTCAGAAATTTGAAATGCTCCTGCACCGGAAACATCACAAATTTGTCTATATCCATCATTTCTTTGGTAATGTAAATACTGATCAATTGTCTTTTTAATTTCCCATGCTACAGTGCCATCTTTCATTTTTTCGCAACCAATACCATAATAACAATTGCGATTTTTCATTAGTTCTTCTTCTTTATGGAAAACAATAGTTCTTACCATACTTTCAAGAACTTCTCCATCTTGATATGTTAGATCCTTATCCCAAAATGCGGTATCCATTGCCATTTTAATTTGACCGGAACGAAGGCGAGAATAGACTTCTAATGCTGTTGCAAGAGTACCAAGATGCTTTTCATCAAATTCTATTGCTACTTTTTTAGATGGTTTGGGTTTCTTTTTCATAATTTTTAATTAAATTATGCACTATTTTCTTTAAACAGTCAACTCTTTTTTCAAAATTTTCTTCTTTTGACGGTGTTTCTATAGTACAATAGGAAATATTTCTTCTTCTTAAAGCTCTTTCTAATGTTCCTTTATATGGTTGTTTACCGTTCACTATAACACCATTCTTTGTTTTATCTCCATGTGCGGAATTAGCTAAACTCAAATTTACATCACTCAAACAAGATGTTACTGTAGATTCTAAATCAGGAGAACAATAAGCATATACACCATCAACCTCATCATCTTCATGTAAGGATATTACAACTGATGGATTTAATTCTTCTATCTTTAAAAGTATTTTATCTTGTAAATCATTATCATCATTAGTATCAAAATGACGATTTAAATCTTTACCATCTAATCTTCTTTTTTTTGTTTTGTTTATATTTGAAATAACATAAACATTTTTTTGGTTTTTAAAAAATTCAGCGGTTTTATTTCCCGCTGGTTCATCACCGTGAATACCGGATATAATAACAAAAGTTTTTTTGTTTAATAAATTTTCAACCAAAAAATCAAATTTCATTTCATTGAATTTGTTTATTTTTAATTAAATTATTCCATTCTGCAATTTGTTGATTTGGATTTGCCTTTAATGGTTGAACTGTATTTGAAGATGTTTTTGGCAATTGCATTTTATTAAGATACGCCTGTAATAATTTTTCAGTTTCAGGACCAGAATATTTAATATTTATACCATTAATAATAGATGGTACATTTGAAGACATAATTTGTTGTGCTGTAAGTCCTCCGGAACCATACTTTTGTTTAATTAGCTCTTTAACCACCCAAAATTTTGAATTTTGTATTGTGTCAGAAGTATCATATTTATTTCCTGTTATTGCTGTATATGCAGCATTATATACTGGATTTTCATATATATATTTTGGATCATTAATTCTTTGAGTATTTATGGTTGGTGTAGAATTTGTATTTTGATTGTTTATAGATTGATTTAAACTATTTGCACCAGAAGCAGCTAACCCCGCCATTATAGCTGCGGTAGTAGCATTTCTCTTAACGCCTTTAGCAACACGTTCTCCAGTTTCTCTAAATCCTTTACCTACAGCTTCAACTCCTTTTTTTGCTATGTTTAATAAATCACCAAGTTTTTCTTCTACTATTGCCTGTTCTATTTCTTCTAAAGAATATCCTTCAGACAATAAAAATTGTTTAATTTGAATTAATTCGTATGCATTTTCTAACAATAAAGAATCTTTTGTTTTCATTTTAATATACTTATTATATTTATTTACAAAATTCACTTAATTTTATTACCACAAGACCGATTATAGATAAAAATATACCAACAATTGTCATTAAGTTAAAATTGATATTGAAAAATATAAAAGGTATTAATACTCCAAATAAAGTAGCAGATACCTCCCAAATTAAATCTATAAAATATATACTATTATAGTTTGAATTTTTAATTAAAAGATACCATCCAGACATTGAAAGGATAGATGCCATATAACCAAAAGCATAACCTTTGTATTCATGTAATCTTATAGCATCGTTATAAGAAATTAAAACAAATATGATATTTGCTATTAAAAATAAAATAAAAGATATTAAATATATCATTTGTAATATGAATCTTGTCCAAAATTTTCATCCAATTCAACTCTATCCTTTAGCCATGCCTTTAATGCCCAATGATAATATGTATAATTTGGATCTCCTTCATAATGAAAGAAAGCATGACCAAGATCATATTGAATCTGCATTAAAACTTTATTTTTAATTCCTTTTGGTGCTCTACTTTCCAAAATCCAAGAATCCAAAAATACTTTACAATCCATTCCAAAGTCCCATTCAAAATAAGCTAGATGATTATGACGATCTACATGATATAGGTCGATATAAATTGGTTCTTTAAACGTAATTAGACCAAGTTCATGTATAGATTTAGGTAATTTAATTTTCATAGTGTTTCTAAAAATATTGGAGTATTTTCACCAACCCATGCACCTTCTACATTATATTGAAAATATTCTTCTGCTTCTTCTTCATCCATTCCTTCTTTTACTAGAGATTCGATACATTTGGTTTTATTATAAACCGCCATTGGTTTACCAAATTGTCTACCAATACCAACAAATGCATCTTCAAATCCATCTGCTAATAATACATTTTCATCTTCTCCCAACATATCTTCAACTTTTTCTTTTAGTGTTTTCATTTTATTAAAACTTCTAGTATTCTATATGTTCCATATAAAGTGGAATATATACATGATACTATTATAATACCCCAAGCGCAAATATCAAACCAATTCTTTTTCATCTGTATATAATATAGTATCTAAAATATTAAATTTTTGTTTTAATAAAACATCTACTTCATCCAATGTAGTATTAGCCTCAATAATATCAGATAAAGATAAATCACTTATTTTTTGTTTAATCAAATTATCAATTTCTATCATTCTTGATATTTCTTTTAAAATTTCTTTTTGTTCGGATTTTCCATTATAATTGTCTAATATATCATCACACAATTTTCTGGATTCTTCTATGGCATTTTCGCAATAGCCTACCATTTCCTGCGAAAGAATATTTTCATCCTTTTTCATCCTATATTGAATTTAACAGATTTAAAAAATTATGCAAGTATTTTAAAAATTATTATATTTGTCTAATGAAGCATCAAAATTTATATCACCATCGAAAGAAGTATCTCCACTATTCATAATTAAACAATCCCATAGCTTTCCAATATTAACTTCGTTTACTTCTATTTGATCCCATTCATTATCCGATAATTCTTCTAGTTCTGTTGGGTTTTGATTTAGCCAACTTAATATATTATATATCTGAACAACTGGTCTTTGAGTTGCAGAAGAATATGAATTTTTTTTGAATTCAAATTGCGGATAGAGTTCTGATAGATTTTTAATTATTTCTTCCATGTTATAGTATTCCTTTTATTCTAAGATATGTTGCACCACCAATAGTTATTATTAAACCAATAATTATAATGTTTCTTTGTAAAATAGCCAAATCTTTTTCTACCAATTTTTTCTGCATTATATTCAAATCTCTAACCATTTTATCATTATATTCCATTTGACGAATTAATTCTTCATCGATCAATTTTTTAGTTTCAACTAAAGAAGCATTATCTTTTTCTATTTGTTCGTATGTTTCTTTATCTTTTAATAGTTGTTGATATTCTTCTGAGCTAACAACAACAACCGTATCATTCTTATATTTTTCTGGAATTATTAAAACTCTTTGCTTGTTTATAATAGTAGGTTTTAATTTGCTTTGACTTGAAATGTTGTCAATATTTTTTTTATAAACTGGTTTAATATCTATTCTTTGTTTAGGAGGTCTTACTATTCTGGTTGATTCGTTAGCATAGGTATCGGCTAAGTCTAATCTTGCGTTGTCTAAAGAATCTTTGGTAGCATAAACGGAACGAGATAATGCTTCAGATTGTTTTTCTGTATAAACAGTACAGCTGTTTAAAAATAATAAAATAAAACAAAATATAAATAACTTTTTCATATAATGTACTTATCTTTTTTTAAAGAAATAAACCCCTCTAGGTTGGTAGCCCAAAGGGGTTTGATTCGACTCCGCAAAATTTGGCATCTCTAAGGGGATTTGAACCCCTACTAATACCGTGAAAGGGTACTGTGCTAACCGTTACACTATAGAGACATATAAATGGTGGGCAGAGTCCGATTCGAACGGACAGGGTTAAAAATAACAATTGGTCTACAGCCAATTCTCGCCCCTTACGAGTCTATCTACCCAAAAATGGTGGAGATGAGGGGAATCGAACCCCTGTCTTTATAATATCCTCTAAAAGATACTACATGCTTTAATGTATTTAATTTATAAGGTATCTTGGCACATTAACCAACCTTGATGTTTTAAAGTTACAACAAACTCCGTAATTTTTTTTACATGATTTCTAACAGATCGTCAAAACCTCTGCAATTCAAAACGGATTTAGAGGATTACCGTTAGGCTTCAAGCGGCGAGAGCGCAGTACTCTTCTTCAACGCCACCGAGGAACTCGTCAGCATTGTTGAAGATGTATTCAGCTTCGGCTAAAAGATCAGACATATCTTCGTCTGCATTTAGTTTTTTGATAGAATATTAAAGAGGCCAACTATCATCCTCTACATGCACTTTTAGGTTTCAACTATAAATCGAAACCAGTACACCCCCATAAATTTCAAAGATCAATTCCAGAAAGCTCTTCATTGGCTACCGTGTTTCTAACACGTTGGACGAAGATTGCTTGTTACCCTCTGCCTAATCGAGTCTGGTGATAAGTCCGCAACGGTGAGCTTTTTAAGAACAGCACAGCACACTATTCCCGTCCGACTTATCAAAATTAACTGGTGTGCTTTTTAAAGCTAAAGGGGTTACGAATTTCTTCGTCCTGTGAAACGCAATTCACGGTCATCTCCGCACCTATAAAATAGGATGTATGGCTTATTTGAATTGTGTCCATACGAATTACCAGTTCTCCACGTCTAATCTCCCACTCCTTAGATGATGGTTTTCTAAACCAACATTCCAGTTTATAATTATCACCAAGACCTCTCATTCTAATCATTAGTCCTCCAAGTATCTTATGGACGCATACTTAATAATCGAAGAAGTTCCCTATGGGTTAAATGTTGTTTCCGGAAACATTGCATTGTCGCCCATCGCGGTAGAGCTTTGCGAGCATCTGCGCTTGGTAAAAAACACCCGCCAAAGTCTGCATCAACTTACTTAGTTGCCGTGTACTTTAGAAACTACTCATTGCAAGTGAGAGGCATGGCGAGTCTGCTAAACATATTTGGTAAGTGGGTGCGAATACTCTCGAAACGCTTCTTTTCAGATATCACTCCTCTTTCGAGTCCACAGGGATAGGTATTACTACTCTATCTACCAAAAATTAAAATGTCAAATATCAATTTCCGATTTTGATTTCGACCG
>Ga0114977_10000278_pt1 | contig 34452 bp, 32 predicted proteins | sample S_130805_MF_Meta_FD_87026 | JGI IMG/M metagenome (GOLD analysis project Ga0114977, IMG submission 87026) | Freshwater microbial communities from Lake Simoncouche, Canada to study carbon cycling - S_130805_MF_MetaG | ecosystem: Environmental > Aquatic > Freshwater > Lake | place: Lake...
GCCAATCCCCTGCCCGCGCATATCAGTTTACGCGCAAAGACACTTCCGCCCCCTGCTCGGGCCCGCTAGCCTGATGCAAATCACGCACGGGTCCGCATGTCCGTCTTCACCGTCACTATCCCGCAACTGGAAACCGCACGCCTGCTGCTGCGTGAATACCGGCAGTCCGATTTCGAAGATTTCGCCGCCTTCTACGCAACCGAACGTCCGCATTTCATCGGCGGTCCGCTTACGCGCGAAATGGCATGGCGCGGGCTTGCTACGCATCTGGGCCATTGGGCGCTGCGAGGCTACGGCTTCTGGGCGGTTGAGGACAAGGCGACACGGCAGTTCTGCGGCCATGTCGGTCTGTGGTATCCCGAAGACTGGTACGAACCAGAAGTCGGCTGGGTCATGATGCATCACGCCGAAGGGCAAGGGATCGCGCAGGAAGCGGCCCTCGCCGCCCGTAGCTTTGCCTATAACACTTTGGGCTGGACAACGGCGGTCAGCATGATCGACCCTGCCAATACCCGCTCGATCAAGCTGGCCGAACGTCTCGGCTGCCGTGTCGAGGGTTTGTTCGACCATACCCGCCTCGGCCCGATGCAAATCTGGCGCCACCCCGCGCCCTGAAGGGAAAGACGATATGACCAAAGCTCAGGCGACCAGCGTCACCCACATCGATGACGACCGATTCAAGGTCACCGAATGGCGCTTTGCGGCAGGTGCCGAAACCGGATGGCATGTTCACGGTCACGATTACGTCATCGTCCCGCTGACCGATGGCACGCTCGGCCTCGACGTGCCTGATGGCGCGCCCTTTGCCGCCGCGCTGACCCAAGGTATCCCCTATTCACGGCGCGAGGGCGTGCATCACAACGTCACCAACGCCGGCACCGCACCGCTGGCCTTTCTGGAAATCGAGACTGTCGCCGATGCAACGGCCCACCGCCGCCGCGACACCCTCGTGCGGTTCATGGCGGCGTGGAACGCCCGGGATGTTGACGCGCTGATGGCCTGTATGGCGGACGACTGCGCCTTCCACGCCTCGGTCGGACCCGAAGTCCAAGGCCGCCGCTTCATCGGACGCGATGCCGTCCGCGCCTCGTATGCCGCGATGTTCGATACCTTTCCTGAGGCCGCATGGACTGCAGACAACCACCATGTCGCGGGCGACACCGGCCTATCGGAATGGCGCTTCATCGGTACTGACAAGACCGGCAAACAGGTTGATGTGCAGGGCTGCGACATCTTCCGCTTTTCAGGCGATCTCATCGCGTTGAAAGACAGCTACCGCAAGAACCGCAGCTAAAGCTTGCGGTTGTAGCGGATGAACGGCGTCACCTGCGCGATGCGGTCGTAAAGCGCGCGTGCCTCGGTGTTGAAATCCTGCGTCAGCCAATAGACCGCAGGCGTGCCGTTGGCATCGGCTGCCGCATAAACGGCCTCGATTAACGCCCGCCCCACGCCCTGCCCGCGCACCGATGGATCAACGTAAAGGTCCTGCAGATAGCATACGTTCTCGATCTTCCAGCCATGGCGGTGAAAAAGGTAATGCACCAGACCTGCGGGGTGGCCGTCCACCTCGGCGATAAGACAGGTGAAATCCTGCGGGTCGTCACCCAGCAAACGGGCGAATGTACTGTCATACACCGCCTGCGGCACGGTGGTCTTGTAGTAGTCCAGATAGCCTGTCCACAGGCGCGTCCATTCGGCACGGTCATCGGGGCACAGGGGGCGGATAGTGATCATCAGGGCCTCGTCGGGGAAAGGAACCGCCGCATTGAGCGGCCAAGATCTTCGGGACGGTAGCCGCGTCCGATAAACACGATGACATCGTCACTGCGGCTTTCGCCCTGTTCAGGCAGGATTTCCGGAGATTGCACCACCTTGCGGACGGTCTGCAACAACAGCCGCCCTGCCGGGGTGCGCAGCACCCCCTTGACGCGCACAAGATCATCGCCGCGTGCATGCAGCAGCGCCGAAAGCCACAGCATAAAGGCCGACCAGTCAAGATCAGGCGGCAGGGCAAGATGGGTGGGCGCGATCGGTCCCCTTGCGTCCTCTTGCGTCAGGGGCGGCAAGGCAGCGGCCTGAGCATCGACCGGCAGCAGTGGCAAATCGACCGCATCGCCCAACACCGCCGCCGACAGGCGCGCGTGGCCGTTCAGCATCGCCAATGTCGCCCGCAACGTGCCAAATGCCACCGGATCGCATGCATCGACCTTGGTCAGGATCATGCGGTCAGCAGCGCCGATCTGGCGACGACCCAAAGGCTCGGTCATCAATTGCGCCAGCGCATGCAGTGCATCGACGGCCACCACCGTTTCCTCGACAAGGATATGGTTCACCAGAACCGGATCGTTCTGGATCGCCGCGACAATCGCGGCGGGATCGGCAAGCCCGCTGGTCTCGAGGATGATGCGCTCAAGCCGCTCCATATCCGACGACAGACGGCTGCGCACATCACACAGTCCGCGTAGCGCCGCGACAAGATCGTCCCGTCCGGCACAACAGCAACACCCGCCCGCCAGCAGGGTCATTCCCTGCGTTCCGACAAGCAGGGCGTCATCGACGGGGATTTCTGCGGCCTCGTTCACGATCACATGCACGCGGGGCCCGAAGCTGCCGGAATACAACTGATGCCGCAGCCAAGTTGTTTTGCCGGACCCCAGATAGCCGCCCAATATCGTCAGGCGCAGCCGCGAGTCAAAGGTCATCCAGATACCGCGAGTCTAGCGGGTCTATGGCTGTGCCGTTCAGCCGTTCAACCTCGGCCCAGACTTCGGACAAGTTCTGCACGATCATGCTGGCACCGGCCATCGTGCCAAGCTGGATGCCGGGAACAGCACCCCCATCATGCGCCGCAAGGCCGTAGGGGCGCAAAATCCCGTCAAGCACCCGCGCCCGATGAAAGCGCGCGCGCAAACGGTCGCCGGGCGTGGCAGCGCCGGCCTCGGTCCAGTGCCCGGGCGCGGCAGGATTGCCGCAAGCGTTGCACATGAAAACCTCCCTGGAGTGGCGGGGGGCATTGCCACCCCCCGATCCCGATCAGATCACTTCCGGGCGCGCAGTGCCACCGAAAGGATAGCGCTTGCGGAAGTCGTTTGCGATGTCCTCGAACGGTGCCCATTCGACACCCGAATGCTTCGAGATGTATTCGATCAGCCGCTCAAGCATCAGCAGAACCTGCGGACGACCCGCGACGTCGGGGTGGATGGTGAACGCGAAGACCGCATAGTCCATCTCGCGATAGACCCAGTCAAACTGGTCGCGCCACATTTCTTCGATATCCCGCGGGTTGACGAAGCCGTGGCTGTTCGGCGCCTTCTTCATGAACATCATCGGCGGAAGGTCATCGACATACCAGTTGGCCGCGATATCGACGAGGTCGATTTCCTTGCCATGCTTCAGCGGATGCATCCATTCCTTGGCGGTCTTGGAATAGTCGATGGTGTTCCAGCTGTCGCCGACCTTGGCGTAGAACGGCTGGAAGTCACGGTAGCCTTGGCTGTGGTCATAGGTGAAGCCATGCTTCAGAAGCAGCGCCGCGGTCGAATTCGACATCTCCCACCACGGTGCCACATAGCCGCGCGGTGCCTTGCCGGTCAGCCCCTTGATCAGCTCGATCGATTTAACCAGAACGTCCTCTTCCTGCGTGGGCGTCATGGCAATGGGGTTTTCGTGCAGATAGCCATGCGCGCCAACCTCGTGGCCGTCCTTGACGATCATCTCCATTTCCTTGGGGAAGGTTTCAAGGCTGTGGCCCGGAATGAAGAACGACGTCTTGAGGTCGTATTTCTTGAACAAGCGCAGCAGGCGCGGCACGCCCACCTCGGTCGCAAAGATGCCGCGCTGGATGTCGGACGGGCTGTCGCCCCCGCCATAAGACCCGATCCAGCCCGCCACCGAGTCGATGTCGGTGCCGAAAGCACACATGATCTTTTTTGCCATCAGTCTTTCCTCCTGTTGAGAAGTCGTTCTCGTTGTGCAGCCCTAGCTGCGGTTCGTCGTTTCAATCGCCATTCCCGCCGCCAGCAGGGCCGTGTCGCGGCCATGGCGCGCGCAAACCATCAGCCCCGTGGGCATGCCGTCAGCATCGGCCCCGTTCGGGATCGACAAGCCGCACCAGTCAAGGAAGTTGCCGATGGCCGTGTTGCGCAGCGTGCGGAAGTTGTGGTGGAAGAACACCTCGACATCTGCTTCCAGCGGGGCAATGGGCATGGCCACACTGGGGGTGGTGGGGCAGATCAACAGCGCATCGCCAAGCCGGTCATTTACCGCCGCAATCAGACAGGCACGTTCGGCATGCAGCCGGATCAGGTCGACCGCCGTCATCTTCTCGGCCATCCGAATGCGCCGCACCACGCGGGCATCCATTCGCGCCGCGCACGGCCCATGCAGCCGGTCCCAATGCACGTTCAGCGCCTCGGCCGACACAAGCGGACCGTAGCGCCCCATCGCCGCAACCGTCTCGGCCAGTTCCGGCATAGCAATCCGACGCACCCGCGCACCCGCAGCGGCAAGCCTTGCAACAGTCGCTTCGAATGCCGCCCCAACCGCAGGGTCAAGGTCGTCAAACATCACCAAATCCGGAACAACCAGATCGAGTGCCCCCACCTCGGCAGCCCGTACCACCGGCGCAGCAAGCCCGCGCAGCGCGGCATCAATCAGCACGCAATCTTCGACTGTATTGGCCAGCGGACCCAGCGTGTCGAGCGTTTGCGACAACGGAAACACACCCTCCATCGGGTGATGCAGAGTAGAGGTTTTGTAGCCCACAACCCCGTTGAACGCCGCCGGAATGCGGATCGACCCACCGGTATCGGTGCCGATGGACAAGGGCACGATCCCTGCCGCAACAACAGCCCCGCTTCCCGACGAAGATCCGCCGGGCGAGCGTGCAACCTTGGTATCACGCGGATTGCGCGGCGTACCGTAATGGGGGTTCAACCCGATGCCCGAATAGGCGAATTCGGTCATGTTGACCGCCCCCACCGTAACCAGACCCGCCCGCATACCCGCCCGCACCAGCGCGGCATCGGCCGTTGCAGGCGCAGCCCCCTGCAGCACGGCCGACCCTGCGGTCGTTACGGTGCCCTTCAGATCGAACAGGTCTTTCCATGCCAGTGGCACACCATCGAGCAGACTGGCCGAATTGCCCGCCCTCAGCCTTTCGCGCGATGCGCGGGCCTCGGCCTCGGCGCGGTCGCGCGTCAGGCGGATGAACAGCGCGGCGTCCCCATGTGCGGTGATGCGATCATAAACCGCGGCCACCACGTCGACAGGGTCCTTGCGCCCTGTGCGCAGGTCTTCTGCCAGTGTCTTTGCGGTTTCCAATGCCATGGCCCTAATGCGCAATCAGCGTGGTATCTGCCGAACTCCACGCAACATATCCTGCCGAACCAGCTTGAAGCGTGTCGCCATATTTGTCGGCATGTCCCTCAAGCGACACGCTCTCGCCATTGGGCAGCGTCATGCTGATCTGCAGGATGTGCCCGACAAGTTGCAAACGGTTGATATGGCACGGCACTACGTTGTCACCGTGCTTTGCCCGCACCTCGGCCTCGGACAAACTGCCGGGAAGTACATGCATCGCTTCGGCAGGCAGCACGATGGACGCCGTGGTCCCAGTCGATATCGCGGTTGCCGGCCGTTCGGCCAGCAAGGCACCGAACGGCGTATCAAGGCTGACCGCCCCGCCGTCAACATTGCGCACCCTGCCCGAAATCAGCGTGTTCGCACCGATGAAGCGGGCCACGAAGATACTTAGCGGACGGGTGTAAAGCTCGCGCGGGGGGCTGATCTGCTCGACCCGTCCTGCGTTCATCACAACGATCCGGTCCGACAAAGCCAAGGCTTCCGACTGCGCGTGGGTCACAAAGACGAAGGTGATCCCAAGATCACGCTGCAACAGCTTCAATTCGTTCTGGATCGATTTGCGCAGATTCGCGTCCAGCGCACCCAGCGGTTCATCCAGCAGCAGGATATCCGGCTCAACCACCAATGACCGCGCCAGCGCGATCCGCTGCCGCTGTCCGCCCGAAAGCCGCGTCGGGCGCACATCCGCCACTTCGGTCAGGCCCAGCTTGTCAAGGATACGGTCGACCTTGCGGTTCGCCTCGGCCGTCGGCAGTTTCTTGACCTCAAGGCCGAACATCACGTTCTGGCGCACCGTCATATGCGGAAACAGCGCGTAATTCTGGAAGATCATCGATGTTGGCCGCTTTTCCGGCTGCAGGTCGTTGACCCGCTTGCCACGGATCAGCAAATCGCCCGACGTGATGGATTCAAACCCCGCGATCATGCGAAGGGTCGTGGTCTTGCCGCAGCCCGATGGCCCAAGAAAGGCGATGAACTCGCCCTTGTCCACATCAAGGTTGAAATCGATCACGGCAGGCGTGCCATTATCGTAAACCTTGCCTATGTGCGAAAGCTGCAGGTCGTAGGCCACTGGAAAGTCCCCGGTTGTCGATTGGGTGTGGCCGGAGCGGTTCGCCCCGGCCACAGGGTTTAGGTGTCGATCAAGCCGACAGGAATTCGTCCCACTTCGAGATCAGCAGGTCATATTCATCCGGCCACTGGTGCCAGTAAGCGACGTTCGCCGCACGGGTCTCCAGCGAACCGCCATCGCGCAGATCGCCTTCCCTGATGCCGCGGTCTTCCGGGCCAACCCAGGGCGCGCCTTCGTACCAGAAGGCGTAGCGCTCTGGTGCCATGACGGCCCTGACCTTGTCGTTGGGCGAATAGTAGCCCTGCTCGGACACGGCGACAGCGGGCGGGCCGGACAGCCAATAGTCGGCATAGGCCGTGACCGCATCGAGGTTCGGCGAGGATTTCAGCGCGGACACGCCGATCGCCCAACCGCGGTAGCCGTTCTTCATCGTGGCGTAAGAGCACGGAACACCCTGCGCCTTGACCGCCATGACCGCCGGCTGCCAAGCGTCAGCGATGATCATCTCGCCCGAAGCAAGCAGGTTCACCAACTCGCCGAAATCACCCCAAAGGGCACGGAATTGGCCTTCTTTCTTCTTGGCGATCAGGAACTTGGAGGCTTCCTCGATCGAAGCGGCATCCGGGTTGCCCGGGTTTGCGACTTCCAGCAGGCCCAGTTCGTTCATGGCCATGACAGCCTGTCCGAAGGCGATCAGCGGGTCAACGTTCAGGCCGGTCTTGCCCTTGAACTTCGGATCGAACAGCGCGGACCAGTTCGATGCTTCTTCGGCGTCAACCAGATCCGGGCGGAACCCGATCGAGTCAAAGTTGAAGACCGTCGGCACCATATTGAGGGCCGTCTGGGAGTCGTCGGTCCATATCTGACCGACGATCTGTGCCCGGGGTTCCCATTTTTCCGAAGGCTTGAGGAAGCTTTCGCGGATGCCGGTCCAGTTGGTCAGCGAAGACGTCGGGATCGGCGAAACCAGGCCGGTCTGAACGATCGACGGCAGGCGCTCGCCGATGGTTTCCCAGCAGTCATATGCCGTCGAACCCGACAGCAGTTCGGTCTGGGTGTTCGGGAAGATGTCGGCTTTGCCCGACACTGCCTTGACGCCCGAAGCCGCCTGGAATTCAGAGAGGATGCGGTCCTGCACCGTCACCGACAGACCTACCGTCCGCAGTTCCTGCGACGACAGATCAGCAGCGAAGGCTTGTTGCGCACCGAATGGAATACCCCCGGCAGCAAGTGCCGCAACGCCTGCAGAACCCTGCAAGAACTTGCGGCGCGATAGCGACATATCTTTCATATGTAGTACCTCCTGTTACGTCTATTGTGTCTCATCTTCTACTTTGTCTCGCCGGATCAGTAGCGCCCGACGAGCAATCCTCCGTCCACGACTACGACCTGTCCGGTCATGTATCGCGCGCCGTTGGATGCCAGGAAAAGGATCACATCAGCGATATCCTCCGGCTCACCAATGCGACCCATGGGGATGAATTCGCCCGCTTTGGCCGCACCTTCGGGACCAAGCGAGTTCTCCTTCGATAACAGTTGCGCGGTACGGACATAGCCCGGTGCCACGCCGTTTACGCGGATGCCGTCCCGCGCAAGTTCCACCGCAAGCCCGCGCACCAGACCCACCACACCAGACTTGGCGGCCGAGTAGTGCACATGCTCGTCCCAGCCATAGGCCACGCCCATGATCGATGACAAAGCAACGACCGCGCCCTTCTTGCGGGCCTTCATCCCCGCCAGCGCCGGGCGGATCACACGGAAGATGCCCTTCAGGTCGATTTCAAGAGTGTGGTCCCACTTGTCATCGCTCAGATCAGAGAGCGGTACCTTGTGGGCGATACCCGCATTGGCAACGATCACATCGATCCCGCCCCGTTCCGCCTCGATCCGGGCCACCAGCGCGTTGGCGTCGGCGGTCGAGCGTACGTCAAGCCGGTGAAATTCTGCGCTGCCACCTGCTGCGACAATCTCTGCCACACAGGATTGCCCCTCGGCATCCAGCACATCAGTCACGACCACATGGTGACCGGCCCCAGCAAAGGCCTTGGCGGTCGCGCGGCCGATGCCGATACCGGCACCCGTGATAAGGACGGTTTCGCTCATAGCATCACATCTCCGGAATTCGGTCCCAGCGTCTGACCCACGAAGAGCGACGCAGCGGGAGAGCAAAGAAAGGACACGGCCTCGGCCACCTCTTCGGGTTCTCCGAAACGGCCCAGCGGCAATTCTGCGGCCTTGGCGCGCTGCCAGTCTTGCGAAAGGCTGCGCACCAGCGGCGTGTTGATCGGGCCAGGTGCCACTGCATTGACGCGGATACCCTGCGCCGAAACTTCGCGCGCCAGCGACTTGGTCATGCCGATGATCCCCGCCTTGGCCGCCGAGTAATGCACCAGTTCAACCCCGCCGATCTGCCCAAGTTGCGAGGCGACGTTGACGATGGCCCCCGACTTGCGCGCCAGCATCCCGTCGATCACCGCGCGAGTGCAGAGGAACGTTCCGCGCAGATGCACTGCGATCATGCGGTCGAAATCCTCGACCGTCAGGTTCTGGAACCGCGCCTGATGCACATGGCCCGCGCAGTTGACCAGATGGGTGACAGCCCCGAAGGCGGCGACTGTCTGGGCCACCATCGCGGCCACATCGCCCGCATCCGATACGTCGCCGCCAACGCTGCGGGCGCCTTCGCCGATTTCGGCCGCTACGGCGCTTGCTGCTGCCGCGCGAAAATCGTTGACCATCACCTTGTAGCCATCCGCCGCCAAGCGCAGCGCGATGGCCCGCCCGATGCCCGACCCTGCTCCAGTGACGATTGCGGTACCTGCCGTGCGTGTCATGCAATGTCCTCCTGCATGGCCATTTTCTTGGCACGGCGGACCGACATGGCCATCAGCACGCCGTAAACCGTCAGCAGCGCGAACGAGAACAGCGTGGTCATCACACCGAAGGCAAAGATGTTGGGATGGATCTCGACCGCGAAGGTCCCATAGATCGCCAAGGGCAGCGTCTGATCCCGTCCCGACGCGAAGAGCGTGCGCGGGAATTCGTCAAGTGAAAGGGTAAAGGCGAACAGCATCGCCGACAGTACGCCCGGAAAGATCAACGGGAATGTCACCTTGCGGAACGTCGTCCACGGATCCACGCCCAGCGACCACGCGGCCTCTTCGACCGATGCGTCGAAACGGTTCAGGATCGCCAGCATCACAAGAAAGGCAAAGGGGTAGCTATAGGCTACATGGGTGGCAAAGGCGGTCGTGTACCAATGCCGTTCGATCCCGATGATGTTGTTGGCCAGCAGTGACGTGCCAAGCCCCGTCAACACGCCGGGAACCATCATCCCCAGCACGATCAGGTAGAACACAAAAGTCGAGCCTTTGAAGGTCCGGCGGAAGGCTTGCGCCGACATGACGCCCAGCACAGTCGACACCACCATCGTCATCAGTGCCAGCACCAATGACCGGATCAGCGCCTCGCCGAAGGGCAGTGGGGCGATGCGTGACGGCGGGGTCAGGCCGAAGATTTGCCGATACCAATAGGTTGACCATTCGATGATCGGAAACTGCGGCCCGCCATCCGGCCCCTGCTGGAACGAAATGATCGTCAAGACCACGAATGGACCATAAAGGAACAGCAGGAACAGCGCGACATAGACGCCAAGTGCAGGTTTGATGAAACGCGATTCCATGGCTTAGAGCTCCCGCTTCAGATCGACGATACGCAGGAAGCCGGCGATCACGATGCCCATGACAATGGTCAGCACTACCCCAACAACCGAGGCCATCGCCCATTTCAACGATCCGACCTGCGTCACGATGATGTTGCCCAGCAGGTTGACCTTTCGTCCAGACAAGGCGCCCGACGTGGCAAACTCGCCCAGCACCATGACCGACACGAAAATCGCACCCACGATCACGCCCGGCAGCGACAGCGGGAAGATGATCTTCCAGAAGATGCGCCCGAAGCCCGCACCAAGATCACGCGCCGCCTCTATGATGTTGCGGTCGATGCGGCTCAGCATAAAGGCGATGGGGCCGACCATGAACACGCAGTAAATCTGCGTCATGCCGATGATCACCGACAGTTCGGTGAACAGCAGCACCTCGATAGGCTGCTGGATGATGCCCAGCTTGAGCAGGACGATATTGATCGCGCCCTCTTTGCCAAGCATGGGCCGCCAGGCCAGCACGCGGATCAGGAATGAAGTCCAGAACGGGATGACGCAAATGACCAGAAGCACGGTCGACAGGGTTTTCGATTTCACGAACAGCCCGACGAAAAGCGCGGTGGGATAGCCGACAATAAAGGTCGTCGCCAGCACGATCAGCCAGATGCGGATCGTCGTCCAAAGCGACCCGGTGTAGGTGTCCGAACTGAAGAACTGCCTCCAGCTTGCCAGAGTCGGATCCGACGTGATCGTAAAGGTCGTCTGGGTCCAGAACGACACGTAGACGATCATCGCGATCGGCACGACAAGGAACAGCGACATCCAGATGATGCCGGGAATAAGCAGCCAGCGTGTGACTTTGGTCTGGCGTTCCTGAATGGTGACGGTGCTGGTCATCAGCCTGCCTCGCGCCCGAAAACCAGGGCCTGTTCGGGGTTCCATGTCAGCAGATAGTCCTGCCGGGGTTCATAGATGTCGGGCGCACCAAGGCTCAGATGGTGCTCCATCTCGATGGGATGGCCTTGGCCCGCATCGAAGAAGTTCATGATCGACGACCCAAGGTATTCCGATGCGATGAAGGTCGCCTTCAGCGCCGGCCCTTGCGGCTTGGTCGACAGCGGCAAAACCTGCACGCGGTCATAACGCACGGCATAGACGTCACGGTCTGATCGGGTCACGCGGGGTGCAGCGACCGTCCCGAAGGCACCGGTGAAGCTGCCCTTGGCAAGCTGCCCATCGAACAGGTTGAAACGGTTCAGGAAATGCGCCACATCGGGCGAAGCGGGCTGTGCGTAGAGGGCACCCGGCGTTCCGATCTGGATAATCTTGCCACGGTCCAGAACCACGACACGGTCGCCCATCGCCAATGCCTCTGTCTCGCTGCCCGTGACATGCAGAAAGGTCACGCCAAGCTGCTCGCGGATGGCGCGCAACTCGTTTCGCATCCGCGACCGCAGGTTCGCATCCAGCGCACCCAGCGGTTCGTCCAGCAAGACAAGCTTCGGCTTCATCGTCAGCGTGCGTGCCAAGGCAACGCGCTGGCGCTGCCCGCCGGAAATCTGATCGACCCCACGCCCCTCCATACCCGACAGACCCACCAATGCGATCATCTCGGCGGCACGACGTTCAACCTCCGCGTCACTCAGCCCGGATTTTCCGTGCTTGAGGCCAAAGCCCACGTTCTGGACCACGGTCAGATGCGGAAACAGCGCGAAGTTCTGGAACACGAAGCCGATCCCGCGCTCATGCGCTGGGACATTTGTGATGTCGCGCCCTTCGAAATGGACACGTCCCTTTTCCGGCGCCTCGAACCCCGCAATGACGCGCAACAGCGTCGTCTTACCCGAACCTGACGGCCCCAAGAACGAAAGGTATTCGTTCGCCCCAACCTCGAGCGTCGCGTCGTCAAGCGCGACAAGGTCGCCATAGCGCTTGGTCACGCCCTCTAATCTGAAGACCGCCGTGTCCACAATCACCTCGCCTGGGTACAGCCTGCCATCCATGGGGGCGGCTTGTTTGTTCATAGTCAAAACCGAACTGACACTGACCCGAGTCACCTCGGCAGAAACTGTACTTCGTATGACGAAGATGTTTCTTCCGCCTGTCAAGAAGTTATTAAATTGCTAGATTGGGCTTCTTTGGGCAAGTAAATCGAACAAATGCCAACAAAATACGCCACCCACAAAGTGGGCTCGCAGAGGGATTGTGAATATTGCGTACCAAGTTCGTTTTACTGTGCACTAAGATAGGGCGCGAAAGAGCCGGTTTCGTCGATCACAGCAACAATCTTCATGCGCGCCAGATAGCGCCGCGCAGTGATCGACAGGTGATAGCGCAGATATTCACACGCAGAATCAATGGGATGATGCGCGATCAGGTCCAGCAGCATCTGGTATTGCTCGACCGTATCCTCGTCACGCGGCAACCCCAGCAGGATCAAGGCGCGGTCCACCGCCGACAGAAGCAGGCGGTTTGATCGGATCATTTCGACCAAAGCCGTGTTTGGTGCCTGCGCAATACAAAGTTCCAACAGCGCATCGCCCAGATACTGTGGCGTGATTCCGGGATCGGTTCCGCTGCGATCAAGTAAAGCCTCAACTTCGACATAACGGATATGCGGCCCGGCAAGACGCAGTGCCGCAGGTTCCACGATCCCGCGCAGTTCGAACTTCTCGCTCACGGTCCGGGCGGTCAGCGGTCCGGCGATCCAGTGCGAACTCGGGCTCTTGCGCACCAGCCCGCGTTCCTGCAACCGCGCCAGCACATCGCGCACCACAGTCCGGCTGACGCCAAGGTGATCGGCCAGTTCCGTTTCGACGATGCGGAATTCTCCGAAGATCTGGCAGGACGCCACCTCTTCCTCGACCTTGTCATAGACATGCCGCCACGTTCCGCGCGTTTGCAACGCCTCGTCCACAACCTGCGGGACTTCCAGATCAAAATCGCGGATGTCGCGACGGATCGGGACAACGTCTGCCCCTCCCCAACCGACCAGATAGCCGCGCCCGTCGAAACGGTGGACAAGCCCCTCTTCCATCAGTTGCCGCAGCGCCGATTGCACCGGAACGCGGCTTGTCTGCATCACTGTGGCGATCGGCCCTTCCAGCAACACAAAGCCTTCGGGCAACACGCCCGATAGGATGTTCTGCCGCAGGACACGCCCGATCAGCTCGTAACGCGTTTCCTGCGCAAGCGGATTGACCGACCTGATCATGCTGCAGCCGCCTCGTTCACACGGCGCACGAAACGCTCCCATGCGCGTGCGGCGTAATTGTACTCGTCCATGACCGTGTTCCAGATCACGATCCTGCGCCCTCGATCCAGATAGGTGCCGCCGGCCCGCCGTGCACCAGCCCGCACGGCCACTTCGCCATCCGGCCCCGCAAGATCACGGGCGGCGGGGGCTCCTTCATACCAATAGTTCCACTCTTCTTGCGCCAGCCACTCCCGCGCCTTTTGCGGGTTGGAAATGTAATAGCCCTGCCGCGCCATGACCGCGCCGGCATAGCCCGAAAGCCACCAGTTCAGATACTCATAGGCCATATCCAGTTCGGCCCCTCGCAGATGCCGCGACAGGCTCGCTCCGCCATGCCAGGCGCGATAGCCCTCGGATGGGGCGGATTCCACGAAATGCGGCCACGCCTTGCGCAGCTTGCCGTAAACCGGCGACCACATGCTCTGCACCGCGACCGCACCCTGGTCTGCCAGAAGTGCAGCATCGACCCCGTCGCGCCAAGTGGCGCAAAAGTACCCCTCCGCGCGCCGGTCCTCCAGCAACTTCATCAAGGCGTTGATCTCGTCGATGGTCATATTGCCGATATCGGCAAATTCCAGTTCGCCCGCCGCCTCTGCCGCCAAGGCCGCATCGAAGAAACCGATGGCAGGCTCATCCACCAGCGCGATCCGCCCCTTGGCCCGCCGGTCCAGCAACCACGCCCAGCTTGGCCGCACATCCGGCCCCTCTCCGAAAATACGCACGTCATAGCCAAAGCTGTCCATGTTGTGCACGGTCGGCAACATGCTGATATGCCGCGATGGCTTGGACCCCAGAAATCCCCCGGGCTGGACGTACAATTTCTTGGCCGGCGCATCTCCCCGCCCGCGCCCGGCGTATTTGCTGACCCCGCCCAACTTCACGAGGTCGGACACTTCATCCCATTCCCGAATGCGTCCGATGTCGATGGGCTGAAGCGCCCCCCAGAACCAGACGATGTCAAGGTTATGGAAGCATTGCTCGTAGATGTCATAGCTCTCGGGCTCCATCGCGGCCCAACGCTGGCAGGGCAGAAAGTCCTTCTGATCAAAGACGATATCGAACCCCAGATCGGACTGCGCTTGTTCCCGCACCGGCGCAATCAGCGTGATCGACGTGCCAAGCACCCGCAACTTGCGCTGTGGCACAATCGGAGGAGAGGAAAGCTCGGTTTGGCCTGCGTCCGTCATCGTTCCTCGCGTCGGATGCTGCGGGGGCAGCGTCTGCTTGCCCCCGTGTTGCCCCCGTGTCTTTTTCGCCAGCTCCCTTCAGACAAGTGCCGCTGTGATGGCGTCAAGCACTGCCTTGCGGTCTTGCCGGGCTTGAACTGCCTGTTCCATCGTCACTTTGACGAACCGAGTCGGCGTATGCGGCTGCAACTGCCCGATCAGATCCATATCGGCAGATACCACTGTACCAAGCATGAAGTACCCGCCGCCCGACACAGCGTCGCGGTGCAGAACAATGGGTTCCGTCCCCCCCGGCACTTGCACCGACCCATAGGGATAGCAGGCATCGACGATGTTGGACGGATCAGAGCCAGCGCCAAACGGCTGTTCGCGGTCCACGAATTCAAGCGGACGCCCCGCCTTGAAGCGATAGCCGATACGGTCCGCTTCCGGCGCGACTTTCCACGTATCCTCGAAGAACGTCTTGCCCGCCGCTTCGGTGATGCGGTGCCAGTAAAGCCCCGGCAGCATCCGCAGTTCCGCAGGCATTCCGGGCTTGCGCCGCAGGTTTTCGGTCAGCGTCCGCCCTTCGGCAGCCCCCTTGCCCGCACTTACGGGAAGCACGTCGCCCGCTTCCAGCTTGCGCCCCTTGAACCCGCCCAATGCCCCCAGCGTATAGGTCGACCGTGATCCGAGAACGACCGGAACGTCGATCCCGCCCGATATGGCGATATAGGCCCGCGCGCCAGCCTTCAGAAAACCGAAGCTGAGCACCTGCCCCTTCTTCACCCGGAACGCTGTCCATCCTGCCTGTTCCACGCCGTCCACCTTGGGCGGCATGTCGGCCCCCGTAACGGCGACGGTCGCATCGGCGGTAAACTCGATCTCCGGTCCCAGAAACACCGCTTCCAGCACGGCATCGCCTGCCGCATTGCCCACCAGCAGGTTCGCCGCTGCCAGCGAAAGCGTATCCATCCCGCCCGAAGTGGGAATGCCGAGGTGGTAGTATCCGGGACGACCAAGGTCTTGAACCGTGGTGGAAAGGCCCGGCTTAATGACATTAATGGCCATTGAGCGCCTCCATGATGCGGGCGTTGGTTCCGTCGATGTCCTTCTGGAACTCCGACAACGAGAAGCCGACCGGGGCGATACGCGGCATCCAGCGGCCAGCGTCCACCTCAGCGACCGTGTGGTCGTATTCTTCGCGGTCGATTGGCTTCCACTTCACGATGTCGCCGGGATTGAACAGGCACATGAAATCGCGCAGGTAAGGCACCGTCTGGTTCGGGTCATAAATCGGCATCGGTGTGATGCCGAACATCTGATAGCCACCGGCCCCCCGCACCGAATAGATGCAGGCAAAGCAACCACCATGGCCCACGGTCAACCGCGGCGTATCCGTGCGCGGGCGCAGGTATTTCGGCGACTGGATCTGCCGCGAGCGGTCGACCATCTGGTAAAGGAACGGCAAACCCGCGACGAACCCCACCATCGACACGAACCACGGCGCGCCGGAATGGGCCTTGACGAAACCGTCCACGCCATCCAGATCGTTGATCCGTGCCGTGTATTCGATATCGGTCGATGTCGGGTCCTGATGCCGCTCGCGGAACCGCATCAACGTCTCATGCGTCCATGGATCGTTGTAAAGCACTGGCACTTCGATGATCCGCGTCTGCAAAACCGGTGTGGCCGATTGCGTCACGGTCTCAAGCTTCTTCAACTCGGCCACCATCGCATCCGGCGAAATGACGTCCGGATCGAAACGCACCTGAAACGACGCGTTCGCCGGGCAAATCTCGGTCACGCCTTTGATCTTTGCCTCGCGCAGGGCGCCGGTGATCGACATGCCCTTGAAAAAGGCTTCAAGCGACATTTCCTCGTCACATTCGACAAAGATATGCTCGTCGCCGCCGTAGGAATATCTGGTCTTCATTCCGGGGTCTCCCCTAGCCGGTGTGCATTGCGCTCAAGCCAGGGTTCCAGCCAGCGCGTGTGGAAATCGGCCTGAGCGACCGCTGGGTCGTCGGCCAAAAGCAGGTGCAGAGGGCGCGTCGTCGGCAGCCCCTCAACCGCCAGTTCGCCCAAGGCGCGCCGCATCCGCGCGATGGCCGACGGGCGATCCTCGTCCCAGACGATCAACTTGCCCAAGAGCGAGTCGTAGAAGGGCGGCACGGTGCAGCCCTGATACAGCATCGTATCGAACCGCACCCCGGCGCCCCCCGGCACGCGCAGCGCCAAAATCGTCCCCGGCGCAGGCTGAAAGCCCTTGGACGGATCTTCGGCGCAAATCCGCACCTCGATCGCATGGCCCTTCAGGCGAATGTCGTCCTGCCGGAAACGCAGCGGCTCGCCCCCCGCGATGCGGATCATCTCGCGCACCAGATCGATCCCCGTGACCATTTCTGTCACAGGATGCTCGACCTGAATGCGCGTGTTCATCTCGATGAAATAGAACGCGCCCGACGCATCATCATAAAGGTATTCCAGCGTTCCGGCGCCGCGATACCCCACCGCCGCAGCCAAGGCGACCGCCGATGCGCAAAGCCGTTCGCGCATCGCCTGCGGCAGCGTGGCCGAGGGCGCTTCTTCCCACACCTTTTGCCGCCGCCGCTGCAGCGAACATTCGCGTTCAAAGCAATGCACGGCCCGCGTGCCATCTCCCAGCACCTGCACTTCGATGTGGCGCGCGCGTTCGATGACCTTTTCCATGTAAAGGCCACCGTCGCCAAAGGCCGCCTTGGCCTCGGCGCTTGCCTGCGGGATCAAGCGCTCGAACTCTTCCATGTCATGCGCGATGCGGATGCCACGGCCCCCGCCCCCTGCGGCAGCTTTGATCATCACCGGAAAGCCGATCGCCAAAGCCACGGCGCGGGCCTGAACCGGGTCGTCGATGCGCCCGTCCGATCCCGGCACCACCGGCACACCTGCCGCTTCGGCGGCGATGCGGGCGGCAACCTTGTCGCCCATAACACGGATGCTGTCGCCCTTGGGTCCGACCCAGACCATCCCCGCTGCTTCCACCGCATCGGCGAAATCGGCGTTTTCGGCAAGAAAGCCGTAACCCGGATGCACCGCATCGGCCTTGGTCAGCCGCGCCGCTTCAAGGATCGCTTCGATCTTCAGATACGACTTCGCGGCCGCAGGCGGGCCAATCGGCACGGCCTCATCCGCCAGCTTCACGGCCAGACTGTCGGCATCGGCAAGACTGTGAACGGCAACTGTCTTAATACCCAGTTCCTGCGCGGCGCGGATGATCCGCACCGCGATCTCGCCCCGGTTGGCGACGAGAAGTTTGCGAATGGCCATCTTTCAGCCCAGCTCGACCAGCGGTTGGCCCGCCATCACCGGTTCTTCGTCATCCGCCGGAAAACCAGTGATCACGCCTGTCTGATCGGCAGTGACCTCGTTAAACGATTTCATCACCTCGATAAGACCGATCACGTCGCCCACCGACACAGAGTCGCCCACTTCTTTGTAGACCGGCTTGTCAGGCGCCGGGCGGCGGTAAAAAGTGCCAGGCAGCGGTGAGAGGATTTGTTTTACCATGGTGTTTTTCCTTTTCTTTCAAGCTGCCGATGTGACCGCCGCACGCACGGCTTGGGCCACCTGAACGGCGTTCGGAGTGTCGGAATGTACGCAGATCGCATCCGCGCGCACCGGAACGTCGACCCCGCCAACCGACCGCACCACGCGCTCGCGCATCGCACGCAGGCAGGCGGCGGCTGCAGTATCAGGATCAGTCGCGGCGTGTTCGCGGGTGATGATCAAACCGCCCTGATCGTTGTAGTCGAGGTCGGCATAGAACTCCGACACAAACCCATGACCCCGCGCGGTATAGATGCTTTCATGCAACGTCCCTGCCATGCCGTATAGCGGTACGCGGAAGATGTCAGCGACATCTGCCACCGCATTGGCAACATCCTCCATCCGCGCCGCCATCCCGTAAAGCGACCCGTGCGGCTTGATGTGGTTCAGCACCATGCCTTCTGCATCAAGGAACCCTTTCAACGCACCGATCTGATAGATCATGCAGTTGACCAGTTCCTCGCGGCCGATCTTCATCTCGCGCCGCCCAAAGCCTTGCAGGTCCGGCAGCGATGGATGCGCCCCAACCTTGACCCCGCAAGCCTTGGCAAGCTGCACGGTCCGCCGCATATGGTTGAAGTCCGAGGCGTGAAAGCCGCAGGCCACGTTTGCCACGTCGATCAGCGGCATCAGCCCTTCGTCGTCGCCGATACGGTAAAGGCCAAATCCTTCGCCCATGTCACAGTTGATAATGGTCATTTCGCCCCTCTTATCCCGCAAAGTCCAGCAGATAGACACCCGACTCCGTCAATTCCGCAGTCCAGCCCGGTTCCACCACCAATGTGGTCGTGACTTCCTCAATCACGGCAGGGCCGGTGATCCGGTCGCCTGCGCCCAGCTTCTCACCCGCATAGACCGGCGTTTCCCGCGCCGTGCCGTTCGCGTCGAAGATCATCGCCCGCGTTCCGGCCAACGCATGTTCCGCGCCCCGCCCCTTCGCGATGCTCATTCGACGCGGCTTATCCACCCGCCCTGACATCGCACTTTCCACGTTCACCACTTCCACCACGCTACTCGGTTCGGAATAGGTGTAAAGCTCCTCATGCCGCGCATGGAAGGCTGCCTTCAGCCGTTCCAGCGCTGCCTCGTCCAGCGCAAAGGGATCGACATCCACGGTGCACTCATGCACCTGGCCGACATAGCGCATGTCCAGACTGCGCAGGATGGATATCCGGTCCTCGGTGAAGCCGTCCTTCTTCAGATCGGCCACGCCACGCGCTTCCAGCCCGTTGAACAGTCCATCCAGCTTGGCTGCCGCCGCTGCCCCTTCCAACCGCACCGGCGCGGGGGCCATGTAGTTGTATTTCACGTCCGAAATGATCTGCCCGTAAGCGCACAGCCCCGACGCCAGCTTTGACACCAGTACCCGGGTGATCCCCATCTCGCGCGCCAATGCGGTGATATGCGCCCCCGTCGCCCCGCCGGCACAGTTCAGGACGAAATCGCGCGGATCATAGCCCCGTTCGACCGACACGCGGCGGATGGCGTTGACCATGTTGTTATTGACGATGGTGAACATGCCATAGGCGGCCTGCTCGGTGCTCAGGTTCAGCGGCTTGGCAAGATGCGCGTCGATGGCCGTCTTTGCCTTACCCACCGCCAGCGGCAAACGTCCGCCCACCAGACCATCGGGATTAAGATAGCCCAGAACAAGGTTCGCATCCGTCGTCGTCGGCTTGTCGCCGCCTTGATCATAACAGGCGGGTCCGGGTTCCGACCCCGCCGATTGCGGCCCCATCTGCAACAGGCCCATGCTGTCGATCCAGCCGATCGACCCGCCCCCTGCGCCAAGCGTTTCAACCTGGATCATCGGAATCCCGATGCGGTAGCGCAGGAAATCGATGTTCTTGGACACGTTCGCCCGACCGTCCCGCGTCAGCGTGATGTCGAAACTCGTCCCGCCCATATCGACCGTGATGATATTCTTCAGCCCCCACGGCTCACCGATATAAAGCGCCGCCTGCGGTGCCGAGGCAGGGCCAGAATTGATGGCATAGACCGACTGGTCAGACACCACCGACCCCAGCGCCAGCCCGCCGTTCGACTGGAAATAGCGCACGGGGTTCTTCGCCCCGAGGGTGCGGAAAAAGCCGTCCACCGCCTCGACATAGCGCGACAGGATCGGCGCAAGATAGGCATTCACGACGGCTGTCGACGTGCGGGTGTATTCGCGCACCTGCGGATAAAGCTGGCAGCCCACGGTCAGGCGCACACCGGGCATCATCTCGCGCACGATCTCGGCGGCGCGCATTTCATGCCCGGAGTGAAGCACTGACCATACAAAGCTGATGGCGACCGAATCCACGCCCTCGCGCAGGAAATGGTGGCAGGCGGCGCGCACGTCTTCTTCGTGCAGCGGGGTGTGGACCGCCCCGGTCGACACTACCCGCTCTCGCACGCCGCGCCGCAGGTAGCGTGGCACCAGCATGCGGGCGGGCGGATATTCGGGGTCGTAACGATAGCCGTCTTCCTTGTGGCCCAGCCTTATCTCGATGCTGTCCTCGTGCCCCGAGGTGGCGATCAGACCCGTCCGCGCGCCCTTGTGCTGGATCAGCGCGTTCAGACCGACGGTGGTGCCGTTGATGCAAAGATCGGCGTTCGATACGATCTCGGTCGCGGTGATCCCCGTTTCCTCTTCGATCAGCGCAAGCCCGTTGCGGATGGCTTGAGTCGGGTCTTGCGGCGTGCTCAGCGCCTTGAAGATCCGAACCTCTCCGGTACGGTCGGCAAGGATGAAGTCGGTAAAGGTGCCGCCGGCGTCGATGCCCAGACGATACGTGTTCTGCATGGTTCTCTTCCTTTGGCGATCAGGCGGCGCTGGTGCGCAGGCCGGCGGTGGCGGCGGTATCGACCGCCAGCGTTTCGCGGTCGGTGATCACCACGCCATAGTCGAGCCGGGCCCCTTCCAGACTCACCAGACCGTTGCGGACATCTTCGACCACCTTCTGCACATCGCGTTCGAACGCGCTGCCATAGCCTCCTCCGCCGGGGTTCTTGTTGGCGGCCCGCTCTCCGGGTTGGATGGTTTCGATCACATTGTCCGTGATGATCTGCGTCTGCCCGTTGCGGGTCACCTCCAACCGTCCGACCTTCTTTGACACCATGGCCGATTTCGCCCCCGCCGCGCCCATCGCGGGAATCCGGCGGCCTTCGCCAAAGGTGATCAACGTCATCGGTGTATCCAGCGGCTCCACTTCCCAGCAGGTACCCGACCCGCCACGGTTCTTGCCCGCCCCGCCACTGTCTTCCATCAGCGAATAGCGGTGGATGATGATCGGATAGCTGTGCTCCAGCATTTCGATATCGCCGCTCGTCAATGCGCCGAAACAGCATTCCGGCCCGACGGCATGCCAGCCATCTGCCTGTGACGTTGCCCCCGCCCCCGAGATGATCGAGGCCAGAACCATCGTCACATATTCTTCGTCGTGCCGCTTGTCCCAGCCTGCAATATTGCAGCCGTTGGCATGACCCCAGCTTGCCGAAACCTTGTGCGGAGCCGCCTGTTCAAAGGCCAGACGCACCGCATCGGTCAGTGTCTCCATCGGCGTTGTGGTGCAGTTCATGTGCGGCGCGGGGGACTTGGCGTTGCACAGCGTGCCCTTTGGTCCCATGTCGGTGCTGACGCAACGATAGAGCCCCTCGTTATAGGGCGGTGGCAACTGCGCGAACATCATCAGCCCCAGATACACGCCAGAATGGCTGTTTCCTTCGTAGCTGTTGATGAAATAGGGAATCTGCGGCGGCGATTGGATCGCGATATGGCAGCCGTCGTCCTTGATAGTCACCGTCGCCGTGATCTCGAAATCGCCGTACCCGTGGCCAGCATCTTCCAGAATCGCCGTGCCGGTATAGGTGCCGTCCGGCACTTCGGCGATCAGGCTGCGCATGTGGTGCTCGGCCATGTCCAGCAGTTCCGCGATGCACTCTTGCACCATCGCCTTGCCGTATTTGTCCATCAGCCGCTTCAGGTTCCGCGCCCCCACCTGACAGGCCCCGATCAGCGCGTTGAAATCACCCTCCTGATCCCGCCGCGCCCGCATGTTCGACAGGATCATGTTCATCACGTCATGGCGGGGCTTGCCCTGATCCCAGATCTTGATCGGCGGAATACGCAGCCCTTCGGCGTAAATCTCGGTCGCGTTCGGGTTATAGCCGGCAGGCACCGGCCCGCCGATGTCGGTCAGGTGGCCCTTGCACACAGTCCAGAACACCAGCTCGCCTTCGTAAAACACCGGCATGTACATGCAGGTGTCGATGATGTGCGACCCGCCATAAGAGGGATCATTGTGCAGCATCAGATCGCCGTCATGGATGTCGCCCGCAAAGAAATTGGCGACCGATTTCATCGCGGGGATCAACGAGCCGAGGTGGATCGGAATGTCTTGTCCCTGCAAGATCATCTCAGGCGTATGGTTGAACAGCGCCGTCGAATAGTCATGCGCAAGGTTGAACACAGACGACCGCGCCGTCTGCTCTAGCGCCAGCGTCATCTCGCGCTGAGTCGTTTCAAGAACCCCGCGCACTACTGAAAGCGTAATCGGATCAATGTTCCGTTTTGCCATTCCCGTCTCCTGTTGCGTGCCACAGGCCGTCCACAGAATAACGCACCAACGCCCGCAGGCGGGGGATGGCGGCGCCTCCCTGTCTCGGGCCGAATCCCGGCCTTTTCATTCATTGCCGACAGGTTGCCCCCATCCCTGCCCAAGGTCTTGACGATCCGTGCACAAGGATTTGTCACCCAGCGCGCCCAAGTGCTGCTTTCACGCGGCAAGATCGCTTGGCATAGCTGTCATGCCGCTACGGAATTGACTTCCGCCGCACGAGGGCAATCATGGCGATCTGATTAAAGACATCGGACGGTTGACTTCATCGTGACCAACAGGATGCACAGCACAGACCTCGTTCCTGCATCGGCCCGCGCCGATCACTGGAATGCTGTCATCGCGCAGGCCTATTTCCCGCTCGACCTGACATTCCGCGATGCCGCCCGCTTCGAGGGAAAGCTTGAACACGGCACGCTCGGCGATCTGTCCGTATCGCGCCTGCGAACCGAAGCGGTACAATACGAACGCCACCGTCGCCACATCTCGCGCACGACCGAAGAGCAATATCTCATCACCATCCCGCGCCAGTCGCCAGTTGAATTCAGCCAATCAGGGCGTGATGTGCGCTGCGATCCGGGCGGCTTCATCCTTGAACGGGGCGACGAACCCTACCGCTTTTCCTATGGCGCCGCGAACGACCTCTGCGTCATCAAGGTCGCGAAACCCGTGCTGTCGGAAAAACTGCGCAGCCCCGACCGTTTTTGCGCCCGCGTTTTCAACGGGCGCGACGGGATCGGTTCGCTGTTCACAACTATGGCCCAGCAAATCCAGCGCCAGACCGCCGCCGAACCCGCGACTGATCCGCTGGCAGGAACGGTTCTTGGGCGGCATCTGGTGGAACTGCTCGCCCTCACGCTCGACCGCAGCGGCGAAATGGAAAGCGGGGCGACATCCTCGGTCCGCGAAGCGCATCGCCGCCGCGCCCAGTCGGTGATCCTGTCACAACTCTCCAACCCCGACCTGTCCCCCGAACTCGTCGCAGACCGTGTGGGCATCTCGAAACGCTACCTGCACGAACTCTTCGCCGAGGTGAACTGCACCGTCTCGCAATTTGTACGCGAACAGCGGCTTCGGGCGGCGCGTGACCTGTTGCAGATGCCCAATCCCGGTCCGATGTCGGATATCGCGTATCGCTTCGGCTTTTCCGATCAGGCGCAGTTTTCGCGGCTGTTCAAGGCGATGTTCGGCCAAACCCCCAGCAGCTATCGCGCCGGCCAGACGCCTTAAGTCGCCCGCCCCGCCATGGTCACGGGCCCGCCTGCGCGGCGCACCCGCAGGGCCAGACCCTCGCCATCGCGATGCGCCTCAACCAAAGCCTCTTGTCCCAAGGTAAGCGGCGACAGCCCGCGATAGCTGAACACCGCAGGCATCCGCCCCAGCACGCGCGTGGCCAGCACCATCATCGCCACTGCCTGCAACGGTCCATGCACCACCAGACCCAAATAGCCCTCGACACCCCGGGCATAGTCGGCGTCGTAATGGATGCGGTGGCCGTTGAACGTCAGCGCCGAATAGCGGAACAGGCGCACCGGATCGGCCAGCAAGGGCATCGCAGCCGCCGCCAGCCCAAGGTCGGGCGCGTCGGGGTACACCACCGCAGGCGCACCCGCCACGGGGTCTTCCCGGTAAACCAGATCCTGCCGCTCGGACAGAACGGCCGCGCCCGCCACCTGATACTCGTGCCGGACTGACACAAAGATCAGCGGCCCCGTGGTTCCCGTCTTTTCTGCGATCCGTTCGATCCGGCTGTTTCGCGTCACCTCGTCACCCGCACGGAACGCGGAATGAAAGGCGATCTCGCCCCCGGCCCACATCCGCCGCTTCAGCGGCAGTGGCGGCAGTTCCAGACCCAGCCGCGGATGCCCGTCCCGCCCAAGATCAGAGGGCGGATAGGCATCGGGCGACAGTGCCCAGAACAGGCCAAGGGGTACCTCTCCCACGGCCAGATCAGGCAAGGTCGCGCGATATTGCGCGATCAGTCGCGGAGAAAGTGTATCCACCCGCCGCGACCCGCGCCCGATCCAGTCATCGAACGCGCCCACGCGCGCCTCCGCTACAGTTGTTCCCATCCGGGATCAACCAGCCCCATCGGATAGGCAAGCCCGAGATCCAGCGGCGGCTGGATCACATATTTCCGGTCAAACGCCAGCCACGGATAAGACGCCCCCGACCGCACGATATAGGGCCAGTCGGGATGCGCAAACATCGGACGGCCCAGCGCCACCATATCCGCAGCCCCGGATGTCAGCGCCGTTTCGGCCTGTTGCCCCTCGGCGATACCGCCGTTGGTGATCACGGGTTTGCCGGAAGCGCGTTTTAGCACGGCAGGCATCGGCGTCGGATCCGCTGGGAAGCGGTTGTCCAGGTAATCGAAACTCGCCCAGTGCAACGCGTCATAGGCCGAATCTTTCAGCGCCGCGCCGATGGCTTCGGCATAGGCTGTGCCCCCCGGCCATGCACCGGTGAAATCGTCGACCCCGTCTTGCGACAGACGCAGGATCAACAGCTTGTCCGGCCCAATCACGGCGCGGATCTTTTCGCCCACCAGCCTGGCGAAACGCACGTTGTTTTCCGGGCTGCCGCCGAACTCGTCGGTGCGAAGGTTGGTTTTGGGCGTTATGAACTGCCAGATCAGATAGCCGTTCGCGCCATGCACTTCGACCCCGTCAGCCCCCGCATCAACGGCCCGCTTGGCCCCTGCGGCAAAGCCATCGGCCACGGCGTGCAACTCGGCCACGCTCAATTCGCGGGCGGGCGGGAACGTCACCTTGGGCCAATCGCCGTCAATGTTGCGGATGGTCTTTTCATAGTTGTTGTCGGTGTAAAGCACCCAACCCCCGCTCTGCGTTGCAGATGCGCTGACCGGCGGCTCGCCCCCCAGCGTGCGCGGATCACAGACGCGCCCGCCATGCATCAACTGGATCACGATCTTCGCGCCGTTGTCGTGGACGGCGTCGCAGACCTTCTTCCACCCTGCCACATGCGCTGCATTGGCAATACCAGGCTGCGACAGATAGGCCCGCGACTGGAAGGCATCCTGCTCATAGGTGCCCTCGGTCACGATCAGCCCCAAACCGCCCCGCGCGCGCCGCGCGTAATAGGCGACCATCTCGTCGGTCGGCGTGCCATCGGCATCGGCCATTTGCCGGGTCAACGGCGCCATGGCGATACGGTTGCGTATGCTGACGCGCCCCAACGTGATGGGGGAGAACAGCGTCGGAAAGGTTTCGGCCATGTGTCAAACTCCTGGAATTACAGCCGTCCAGCCCAAACGCCGGAACGGACAAGATCGGAAATCTGGGCGCGGATCAGCCGCACCACCGCCTTGGTGACCGGCGCTGCCGCGCGATGCGGCGCATGGGCAAGGATCAGTTCGCGGTTGATGGCAGGCGTGATGCGCTGTGCCACCAATCGGCCCGCCTGCAGTTCGCGGCTTACAGCGGTCAGTGGCAGAATGGTGCGAATGCCGCCCGACCCGACAAGGTCATGGATCGTGGGCAGCGTCTCAAGCTCGATCGATACGTTCAGCGTCACCCCGCCCTTGGCCGCAGCCTCCTCGACCAGCACGCGCAAGCCATGCGGCGGGCCTGGCAGCACCAGCTCTTCGCCCGCAAGCTCGGCAATGGACACGCCATTGGCAGCACCCAAATGCGGCGCATCCGGTGCCGAGATCAGGAACAAATCCTCGAACAGCAGATGCTCTGCATCCAGCAGCGCGCTCGCCTTGATCTTGTAGAGCACGGCAAGGTCCACTTTGCCCGCCGCCAGCCATTCCGCCACATGGCCGCTGAAACCTTCCATCACCCGCATCCGCACCCGCGGCAGATCGGCGCGAATCTGTCGCAGCAGCGGTGCCAGCAGAACCAGCCCGACTGACGGCGGCACTGCCAGCTTCACCGTCCCGTCCAACTCGCTGACGGAGGCGCGCATATCCTGCCGCAGTGCCTCGCGCTCGGCCAGAAGGCCCCGCGCGCGCGCCAGAAATACCTCGCCCGCATCGGTCAGAACCACGCCACGCCCGTTGCGATAGAACAGCGCCGTGCCAAGCTCGACCTCAAGATCGCGCACACGACGGCTCAGCGCCGATTGCGCCATGTTGTTCTGCAAGGCCGATTTGGTGAAACTCCCCGACTCGGCGATGCTTACAAAATACTGCAGGTCCAGAAACTCCACCGCTCAGGCAGCCCGCATCCGCGCCCTAAGCGCCGTCGTCGCGTCAGAATCCAGGCCCCAGCCATAGCCGTTCGTCACTGGCTGGAACACCACGCCGTAGACGTCGCGGGCATGGTCCGGCGTGATGTAGCCATCCAGCAGATCAGCCAGCACCTTGGCGGGGTCGCGGTTCAGCGGATGGCCATAGCCCCCGCCGCAGGGCGAAAGATAGGTCACCACATCGCCCAGTTCCGCCCGCATGCCGGAAAACTTGGCATCCACATCACGCGCAGGTTCGCCTGTCGTGGCGTTCTCGATCCGCACGATCGCAGTCGCCCCCTCATGCCCGCCAAAGATACCCCACGGAACATCCTCGTTGCGGTCGCTCTCATGCGTCATGAATCCCGGCGTCAGAAAGCGCTGCGATTTCACAACGCCCATCCCGCCGCGATATTCGCCTGCACCGGGGAACACGTCGTCGCGGATTTCGTATCGGTCGCAGATCATCGGCAGATGCATGCCAAGGTCTTCCAGCGGATTGTTGCGCGTGTTCCTCATCAACTCTTCGATGGTGTCAGGTCCGTCCGACCGTGGCCGCGCGCCCATCGCGGCCTCGTTCACCTCGATCAGCACCCAGTAATCCCCCGACTCGCGAAGGCCGGAATAGGAGGCAAACGACAGACAGGCCGCATTCCCGGCGGTGCATTTGTCCGGCAGTACGGGCGCCAGTGCCTTGATGATCAGGTCAACCACCCTTTGAATCTGGTTGAACCGCGCCTCGCAGGCCGCAGGTGCAATCGGGTTGAAGATCGACCCAAGCGGCGCCGTCACCTTGACGGGCCGGAACGACCCTTCGTTCTGCGGGATGTATTCCTGATGCATATAGGTATCCAGCAGCAGCGCCCGGAACGCAAAGTAGCAGGCAACCTTGGTCGACCCCTCGAACGGCACGTTGAACGCGGTCGGCACCTGTGGCGACGATCCCGTCAGGTCCACTTCGACATCATCGCCGCGCACCCGCACCGTTACCTTGATCGGCAAATGCACGCCGCGCGTCCGGCCATCGTCATCCATGAACCCTTCGGCGAAATAGTCGCCATCCGGAATCTTGGCGATCTCGCGCCGCAGCATGGTTTCGGAATAGTCCATCAACTGGCTGGCCGCCTGCTCGACCGTGTCACGGCCATAAGTATCCATCAGCTCGCAATACCGCTTCACGCCCAGTTCCGCCGAAGCAATCTGCGCTTCAAGGTCACGCATCACCAGCCCCGGCACCCGTGTGTTGCCGCTGATATAGCGCCACAACGTGTCATTGCGTTTTCCTGCCTCGACCAGCTTCAACCCGTTCAGCAACATCCCTTCGGCAAACACGTCCGGCACGTCGATGATCAACCCCGGCGTGGCAGCCCCGATGTCCAGATGGTGTGCGGTATTGGCCGAAAACCCAACCAGCTCACCCCGGTAGAAGATCGGCATGACGATGCCGATATCTGGCGAATGACTGGCCCCGAAATACGGGTGATTATGAATCACCACATCTCCCTCGTGCCAATCGGTCTTGGGAATACTTTTCTCGATCCCGCGCAGATAGCCGGGGATCGACCCGATATGCATCGGCGTTGAATCGCTTTCGCACAGCGTGTTGTAGTCAAGGTCGAACAGCCCCGCGCCAAGGTCCTGGCTTTCCCGGATGATCGACGAATAGGACATGCGATACAGCACGTTGCCCATCTGCTCGGCAATGGCATGCAACGCGCCACCGATGACCTGAAGCGTGATCGGATCTATGGTCTTGGTCATGATCTCAGGCCTCCTGCGACGCGCGGGCGATCACCAGATCCCCCAGTTTCATCACCGTGGCGACATAGCCCGGCGGCACGATGGTGGTGGAATTCTGCTGCACGACCACAGCAGGCCCCACAACAGTGTCTTCCGCCCGCAGCTTCAGCCGATCAAAGCGCGGGGTTTGGATGGTCTCGCCGGAATCGAACGTCGTGGGACGCGCATAAAGCGCCGCCTCAGACGGATTGCGCCGCCCTCCCTTGTCCAGCACCGGCAGGCGCAGGGTATCTGACCGTGACGACCCGATCACCCGCAACGTCACCATCTGCACGGCCTGATCTTCAAAGGCATGGCCGTATTCGGTGCGGTGGACGGCAAAGAAGCGCCGGGCCATTTCCTGTGCCGTGGCGGCCGTGAACGGGCCATCCGGAACGGCCACGCGCAACTCGAACCCCTGGCCAACATAGCGGCATTCGGCGATCCTCTCGAAACGTTCTCTTTCGGGTTCGATGCCATCGGCGGCAAGCTGTGCGGCGGCTTCGGCCTGCAACTGGCCAAAGGCGGCGTTCACGGCAACGAAATTGGCCTCCGACCCGGATTGCAGGATTGTCAGCGACGACTGGGTGAACTCGTACCGCGGCTCGGTGACCAAAAGTCCCATCGCCGCCGTGATCCCCGGATGCAATGGCGAGATCACGTTTTTCGCAGCGATCATCTCGCCCAGCGCCACGCCATGCAGCGGTCCCGCGCCACCAAAAGCCATCAGGCTGTACTGGCGCGGATCGATGCCTCTGGCGACAGAGTTTGACGCAATCGCCAGCGCCATATTGTTGTTGATGATCCGCAAGACGCCCAGTGCGGCATCCTTGACGCTCAACCCCAAAGGCTCGGCCAGATTTGTCCGTATCGCCTGTTCCGACAGCGCAGGGTCGATATGCAGGCCACCGCCCAGGAAGTGCTCGGCATCCAGACGCCCCAGCACCACCTGCGCATCCGTCACCGTGGGCTGCGTGCCGCCGCGCCCATAGCAGGCAGGTCCCGGTTCGGCACCCGCCGATTTCGGCCCCACGCGAAACGCCCCGCCGCTATCGACATAGGCGATGGACCCGCCCCCCGCCCCGATGGCGTCGATGTCGATCATCGGCACCAGCACGGGCATATGCCCCACCTCGGTGTCGCGCGGGTTCTTGATCGTCAACTCGCCACCACGGATCACGCTGATGTCGGCGGATGTGCCGCCGATGTCGATGGTGATGATCTCGCGCTGGTCGCAGGCCTCGCCCGTCCAGCGCCCGCCGATCACACCGCCCGCAGGACCAGAAAGCAACAGGCCCACGGGGTTGCGGCTGGCTTGCTCAACCGTGGTCACGCCACCGTTCGACTGCATGATCCGGACAAAGGCATTCACCTCCGCCTCTGCCAAACGCCGCTTGAGGTTATCAAGGTAACGCGCCACCTTCGGCCCGATGTAGGCATTCATCGCGGCGGTCGAGAACCGCTCATATTCCCGAATGGTGTTCACCACCTCGGACGAGGTGCAAACGAAAGCATCGGGCAGCACGCGACGCACGATCTCGGCGGCCTTCATCTCGTGATCCGGATTCACAAAGGAATAGAGGAACCCGATCATCACTGCATCCAGACCGCGCGCGGCGAACAGCTCCGCCGCCTGCTCTACCTGATCAAGTGCGAGCGCGGTTTCCACCCGTCCATCCGGCGGCAGGATACGCTCGTCCACCACGATCCGGTTGCGCCGCTTGATCAAGGGCGCGCTTTGCCAAGGCACGTCAAATTGCAGACTGAAGTTATGCGGGCGCTTGTGCCGCCCCATGTGCAGAATGTCACGGAACCCGCGCGTGGTGATCATCCCCACCTCGGCCCCGTTACGCTCGATCACGATATTGGTCGCGACCGTCGTGCCGTGGAACAGCGCGTCGATCTGCGAAGGCTTCACCCCCGCGATCGCACAAAGTTCGACCACCCCCTGCACGACGGCAATCGACTGGTCGGCAATGGTGGAAGACACCTTATGTGTGAAAACCCGCTGCCTGCCGCCTGCTTCGACCTGTTCAAGCACAAGGTCCGTGAAAGTCCCGCCGACATCGACACCAACACGTATCATCCCACACCTCGCTGCCTGGCTTCGAGGAATTGAGACACGGAACCGCCCGCCTACAAAGCGGATTTTGCATACCGCCCATCACGCCCAGCCCCGCCAAAACCGCGCCGAATTCGGCGCACCGCACACAAATTGCAATATTTTCAGAGATTTAATAGCCCAGACATGCCGCATCAGCACAGCAGAGGCGCCACCCATAAGTTTTCGTCATAACTGCTTTCACCGCAGACCGGGTAGCGGTGCACAACATACGCCCCGTCATGCCTCAGGCGGCAGGATGGCACCCGTCCGCTCGACGATCATCCGGTAGTGTTCGGGCCTGCGGTGACGCGCAAAGTTGAAGATCGTCTCCTTGTAAATGCGCCCCATATCCAGATCACATTTCGCCGTGATTACCTCGTCGTCCACAGTCGCTGCCTGCGCGACAATCTCGCCCGACGGTGCGATGATCACGCTTTGTCCGCCCATCTTCGATCCTTCCTCGGTCCCGCATTTCGCGGTGCCAACGACCCATGTCGCATTCTGATAGGCACCCGCCTGCATCGACAGATGGTTGTGGAACAACGTCAGGCTGTTCACCGCCTCGTCGCCGGTATGGTCGAACGGTGTATTATAGCCCAGCATGACCATATCCACCCCCTGCAGCCCCATGACGCGATAGGTCTCGGGCCAGCGCCTGTCGTTGCAGATCGCCATTCCCATAATGCCGCCAAAGCCGCGAAACACCGGAAACCCCAGATCGCCCGGCTCGAAATAGCGCTTCTCCAGATGCTGGAACGCCCGCCCTGCCTGCGGCGCGTCATGGCCGGGCAAATGCACCTTGCGGTACTTTCCGATGATCCGCCCCTTGGCATCGACCAAAATCGTGGTGTTGAACCGCCGCTTCACCCCGCCTTCGACGACCAGTTCCGCATAGCCCAGATTGAAGCCGATCCCCAACCGCTTAGCCTCGTCGAACAACGGCATGGTGGCAGCCGAAGGCATTTCGGCCTCGAAGAAACTATCCAGTTCCGCCTCATCCTCGATCATCCAGCGCGGAAAAAAGGTTGTCAGCGCCAGTTCAGTAAACACGACAAGCCCGCAGCCCCGCGCCTTGGCCTCGCGCATCATCTCGACCAGTCGCCGCACCGTATCGGCGCGGGTTGCCGACAGTGCGATCGGTCCCATCTGTGCCGCTGCCGTGATCAAATGCCGTGCCATGCAGTCCCCCCTCCCCGGTTAGGAAAACTCGCGCCGCAACTCTGCGCCATGCTGGTCTTTCGCAGGCACCGGACCCGTGCCGATACCACCATCGTCAAAGCGCACACCCCGCGCCATCATCCGCACAGGGCCGGTGGGGCTGTCTATGGACACATGCCGCGCCTGCGGATGAACCTGCAAATCGTTCAGGTCCGATATCCGCCCGCAGGCAATTCCCGCAGCCTCCAGCAACCGCATCGCGCCCTCTCGGTCCAAGGCCACCAGAACCGGCGCGATCATCCCCTCGATCTCGTCGCGATGCGCTACGCGGGCCACATTGCTGGCATAGCGCGGGTCATGCCCAAGCTCGGGCCGCCCCAGAACCTGCGCCGCCAGTGCCACCCATTCGTGGTCGCTTTGTACGGCCAACAGCACTTCGCGCCCGTCTGCGCAGGCAAAAGCGGCATAGGGCGCAATCGACGGATGTCGCAGCCCGACCCGCGCAGGCGCCACCCCACCATAGGCCGCTTGCAGATAGGGCACGTTCATCCAGTCGGCCATGGTATGGAACAACGACACCTCGACCACTCGCCCCTGCCCTGTCCGCCCCCGCGAGATCAGCGATTGCAGCACGCCGGCAAAGGCGGTTTCCCCCGCCGCGATGTCGCACACCGATATCCCCACCCGCGCCGCCCCTTCGGGCGTACCGTTGATGGACAACAGCCCGCTTTCGCCCTGAATGAGCATGTCATAGGCCTTGGCATCCCGGTAAGGACCGTCCTCGCCATAGCCCGAGATCGACACATAGATCAGCGCTGGATGCGCTGCCCGCATCGCCACGGCCCCGACTCCCAGCCGGTCTGCCGCTCCGGGCGCAAGGTTCTGCACGAACACATCCGCCTGCCCGATCATGCGCCTGAGCAGCGCCAGATCGTCCGCCTGCCGCAGGTCCAGACAGATCGACTCTTTCCCGCGGTTGATCCAGACGAAATAGGTGCTTTCGCCATGCACCAGCCTGTCATACCCGCGCGAGAAATCGCCTTCGGGACGTTCGATCTTGATCACCCGCGCCCCGGCATCCGCCAGACGCGCCGTCGCCAAAGGTGCGGCGACCGCCTGCTCCAGCGAAACGACCAGCAGCCCTTTCAGATCACGGCTCATTGCGCGCTGCCATAGCTTTTCGGCAGGCCCAGCACCTGCTCGGCGATGTAGCACAGGATCAGGTTGGTGCTGATCGGCGCCACCTGATACAGCCGCGCCTCACGGAACTTGCGCTCGACATCATATTCCTCGGCAAAGCCGAACCCGCCATGGGTCTGTAAACAGGCCTCTGCCGCCTCCCAGCTGGCATCGGCGGCCAGCATCTTTGCCGTATTCGCCTCGACCCCGGGGTTCTGCCCTGCATCATAGTGCCCCGCCGCCCGATAGACGATGGCCTCTGCTGCCAGCATATGCGCATAGGCCCGTGCAAGCGGGAACTGCACCCCCTGATTGCGCCCGATCGGCGCGCCAAACACCTTGCGCTCCCGCGCATAGGCAGACCCTTTTTCGATGAACCACTTGGCATCTCCGATGCACTCGGCAGCGATCAAGATCCGCTCCGAATTCATGCCCGACAAGATGTAGCGAAAGCCTTTGCCTTCTTCTCCCACCAGCGCATCAGCCGGGATGCGAACATCCTCGAAGAAGACTTCGGTGGTGGCATGGTTCATCATGGTCCGGATGGGACGGATGGTGATGCCGTTGCCCACCAGCCCGCGCAGGTCGATCAGGAAAACCGACAACCCGTCTGTGCGCGACGCAGCCTGATCGCGCGGCGTTGTACGGGCCAGCAGCACCATAAGATCGGAATGCTCGGCCCGGCTTGTCCATATCTTCTGACCATTGATGACGTAATGGTCGCTATCCCGGCGCGCCGTGGTTTGCAGCGAAAGCGTGTCCGTGCCGCTTGTCGGCTCGGTCACGCCAAAGGCCTGCAACCGCAATCGCCCCGCTGCGATTTCGGGCAAATAGTGCTGCTTCTGGGCGTCTGACCCGTGCCGCAACAGGGTTCCCATCGTATACATCTGCGCATGGCACGCCGCCGCATTGCAGCCCTGACGGTGGATTTCCTCAAGGATCACCGCCGCCGCCGTCAGGCTCAACCCCGATCCGCCGTATTCCTCCGGGATCATCGACGCAAGCCAGCCTTCGCTCATCAAGGCTGATACGAAAGCTTCGGGATAGGCCCGCCGCGCATCAAGATCACGCCAATAGCTTCCCGGAAAACCTGCGCAAACCGCAGCCACCCCCTCGCGCAAATCGTCGTATCCGGCGGTAGGATGCAAGCTCATGGAATACCTCGCGTTTGACGATCCTTTAGTGGCAGAAAACGCTCGGGTCGCGGTAATGGTATTCCATGCATCCAGTTATTCCTTGCGGGCATAGTCGCGTGAAGATCACCGCCCACAATGAAAAGTTATTCATATCAATTATATAATCTCTGCGCCAATCCACATGGATGGCCCCC
>Ga0114977_10000280_pt1 | contig 34250 bp, 23 predicted proteins | sample S_130805_MF_Meta_FD_87026 | JGI IMG/M metagenome (GOLD analysis project Ga0114977, IMG submission 87026) | Freshwater microbial communities from Lake Simoncouche, Canada to study carbon cycling - S_130805_MF_MetaG | ecosystem: Environmental > Aquatic > Freshwater > Lake | place: Lake...
ATGCGTATTTTTATATAATATATAATTTTTATTGATACATAATAATATATTATCGTATTATTATATAATATAATAATATAAAATGGGTTCTTATTAAAATAAAAAATATAAAAAGTCAAAACACAGTAAAAAAAATAAAAACCATATGAGAAAAAGGACTCGTAAAATGGGTGGCGGAGGAATGGGTGTTGTAGTACAGAGTGGTTCAGCCGATAGGTATACCAATCCCGGAAGCATGTCTGGTATTGATGGTTGTCGATCAGATGCTACAACGGGTGGTGGTGCGTATTATTTAAATACCCCGCTTGCTGTAGGAGGAGGACAAAGAGGTGGAGGACAAGTATGCACGCAATCACCATATCAGTTTTCGCAAACAGGTGGAGGTAAAAGAGGAAGAAAAAATGGTAGACGGACTAAACATAAAAAAGGCTCTAGGCGCATGAGAGGAGGTAATGGAAGTTTCTGGGATTTTGCAAAACCTTGGAACCCAGGTAATCCAGGACAAGGTAGTAACATATTATCGCTTTCTCCAAGAGGAATTTCACCATCTGGTACAGGTTCTCCTGTTTCAACAGCAGGAAATTCACCAATACCACCAATTCAACCATGGCCAGCACAGAAGTTGATATTACCCCACGATTATACGAAAGGCGGCTTGCAATCTGGTGGTGGTAAAAAATTAAAGAAAGGTAAAAAAAGAGGACTAAGAGGTGGTAATATTATAGACGACGTACAAGCGTTTGGTCGGGATATTGTTTATAGAATGGGCTCAGCTGTAAATAGTCTTAGTGCATATGATAACAAATTATATAACGTTAACCCGAGCCCCGCTATTCAATTTACTAGAGGTTTAGGAAATGTAACTACAGGAGCTTCTTCATATAATTCATTAGATTTAAAGAAAATATACGATAACTCATATAGTCAAGCATCATTAAAATAAAAGCGGAAATATGAATAAAATATTTTTAATATAATACTATTATTATATTTTTATAATAATAGTAAAAAATAACATATCATAACATAATATATAATATATAGTATTAGTATTTATGAATTATATTAATAATGTGTGTACTCCGGCAAAACTTTACTTTATTATTAGTTTGATATTATTAGCTATATCGTTATATTATGATGTAACAAGAAATGATAAAGATAAAATATGTTTAGGAAAATTAAGCTGTAAACTAGAAAGTAAGCCCATATTCTACGTATTAAATATATTATTTATTTTACTATGGGCATTTATTCTTAACTTATTATGTAGTTTTGGATGGTCTAAACTTTCTTGGTTCTTATTTTTATTTCCATATATAATTTTAGGTATTCTTTTTTTAACAGTTGCTGGACTTGTAATAGTTGTAGCAAGAAGTAATAAAAAATAAATACTGAATTGATATTACACGTAAAGGGAAAGTGTAAATATACTATTATATTCAAATTTTATAGCAAAATATGAATATAAATGTAAAAAGTATAAAAAATACTAATGATATAATATAATAATATAATAATATAATCTAAGTAAATGAATTCCGAGTTAGCATGGCAGATAATAGATAAATATTTTAATGATAATCCAAATATTTTAGTTCAACATCATTTAGAATCTTACAACGACTTTATGACAACGGGTATTAAAAGAATACTCAAAGAAAAAAATCCAATTGTTTTGCAAAAAGAAGAAGATGTTTCAAAAAATATTTTTAAATTAAGGTGTGAATTATTTATCGGAGGTAAAAGTGGAAATAGAATATATTATGGTAAACCGGTTATTTATGATGATGAGAATAATGGTTTAGTTAAAAGATCACACTTTATGTATCCAAATGAGGCAAGACTTAGAAATATGACATATGGAACTACGATTCACTATGATATAGAAGTAGATTTTATAATGCGAGACTCTGAAGATAATATAAAAGTAGAAACTGCGGTACTAGAAAAAATATTTCTAGGTAGGTTTCCTATCATGCTTCAGTCAGAGTTATGTATTTTAAATGGACTCAATTCATCAGTAAGATTTAATATGGGCGAATGTCGCAATGACTATGGAGGATATTTTATTATTGACGGAAAAGAGAAATTCATTATATCACAAGAAAAATTTGCAGATAATATGCTGTACATAAGGGAGTACGACGATGAAGGTGAACTATATAGTCACTCGGCTGATATACGTACGGTTTCGGAAGATGCGTCAAAACCAGAGCGTACCATGTCTGTACGCGTTGTTGCGCCTGGTGCTCGATGTTCTAATGGGCAGCTTGTAGTTCTTATTCCAAATGTTCGTAAACCTATACCCCTTTTTATCGTAATGAGAGCGCTTGGCGTTTTATCCGATAAAGATATCGTCGAATACTGCTTATTAGACTTGGATAAAAATGCAAACATGATAGACTTATTTATTCCATCAATTCATGATGCAAATAGAATATTTACACAAGAATTAGCACTTAAATTTATATCCACATTTACGAAGTCAAAAACAGTTTCACACGTTCACGATATTTTAATGAACTATTTTTTACCTCAGTTGGGAGAGTTAAACTACATTAATAAAGCATATTACTTAGGGTATATTGTTTATAAATTATTACTAGTAAACACAAAAGTCGAAAAACCAACTGACCGCGACAATTTTAAATTTAAACGCGTTGATTCACCGGGACGTCTTTTATATGACTTATTTAAAGAATACTACTCATTACAACAAGCAAATATTCGCCTTGCTATTGACCGTGAATACTATGGTAACTCGTCTAGATATAATACTGTGGGAACATTTCCTTCACTTGTTTTGTTAAATAAAAATGAGATATTTCAAGATCGTGTTGTAGAGTCTGGTTTTAAAAAGGCATTTAAAGGAAACTGGGGTTCTGTAGAACACACAAAGAAAATAGGTGTAGTTCAGGATGCAAATCGCCTTTCATATAATTCATTTATTTCAGGATTTCGTAAAATAAATTTGCCGATGGACTCTTCATCAAAGTCTATTAAACCGCGTTTATTGCATAGTTCTCAGTGGGGTATTATCGATCCTGTAGACACACCAGATGGTGCAAACTGTGGTTTACATAAAAATATGACATTAATGTGTCATATTACTACAGGATTTTCTGCACAACCTATAATAAAATGGATGCGAGATATAATAGGTATGAAATTATTAGAAGAATGTCCTAGAAAATATCTGTTTAGTACTACTAAGGTATTTATAAATGGTGCATGGGTGGGTGTTTTATCGAACCCCGAACAAGTAAATATACAAATAAAAACATATAGAAGATTTGGTTTGATTTCACCTTTTATAAGCTCTCACTGGGAAATACAGAATAATGAAATGTATATTTTTACGGATGGTGGTAGGCTATGTCGTCCATTATTATACTATGATACTATTGATATGAAGTATGCTTTTGAAAGAGAAGATATACTATCAGCGCTAAAGTCGGATCAATTCAGTTGGAAAAGCTTGGTTATAGGTATGAATAAAAAAATAGTGGTCGATTATAAACTAGATTCTCCTATTATATATACACCTCAAATGTTATATGGTGTAGAAACAATAGTGGATATTAAAAGTAGTAAAGTTCCTTCTATTATAGAATACGTAGATACGGCGGAAGAAGAGTCGTTATTAATTACTTTGTCATATAGTGCGCGAGATAAACCATATACGCATATTGAAATTCATCCTTCTATACTATATGGTTTTATGGGGAATCAAATCGTTTTTCCTGAAAATAACCCCTTACCTAGGAATGCTTTTGCGTGCGGTCAAGCAAAACAAGCCGTTTCTTTATATAGTACGAACTTTTTTTCGCGTATTGACAAAATGGGTGTAATATTAAATTATGGACAAATCCCATTAGTTAAAAGTCGCTACTTAAAACACATAAATAATGAAGAACACCCATGTGGTGAAAATGTGATTGTAGCAATTATGTGTTATTCGGGCTATAATGTAGAGGATTCTATTTTATTCAATGAAGGATCGGTAAAACGCGGAATGTTTCGAACAACATATTTTAATAGTTATGAAACGCGTGAAGAGTCTACTAAAAATAAAGGCGTAGCAGTTGATTCTCATATTGTAAACATTGAAAGCGAAATCAACACAATTGGACTAAAACCTGGGTACGAATATAACCACCTTGATATGTATGGTATGATAAAAGAAAATACAGAGTTAAATGATAAGATTGTTTTAATCGGCAAAGTTAAAATGAATTTAGATAATCCTGATAGACCAATTGATGATTCCATTTTCCCTAAAAAAGGGCAACTTGGTTTTGTAGATAAAACATTTATTACGGAAAGTGAAGAAGGCGCAAGGTTAGCAAAAGTTCGTATTCGCGAAGAAAGAATGCCCAGTATTGGAGATAAGTTTGCTTCAAGAGCAGGACAAAAAGGTACAGTTGGTGTATTAATACGCGAACAAGATATGCCTTTTACATCGGACGGAATAAGGCCTGATATTATTATTAACCCACACGCGATTCCATCTCGTATGACAATTGGACAACTAGTTGAAACATTGGTGGGGAAAGCGTGTTCTTTATATGGTGCTTCTGGAGATTGTACGGCCTTTTTAAATACGGGGCCAAAAGAAAAACAATATGGTAAGTTATTAGTGAATGAAGGTTTTCATTCAAGTGGAACACAAATATTATATAATGGAATGACAGGAGAACAAATACAGTCTGATATATACATTGGTCCAACATACTATATGCGTTTAAAACACATGGTAAAGGATAAAATTAACTATCGTGCTAGAGGACCTAGAACACTACTCACGCGTCAAACAGTACAAGGTAGGGCAAATGATGGTGGTTTGCGTGTAGGTGAAATGGAACGTGACGGAATAATAGCACACGGTATTAGTCATTTTCTACAGGAGTCGATGATGATTCGTGGCGATGAGTACTTTATGGCGATATGTAATAAGACGGGAACAATTGCGATATACAATAGTATGCGCGATCTTTTTATAAGTCCTATGGCGGATGGTCCTATAAAGTTTACTGGAAATTTATTAAGCGAGATGAATATTGATAAGGTAACCAAATTTGGTAGATCATTTAGTATTATTCGTATTCCTTATTCATTTAAACTTCTAATGCAAGAGTTGATGACAATGAATGTCTCTATGCGGATTATAACGGAAGACAATATAGACCAACTTGAGAGTATGTCATATTCTAAGACAATTAATAAACTTATGTTTGATGATGCGCCGCAAACAACAGATATTATTTCTCGTGTGATTGAGTCAAATAAAGGTAGAAGTTCTGTTGGATATATAGCAAGCAAGTCAGCTCGAAAAGCCGAACTGGATAAAAGACAAGATAATACTAATGCTGTTCTATTGGACAACCAAAAGGCACAAGAAAAGATGCTTAAAGATATTGAGAACCTTGGATGGAGACTTGAAAGTCGCGAGTTAATTGAAGGTTCAGATGGAGAAGGAACGCCCAAGAGATATAGGTATGTTTTTGCATCTTTAATTTTGGATGAACGTGGTTCTCCTACTGAGTTATGGGATGGTCCGGCTGGTGGATATGGACAGTTTCCTAATACTCACCCTGTCGGATGGTCAGAGAAAGATTTACTGTATACATCGGGAGAAAAAATACCGGATGAAATAATGGCGAATGAATTGGCTAGAAACCAGACACCAAATAACTGGTTAAGTTCTTATGTAAATATAGTACAAGAGCATCAGAAAGTAATGTACAGAAAAAAAATAATGGAAGAAGCAAAGCAGCGAGCAGAACAAGGTATAGAGGAAGGAGCAGCAATGGGGTCACCGATTTATGTACCCAGTTCTCCGGGATATACTGCGTCATCACCAGTTTATGGAAGTTCGCCGGTAGGACAACAAGCAGCAATGAGTTTTGGCGCAGCAGCACAGGTATCTGCAGCAGGGTTAGTGGGAACATCACCAACTGGTTCTCCACAATACGGTCTTTTATCTCCACAATACGGCCCTTCGTCGCCACAGTATTCGTCTTTAATTAGCCATGATATTTCCCCTGTTGTTTTAACAGGACAGCCGATGAATGTAGTAGTTCCTGCAAATCCACTACAAGCGGTAGTACCCGCAGGACAAGGAATACTATCTGTTGATACACAAAAGACTAAAGAAGAAGGTAAAGATGAACCACAAGGTAAAAAAACAGTAATGGTTAACCTTGGTCAATAATAAACGTAAAATAAAGTAAGTAGTAAATAAATATTATGAGTTGTAAATTACTACGTATAATTATGAATAATTATGAATAATGATTTATGAATTTAATAAAACAATAATAAAATTGAATTAAAATTATTGTTTTGTAATATAAATATAAGAAAGAGTCAACAGAGAAAAGGATAAAATAATCAAATGTCTTCAGCACAACAACAAAAAACGTCAAGTGGGTTAATTACAATGATGCACAAATCAAGAAAAACAATTCTTGAATTATTGAGAGAACAAAAATACGATATATCAGAATATGAAAATTTTGGAGTGAATGAAGTTCACGCAATGTATACAAATAAAGATGTACCAAAACAATTAGATATGATTTTGACTACTAAAGAGGGACAACTAAAACAAAAAAATGTATATGTAAAGTTTCATTTAGGCAAAACGCTGCGAGTTGAAAATATACAGGATTATGTAGATGATTTATTCAATATGGAGCAAATTTTGGACAAAAAGACTGACACATTAATAATAATAATAAAACAAGATATGAATCAAACCTTAATGAACATATTAAATGAATTTTGGGATAGACATAAAATATTTATTATATTATTTAGTTTAGAAAGATTACAGTTCAATATATTAGAACATCAATATGTACCTAAACATGTTATTTTAAATGAAGATGAAAAGAAAGAGATGATTAAAAGGTATAATATTTTAGATGTAAAGAACTTACCAGATATTTCTCGGTTTGACCCGGTTGCCCAAGCAATTGGTATGAGACCGGGAGAAATTTGTCGAATTGAAAGACCGAGCAAAACTTCTGTTATTTCATATTATTACAGGTACTGTACTCAAACAATGTTATAATAATACACTATATACTAGATACTACATACTACATAGTTGTATACTATATTTGAGTTATAATTATTTTTAATGACTATATATAGAAGTTTATGATTATGTGTTTATGATTTTTAAAATTTATTTTTATAAAATAATATTTTATTATGATATTATAGATATTGTATATTATAAATATGTCTGAAATAATAAAATATTATTCTAATTATCTTAATAATTTAAATAAGAAGTATGACGAATACACAAAAAATTACGTAAAAGAATTTGTAGAATTCAAAGTACCAGTATTTAACTGTAGTTTAACAAGAAATGATTTAAATTCTATTGACTGTGTTAATAACATTTCTATAAATAGCAAATTTGTTACCACAAAACAAAACTTAGATTATTTGAATACGGAATATTTAAACGTAACAAAACAGTTAAAAGATTTATTTATAGAACAATCAAAATATGTAGATAGTTTTCAAAAAAAAATAGACGAATTAAATGATGAATATAAAGAATTATTAAGTAAGGCAACTAACATAAAAGATATAAGTGCAACATCTGAACCCTTTTTTCATAATGAAAGACTATTATATTACCATTCTTTAATTTATATTATATCAATTATTATTGGTATTATTTTTATTTTATACATGTTACAGTCTACACCATTTATAGAAGTTGTATCAAGTGTTGCTACGAATACTAAAAATCTCGCTGAAAATGCTGCAAAAGGAGCAAAAGGATTGGTGGAAAATGCAGAAGGAACAGAACCAAATAATATGCTTAGAAATATTATTATTTTTGTACTGATAAGCGCTGTTATAGTATCCGTATTTTTATTTATAGTCTATATACTAAGAAAAGTAAACCCTCCTATAGAAAAAACGGAAACGGAAAAAGAAATAAAGAGGATTGCTGATAAATGCTTAAAAGATAATAGCGAATCATGGTTTAATACGCAACTAGAAAAACTTAAAACATTCTTAACAAATAAAAAAACGGAATCTCGATAATTTTAAAAAATATTAGTAATATTTGATAATATTATTAATATTTGGTTAATATTGATAATATCGACATTATAAAAATACATTTTCTATTTATATGTTATAAATAATTATTTTACTATGGATTTATTAAACATGTTTAGCGATTTAGCACCTATTTCTAATAATGGATACAGACAACAATTAAATACAGACCCAGGTATTTTACAAGGCGTGGAATTTCTACAAAATGAAAATAAAGTAAAGAGAGAAGTAGCAGAAAATTTGGATTTAAATTTAATATCTGATTCACATGGAATGGAAAGTGCGACTGTTCATTCAGCCGGATTATTAAATGATGAAGATACATTAGTAAATATAGAAGGGTTTAAAGAAAATATGGATGGACCAACTACAAAATATTATAATGACCTTAGGGATCAGTATAAAACAGCATTATATAAGTTTAATGCTTTAGTTAGTTCATCAAAAGTATCATTAGCAATAAGTGGTCCTATTGTTATAGGAATTGCAACACAGTATAACAGCGTAGGAAGAGGAGCAAGTAGTAGTGGAATATACTACAGTTCATGGTGTTCACAAACCACAAATAACACGTGTAATGCCGAGTATAGAGTTATTTTTTCTAATGGTGTTGTTTCTGATATGACTATACAGTCTATGTCTCCGAGTGGATTAACTAATCCTTCATTATTATTTGCTGTAACTAATATTCCTAGTAGTGATGTGACCGCAACTCTACAAGGTAAAAATATCGCGTCAAGTAGTAACGATAATAAATGGTATGATGTAGATATTCCTACACAAAAATTAACGCCTTCGCAAACTAGTATTTTATTTAGTGGGAATACAGGAGTATTTAAGTCTACTAGTAGTGCTGGTAACGTTCCGGATGCTGTAAAAACAACAAACCAAGATTTAAAAAAAAAATTAGATGATCTTTCAGCCGAAATGGCGAACATTTCATCACTTATGATGTCAAATGTAAAAGATAATACAACAAACGACTTTACATCATACAATAAAATGCAGAAAGATATAGACAATGTTCAGAAACGAATTATTGAGGTGGATGGAATAATGAAAAAAAATTCAACCAAACAAATATATGACATAGATACTTCTCTTGCTAAAGAAGAAGAGACTGCATTACTTAGTAAACAGAGATATTATGTTTACGTTATATGGTTTGTAATATTAGTTATTATTTTGTATATAACAATATCTAACTTAGTTAATCCCGATTCATCATTTAGTGTTTTACTTGTAACTCTTATTTTGTTAATATTATTATTTTTATTTTTCATGTATAATAAGTGGAATGCCGAGTGGTATGACTTAAAACTTAACCTTAAAAATTTAAGCTTTAGTCTTCCAGATATTCCAAAAATAGATTTTAACCCATTAGTATCTATAAAATATACATCATAATATATTTACTAATATAATATTCATTATCTATTCATTATAATAAATATTTTTATCTGAGTATAATTATATTTAAGAAAATATAATTATAAATAAAATAAATGTATAATAGTGAAAGTATAAATGATGGGCTACAATTTATAAGTCAATCAAGTACACGAACATCTAAAACTTGTAATAAGTTAAAAAATAATAAATATAAAAACAAAAATAATAAAAATTTTATACTAGACAATGATGAAGAACTTATTGAAAATTTTACAGTAAACGATGTTGACTTATTAGAAAAAAATAAAAATGAAACAAATACGATGAATAGTAATATTGTTGGATATAATTCTTCTATTTCTGACTTAAATAGTATTCAAAATAATATTACAAAACAAGCAAAAATATTTTTAGACATTAATAAAAAAAGTGATGATTCATCATTAAGAAATAAAGACGTACAAATTTCCGACGGTAAATTTGCTCGTGTAAATAATGCCGGTTTACTTAAACTATATCCATCTGTAGCTGCTAAATGTGGTATTCCTGTTGTACCCAAGTCGGTAGGATTTGAATTATCAGGTAAGTCATCTAACGACTATTCGGTATTAGAGGACACTAACGGGAATCTCGCGTTATATGGAACCGATATGGTAACAGGACCTAGCGGATCATATGCATGTAGTGATTATTCGGGAACAAATATATATGTATCTAAGCCTGTAAGTTTTAATTATGATACAAACATGGTATATGTAGGTGTATACAACCAAGATTCGGCTAATCAGGCATCTGCAGCTGGTCAACTAATTCAGCAGCCCGACTTGAGTAACTCTACAGTTAAACAATGTGTTACTAGAGCAATGGATGAAGGAAAATATTTTGCATCTCTTTCAAATTATAATTCTACAACCAAAACAGGTCAATGTTATATTGGAAATAATATTCTTGCTTCTTCTTCTAATGCATTTAGAACTATCGAGAGAGCAGTTATTTTTACTTTTACTAATACGTCACATGACGCATTTACTTTTGCCGCCGATGGTGGTTTATATTCAGGAACATCGGGAAATGATGGTAACCCTTTTACAACCCCTGTTATAAGTGCAATCGGAGGAACAAAAGTACCTGTAGCCGCATTAAGTCCAAAATATGGAGGAACGATCAGTTATGTTACTGCTAGTTATGCATTTGAACAAGGGTGGGGTAACTGGGATAACTTAAAAAGGTTTAATGATAGTCTTATTGGAACAATTGGTGGAAGCTTCGATACGTTTAAACGGTATAGTTACTGGCATCCTATTTTGAGAACTTATAGTTATCAATGGAGTGGTACAACATATTCATATCAGCAATGGGACTGGGAAATACGTACTTACGACTCTACAGTTACGTGGCCATCAACAGGTCTAGTATATATTCACTACAAATGCGGAAATGAGAGCAAAGAACCTATATATAAACAAGTAAATTTGGGTTCTGGGTTTAATATAGGATGTCAAGAGTTATATAATAAGTATCCATCATTTTCACTCAGGTTATCCGATGATGGTCTTATTACGATTGTAAATAACGCGAAATATGATGAAATATTATATACAAACTCGAATGAAATATCAAATCAACAAGCGACGCAACCAGTATCAATAGCTGGAGCAAATAAGACAATGATGCCTTGGGCTGATAGACCCGACTGGGTATCTGGTAGTATTAACAGGGGTGGGTTACTTACTTCATTTTCGAATGGTTCGAACACACTAACAAATGGTCAATATATTTCATCACCTTCCGGTAAATGTAGATTAATTTTTAACAAGTCGGGTGGTAATGCCGGAACACTAACATTGGAATATTCTGTTTATAATGTTACGTTAACACAAGATGCTACAGCACAAGGTACGGATAAAGATAATAACTTAATTGGAAATGGGAACAACTATTCGCAATATTATTTAAATAAAGTAGACAACCCAGGTGTAAAAAGTAAACTTGCTTATATTAATATAAATAACGGGTTACATGAATATCCAAATGAAATGACTGAATTTGATAAAGACTATATAGAAATGAAAAACTTCACGCCAAACCCCTCAAATGGAACTACTATTCCAAATATTAGAGAAGATGGGTGTAAAGTAGCGTGTAATAATGACCAGGCATGTGCAGGATATACGTATAATGATTCCATATGTAAAAAATATAGAGATACGGAAATATACCCTAAAGGTGTTAGGATTTATCAGGAGAATAAAAATACTTATATTAGAAAGAAGATGATAAGTTCTACGAATAGTAATCATTATTCTTGCAACAAAGTTGTAAATGACGTAGATAGCACCGTTTATACATCCTATCCTACATCTAGTACTATGACTACAAACCAGAAATGTGCATTAGCATTAATACTAGAGCCGCGAATGGGGGTATTAGAAACAAAAAATACTGCTGCTGTTACAAAAGGAAATGAAATAAAAGGATTTATAAATAGTATTTATACAAATCATAATAATTTAAAAGATACAATTAACGTAAAATCGGTGGATATAGAGAAAGGAATTGCAGACCAAGGAGAAATTAAAAAGAAAATAGATAAATATGAAGAGTCAAATATTACAAATACGGCAACAGTTTCTGACACAGAGATGCTTCTTGTTAGCGATAACTATAAATATGCGCTTTGGAGTATAGTAACAGTTGTAGCGGGTGTTGTTGCAATAAAAACATTTAGAAGTGCATCATTGTAAGTAATAATGTTGGTAGTCTTATATTATAAATAAAAAAATATATATTTAAGTTTAATAACAAAATAACAAAATAATATTAATAAAAATATATAACTAATATTATTTAATTATTTTATTGTAATATTGTATATTGTATATACATGTCATCACCAGCCACAGACCCATTAGTTACATATCAAGACGATTTTACAAAAAATTTAAATGAACAGTTTGATAATATTACAAATTTACAAAATATTCAAAAAAAGTTATTTACTGATTTAGAAAAATTAGCTGGTTCTCCGGATATAGCATTACCTTCGATTCAGACGCAAATTATGGATAAATTTGACCAAATCGATAACTTAACGAAACTGCGAACTAATATTTTTGAAACAATTAAGGCAAATTATGGTATTACACAATCTAGTTATAATATTCAGCGAAAATCATATGCACAGCAACTTGTTGCGCTTAATATTATTGAAAATGACTTAAATAATACATCTAGTCAGTTAAAAAAATCATTAACGATTCGCGACAATGCTGAAAGAATGGTGGGTGTTAATAACTACTATACCAGAAGATATGAAGCACATGCGGATATTATGAAAAATATTATTTTTTACTGTGCTATTATAATTTTTGCATTATTTTTAATGAAAATGGGAGTAGTCACCGATGAAATAGTAAGTTTGATTATTATAATCGCTTTATCTATTGGTATTATAATTGTCGGTAAGAAGGTATATGACTTATCTAGACGCAATAATATTGACTACGATAAATATAACTTTCCATTCGATACCGGTGATATACCGGAAAATACGAGAAATGTTATTAGCAAGGAAACAAATAGAACTTTTGGACAGGGAGCATTGCTAGATGTATGTAAGGATATCAACAAACGAGAAACATTTGTACCATTTGAACTAAAAAATCCTAGATGTAAGATAGTAAATATTGAAGATGGAACATCACCTGTACCATCGACAGATACATTATATAACTGTAACTCGTCATATAGCACTTTATAAGGTAATGCGGTAGTGTAGTAATGTGGTAATGTGGTAATGTAGTAATGTAATAAATGAAATAGTATTTTATTTTGTAAAATAAGTAAAATACTATTTATATAATAATATAACAATAATATAACAATAATATAACAGTAGTATAAAATATAATAATGTCAAAGAAAGGTGGTCCTACTAAAGAAGAAGCTAGAAAGTTAGATAGCGATGTTAGTAAAACAACCAATGAAAATGCTTCAGAGCTTAAAGGGGCGATGGGTGGTAGTGGATGTTCTCCCGAACTAACAAAACAAGCAACAAGTACAATGGCTTCTGTTGTAAGTGTAGCCGAGAAAGTAAATAAAGCTTTAACGGCGCCAGGTGCTAGTGGAATATTTAGTGATGATAGTTTAAAAAAAATATATGAAAGTACGAAAAATACAAATGACAATGCTTTACTAAACGAATACATTGCTGAAAAAAACTATACTATAAATAAATATGGAACAAGTATTGATAATATAACAAGGGGTTCAAATGAATATAATGACTTATTACTTAAACGGTATGATGCCCAAGGGAAGAAAGATTTAGAAAACTTAAATAATAAATATATTGAGGTGAATAACTTAATAATGGATTTAATAAAAGTAACACAGCAACAGAATATTGCTGTTGAAAACATGAAAAAAGTTATGGAAGATTTAGATGAAAAAAACAAAGAGTTATTAAGTATAATAAATGGTGGAAAAAGCGACCTTTACACATTTAATCGTAAGTCGATGTATGAAAGCAAATTAAAAGATAGTGTTGAAAACTGGACATTAATTCCCGTAATAGTTTACTGGACACTACTTATTTTGTGGGTAGGTATTGTGATGTTGTATTTAAAAAATATTACGCTTATATCGGTAAGTATTTTAATTGTATTAATTTTATATCCATATTTTTCTACTCCTGTATTTTTATGGATACTAGAAAAAATACAATGGGTATGGAATTTTATATTTATAGCCGTTCACAATAGGATTACTGCGTAGATATATTTTCCCAGTAAAAAATAAAAATATTTAGATGTTTTACATTTAAATATTTATATTTATTGAACTATCTACTTGTTAAATTTGTTAAATGAAGTACTAATTCTCTTCTTCTACTTCGTCGTGGTTATAAATAATAGATATATTCTTCCATCCTTTGGTGGTATATTTTCCATATTTCTTATCAAATACTTCATAAATTTCATTACCACGAGGCACGTTTCTATCATAATGTTCGATATACCAAACTTTAAATGACTCGTACATTTCGGTTTTCTTGACATAGTGTCCTTCAACTTTGCGTATTTTGTCACGAACGAATTCATTGATATAATCTTGGCTGTTACGATAACTTTCACTGCTAGCCAGAACACCTGGAGTATCTTTGACCATGCCGCCAGTTTGAAATGCTTTTTCGACAAGCATAGCCAAGAATACGGGCGCCCATGTTTTAAACTTCTCATCAAGGCGCTTGTCAATCAAGTACTGGTAAGGTTTGTCGGGGTCATCGTCGCGCGGAGTTTCGCAAAAGATTGCTTTGTGGTCTACTTTACGAATACGTCTCCAAGTACCTTCATCGTTTGCCTTGATATCGAATAACGTATTTGTACAAACTACCAACTTGAACTGAGGTTGAAAAGTAATCATATTTTTAAATAGTGCACGACCTTGAATCGGGTCACCACCAGTAATTTCTTTCATCGGACCTTCCTCGAGACGCATTCCTTTGGACGGTTCTTGCATAACAGCATATCGAATACCGACCAGCTGCGCAATTTCGGAAGAAGTACCACCGATAGATGCGCGTTTGCTTGTAATAAGTGAGATAGGAACAACTGCTTTATATTCGCCTAAAGTCACGGACATTAGTTCAACAAGTTTCGACTTTCCGTTGCTGCCGCAGCCGGTGTAAATATTAAATGTTTGAGGGTAGTTGATACCGATCATACACGAAGCCAAATGTTCCCACATGTAGTTTCGGATATCTTCTTCGGGGTATAACTTAGTAATAAAGTCATTAATCTCGGCCATGACTTTTCCGTGTTTTTTCTGGTCAAGAGGGAAATAGTCAACATTTGTGCTTTTTGTAATATAGTCATCCGGTTGTCCTTGTCTTGCTCGTTTTTCTTTGAAATCAATTACACAGTTGTTGCAGCATAGAAGATGCGTTTTAGTATCAATACTTTGTGAGAACTTCTTGTCATAAAACAATTCTTGAGCTTCCTTCATAATATTGGACTTGATTCCTGTTTGTTTTAGTTTAATACAAATGTCGGATATTCTGTGTTGGAATTGATTTGGTTTTCCGGATTCATCGGCGGAGCCTGCACTAGGTGTCGAGGAAGCGGCGGCTGCAGCAAGAATTTGCTTATTTGCTTTTTTCGAATTTCCTGTTCCGGATGCACCACCTGTTGAACCGATGCGACCGATATAAACGTTGTACATTTCATTTGAAATCATTTGTTTAAGAGCAATACCAGAGTCACATTCAACCCATCTATTATTTTCAAATTCATACCATGTATTGTCGCCAAAGTTAGCGCATACGAACTGATTTTTAAACATATTATATAAAACGACGGCCAAGTCTACCATAGTCGTTTCTGGTTTTCCACTGATATTGACGAGATCGTTTGATAGTGTGATGTCGACATAGTAGTCGATTGTTTTCTTGTACACTTCATTGTATCTATCTTTTGCATCATGTTGTGCCCAGTATATAATCGAACGACGTGTAAGACCGTCTTCATTTTCCATTGAGAATGTCAACCACTTTTCGTAAAACTCTCGCATTTTATCATAGCTGAATTTTTCGGACTGAGAGCTGAATAAAATCCATGAAAGGAATAATTTATCGCTAGTATTTCTGAGCGCCCATCCGACGCGTATCCACAGGTTATATTGGTTGTAGTATTTTTCTGGAAGACACATAGCATAGTCGCTAGTTTCTTTGATGTAATGTTCGCGTGGTTCGAGGCTACCAAACAGTCTGTCAATTTCGTCGGTAAGTTGTTCGCGATTTGTGATTTCAAATATGTCACTATTGCTCATATTATTTGTTCTGCGTCTCACAACTCCTGACTTGTTCAATGATGGTTTTCTTACCTTGTTGCTTTTAATTGCATCATATTCGCGTTGTATTGACTCGCGATTTTCAAAACGAGGATGGCCATCAAACTGTGCGGACAGAAGGCAAAAGTTCTTCGTGTAGTCAAAGAATGACACATTTTTTGGTTGATACTCCCAAATATAGTCTGATTTTTTGTTAACTTCATCGTCGTCGTTTTCACTGTCTCCGTTACTATTACCGTCACCGTCACAGTCTTGGTCATTATCGTATTCTTCATTATTTTCATTTTTTACATATACAAAATTAAATTGCGATTTAAGTTCGTAAGCTTCGTGGCCGGGTTTTCTGGAGCCGTACAACTGCCATCCTACAGGATTTTGAATACGGGATATGTTGTCGTCGAGGACATCATCCCATGAATTTTTCAAAGGCAAGTGTTTTAACACCTCGGGGATTTTTGCAAGAACAGAATTTCGAAGCATGTGCTGAATAATTCTATCGGCATGTATACCAATAATTAAATGAATTCCATCTTTGGTATACTTTTCATCGTCGGTATTTACACTCGGTTTTTCAAATACGAAAACGCTGATTTCTTTTTTCTCACCATCTTCAATATTTAACATTTTAGAAATTTCATTCATGTATAGTCCAATAATATTTTCAATATCGTCTTTGGTATGTTGACGCGAATCAATATGAGGTCCATACCTAAAATCCAAATCAACCAAAATCGGTCCACCATTTTGTAACTGTTTTTCGGTTAAATATTCATGACGTCTATTTGTAATCACATGTTTCGAGTATTTTGCCCAGAATTCTTGTAATTTTTCGTGTGGAATACAGAATGTTCCACCTACTACACCGTGTTCGGAGCTTGGGATTCGAGTATGTGTAAATGATAATCCCGCGGAAGAGGGGTCATTTTTTTTTATATAAAACTGTTTCATATACTGGTCATATTCATTTGCGCTAGATGATACTGTTGACATTTTTGATGATTGTGATTTATTTCGTGTTGAATTGTTCGCTTGTTCCATTTGTATATTATAGACGGAGATATTTTTATATCAATTTTTTATGTTTAAAAATATCCCTAAAAATAGAGAACTTTGAAAATACGAAAAGTAATATATGTATAAAAACGACATAAAAATAAAATGCGTATACTATATATTGTTGAAGTATAGACTAATCGGTACCTAATAATTTAAAAATGGAGAAAAAGGCAAGTGTAGATATAAGTAAAAAGAGTGAGTTTGATATATCAGAAGATGAAGTAGAGGAAGAAGGACAAGTTGTAAACAAAATTATAAGCAATGCTCCAGCGAGTGATAAAACATCATCATCATCATCGTCATCGGAAGATGTTTCTAGTGTACATATTCCTAAAGAGACAATAGAGCGACTATTAAAAGATATAAAAGATATATTTACATCGTCGCTTGAAAAAGAGGGTATTTACTATAAACATTCTGATACGAATATATTGAAAGCATACGTAATGATAGTTGGACAACCGGATACATTGTACTTTGGTGGATATTATTTTTTCCAAGTTAATATTCCCGCCGACTATCCACATTCTCCTCCCGTTATTGAATATTTAACGAATGATGGAAATACAAGATTTCATCCTAATTTTTATAAGTCAAAAAGAGTATGTTTATCGATGTTGAATACATGGAGAGGTGAACAATGGACAAGTTGTTTAACTATTAAGTCTGTTTTGTTGACGCTTTTATCTATAATGGATAACCGGCCAATGTTACATGAGCCAGGTATTACTGAAAAACATCAAGATTATCAGAACTATCATAATATGATTTTGTATAAAAACATTGACTTTTCTTGTATTCGTCTTATAAATGAATTTATATGTACAACTATTATTCCTTTTGAAATGGAATATAAGGAATATTTTTATACTTTTATGATAGAATTATTTAAAAAAAATGCAGAAAAGTTAAAACAAGTTATTGATACATCTATGAAAGTAAAAAACTATAACAAGTATTATACAATATCAGGGTTATATAATATGTCATTTCATGTTAACTATGACGAACTGTTAGATAAACTAAAAAAGACGGCGAAAAAATATGATATTGTATTAGAGTAATAAATATTGTTATTGTTACCTACAAAAATTTGTATGTTTGTCTATATATTATTGAGTTTATTGAATTTAAATAATTGCATAAAATTGAAATAAACAAATAATACTATAATATAATATACGAACAGTCAATCAAAACAACTATGCACTTTTGTATAAATTGTAGCAACATGTATTATATTCGACTATCCGAAGAGGATCCCAATTCGATTGTATACTATTGTCGAAACTGTGGTCATGAAAACAAAAATATATCGCTAGATAGTGTTACGATTTCAAAAACAAGCTTCAAACATAACAAGCAAAAATACAACTCAATTATTAATAAATATACAAAAATGGATCCAACTTTGCCTCGTATTAATACGATAAAATGTCCAAACCAAGCCTGTACGAGCAACGAAGCAGGAAAAGAAAATGAAAGAGAAATTATTTATCTTCGTTATGATGATGTAAATATGAATTTCGCTTATATGTGTTCTACGTGTGATACCGTTTGGAATACTGAACAGTCAATGTCGTAATTTACGTTACTATTGTATTTTAAAAATAGTATAATATTTAGAAATGATATTATACTATAGTATTTTTTATGTTTTTGAGTTATATTGGGTTTAATATTATTAATATAAAATTGAAATAAAATCAACGCAATATATTATATATAAGAGACATATAAACAAGACAATGCAAAAATTGGATCAACTAATATCAGGAGATGAGGAAGGAGAAATAAGTGATAACCAGAGTGAAGAAGGAACTCCTAGAAATGTGAAAAGCAAGATTATAGGGGATGCGGACGTTGACGAAGATGTTTCAGATGAGACCGCCTCTGTATCTGGTTCTGAAACCGAAACAGCTACAGAAGGAGATGATACCGAAGACGAAGGTGAAGGCGAAGGCAAAGACATTGAGGAGGGAGATGAAATGGAAGATAAACCAAGTTTCAAAAGTGGATTCTCAAAATTATTAGGAAGTTTAAAAAAAGCAGTTAGTGCTATAGGAAGCGATACTGGATCTGCAGCAGCTGAAGTTGAAGAAACAAATGTTGGAAAGCCAAGTAGACGCAAGGGAAAATCTGTTACTTCGGTGGGAGCATCTTCCAAGAAAAAAAAATCACTGGGAATTCAACCAACAGAGGAAGAGTTAGCTTATAATAGTGACGAAGAAGGTGATGGCGATGAAAATATGGACGATGATGACGACGATGACTCGAAATTGAAAAAATTTGACAAAGAGTTAAGGGAAGATTATTTAGTGAATTTTCATCCCGAAAGTCTTATACAAAACTATGATGAGATTTATAATTTGGCTCGCGTTGTTCGAAATGATAATGGTGTAGTTATAGATAGCTTACATAGAACACTGCCCATGATGACAAAGTACGAGAAAACAAGAATTTTAGGACAGCGAGCAAAACAAATAAACGATGGTGCTTCCCCATTCGTAAAAGTACCAGAAGGCGTTATTGATGGATACCTTATTGCATTAAAAGAATTGGAAGAGAAAAAAATACCATTTATAATAAGGCGACCATTACCTAACCGTGGTTCCGAATATTGGATGGTCGAGGATTTGGAAGTTGTTATTTAACACTTCCAGCGTTTTCCACAATCAAGACATGAAACAAATGTAGTCATCGGTTCATCGGCAGACCTTGTTTGAAGTTGATAATAAGTACATTTTTTTGAGTAACATTTGCGACATGTAAACTTGTCAGTAGACGCTTCCAGTTTAGGCTCATACTTATTTTGGTCGCGAATTTTCTTATCTTCAATTAATTTTTCCCACTTTTCCGGGCTCATTTCTTGGTGAGTCATGAATGCTAACTTATGTGCCTGGAATTCTGGATTCTTTATCATATTTAGTATTCTTTCATTTTTTAAATTTACGTATATTGTACGAAGAAGGTCTAAATAAATTGCAACGAAATATATATTGTCCCACTTTTTAACAATACATTTTTCTTTTGCTTTTCCTAAAGAACTATTGAAAATACCTTTTTCGAGATTTGTCGAAATGTCTAAATCTTTAATAATGTTGCATAATTTTGCACGAATATTTTCGCGAAATTGTGTAGGATTTGTTATTTGGCGCATTTTGTTTTAACTTAACTGTATTTACGAATGATTGTTATTAAGCAAGTGTCTTTTATATTAATAACAATCGAATTATCTTTATTCAATTTTCCTATATATATAAAAATATGGAAGTCATATAAATACTAAATTAAGGAAGGTTGAGTGTATTTGATACAGAACCGGTTACGTTAAAAAATATTTTCTTAAGAGTTTCGATTATGTATACAAAAAAGGCAAGGAACATAAGAACCCAAGGAAGAAGAATCAAAAACCACGAGAGGTTGCTAAATCCCTTTCTGCATAAATATGATAAAACCCATGTCCACAAAACAATAAATACAGCTTGAACTATATATGATGTTCTCGTATCTTTTTGGTACGTAAAGTTAAGACTCTGTAAAAATGAATTGTTTGATTGATTCAAAGTAATCTGTTGTGATATCGCATTCAATCCAAAATAAGAAAGTACCATTAAAATAAATGAAACAATTAGATAAATTTGAGCGGGAGTGCAAAGCTTGTCGAACATATTTAACTTATACTATATATAATAATTGATAAAAAATATTTATCAATTATTATAAATAAATGTTTTATAAGTAATAATATTTTATTATTTTCTATTTTCTATTTTACCTACTATACGAGTACTCTTCTTCGCTTAGCTCACTTGACTCATCCGTTTTCCACCCCGCATTGTCGTCATCATCATCTTTAAATTCATGTTTATCATTATCCCCAACGATATTTCTATTTTTTGATTTCGGTTTAACTATCTTATTCTTATTTAATTCAATTCTACTTTTTTTAAAATACACACCTTGTATGTCACCACCATCACCATCACCATCTACTTCGCCGTCATTGCTACCATTTTCAGAAGACTTGTCACTATCTGTATCACTGTCGTCATCATCATCACTATCATTTTCATCGGCATTTCCGCCTACATCAGAATCACAACCGGCGCCAGTATCTACTACGAACCCATCTTTTAAATAACCATCGCGTGTTTTTCTACTTTTAGGAATTGAATCTAACTCATCTTCCTCTTCGTCATCATCTTCATTTGCAACCAATGACTCAAAACCTCCAAATAAATATTCATAAATTTTATTCCATTTATCTTTTGTCAAGTTTACATAATTATTTTTATTGTCACGCGCAACCAAAGCACATGCACCAAAAAATAGATCAGAATCAACTGGTGGAGGGAATTCGTACTTGTTTTCATGATTTGCGACCCCATCGTCTTTTGCCCATAGTTCTACTATTATTTTAGTCGTCAAATTTTCTTCTTCATTTTTTGAAGAGTAACTCCACGCAGTTCTTTTAATAAATCCGTCAACTTTTTTGAACTTACATTTTTTTGATAACTCTTCGGCGCAAATTAACTCCTCTTTGATATCAGCAACCTTTAAACTTCCATTTTTTTCAATAATAATAAATGTAATACTATTATCTTTACTTTTCACTTTTTTATTTTGAACTTCACCATTTTCACCAACAACACCCTTATTAAGTTTTACATTTACTTTTTCTTGTTTAACATTTTCAGATTTGACATTTCTTGAATTTGAATTTTTTTCCATCTTTGCAAAATAAGTGTTCGAATATATCATTTGAATGCAATCGGTTTAAATAGTTTCTCATATAATATATAAAGTTCAACTTAAAGAGATATAAATAATAGTTATTATACCTTATATACAGCATATACAGTATAAATGGAAACTTTACGTGATAAAAGTAAACATTCTATTATTAAAAAAAATATTAAAATAGACAAAAAAATAAACCATACTAATAGACCAACGCCTATAAAAATCTATTTCCCAAATATTTCAATAAATAAAATAAATGACATTATAAATCCAAATAAAAAATTAGGAAATAAGGTTAATAAAACTAATAATATTGATATATCAAAATATTTAGTAGATGAAAGTAGTAAAATTTTAGTTTATAGTTCTACAGGAATATTTGAAATGATAAATAATAATTTATTTCAGTTATACCCGGTAGATAAAAATATTAAGGAATTAACTATTAATAGTAATTTAAATTTATTACTAGATAGTTCTTATATGAAACGTTATGACACACCTTCATATCAAATACCTTATGATCATAATATAAAATGTAAAACAATTAGAACATATAAGAATGATATTAACTCAAATATAAAGTTTGTTATAGAGATGGAAAATGAATATGTATATGATTTTTATGTACTGATTACGTCTATAGAAGTGACCTATAATGAAAATAAAAAAATAGAATTAAATAAATTTGTAAAAGATGAAATACTGTCGTTTTTATCGAGGTTAAACTTATATAGGTAATTATATACGATATTTAAAATGTGGATGTGGATAATAAAAGTTACTATGATTTCATTATTATTAATATTTTTACTTCATTATTTGTATTCATTTTTTAAGACAACATTGACTTCTCCTAAGTTAAAAGATTTAGTAAATAAACCTCAGGAAAAATATAACACAATTTATAACTCACTTAAAAGTGCTGGAGATGGAGGAGTACAAAATTTAGGAGAAGACAGTAATAACCCTAACTCTAACTCTATGTCTATCTCTAACCCATCAAGTATGAAAGATGAACTAAAAAAATATTTGAAAGAGTTGAATTTTTCTAGTAATAGTAGTAATAGTAATACTAATACTAATACTAATACTAATACCGAAAATATAAATACAGTAAATCCTCAAAATGAGTCTTTTGACAGTGTATACTCTCCTACTAATATTACGTCTAACGTAGGTGCAAATGGTATATCTACAAGGGTAAATAATATACCAAATTATATGCCTAATATAAATAGTAATAGTTCGAGTGTTGCACCCGACTATGGTACACCTTCCATGTCATCATCATATGCATCCGCATATTCATCATATTAACGTTACTGGTTTTGTATTTTATGAGGTATATAATATATGTAAACATAGTTAAAGATATTTTAATATCATACTACATTACGGTAGTCTTACACTCGAAACTTATGTCAAATACTTATAACAATAAAAAACCATATAGTAAAAGAGAGTCATCAGACTTATCTACATTATCTTTTGATGAACAGAATGAAATATTGCGAAACTTTCCCTCAACCGTTAAATTTTCTTATGAAAAAAGTACTCATAAGAAAGTTTTATCAGATCTTTATGTAATTATCCCAAAGGGTAAAAAATACTTTGTATGGTTTACACATAGAAATAGAAAAAATATTTGTATTTTTCTTGAAATAGGATATCAGAATAAAATAATGAATATATTTTATCGTCATGTTTCATTTGACGATGTATTATCATATGGAACAGTATTTTATGGAACATTATTTAGAACAAAACCGGAAACTAGTGATAAAAAAAATATATGTGACAATGAAATTTTTTCTGTAGAAGATATTTCTTATTATAAAGGTAATGACATATCCGAACATACTTACCAAGATAAATTAAAAGTAATTAAGAATATTTTTGATACAAAGTTGCAGTATAATATGGCTTTTTGTAGTAATGGTATTATTTTTGGTTTACCTATTATTACTACCGACTTTACCGAAGCTTATGATAAAGCTATGCAGTTACCTTATTCTGTTTACTCTATCCAATATAAATATTTTGAAGATAAAAAATCATCTCATTCTATTACGGAATTTTATCATTTAGGTAATAGTATTTCTACTAATACTGCAAATATAGCAAATATAGCAAATACTGCAAATATAGCAAATACAGCAAATGCGGTAAATAGTATAAGTAGTTCAAATAAATACAATGAAAAATCCTCGGTGTACATTGAACCGATAAAACAAAAAACAACATCAAATGAAATATATAAAGTATTCTTTATAAAGCCTGATTTACAAAATGATATTTACTACTTATATCATATCACTACTACAAATTTTGATATTATTTCAAAAGAGACGGCACATATACCAGACTATAAAACAAGTGTTTTAATGAATAAACTTTTCAGAAATATTAAAGAAAATAGCAATCTAGATAGTTTAGAAGAAAGCGACGAAGAGGAAGAATTTGAAAATATACAAATTGATAAATTTGTTGATTTAAATAAAATAATAAAAATGCGTTGTATTTTTAACTATAAGTTTAAAAAATGGGTTCCTATTTCTCTCGTATAAAGATACTTTAAATAAATTTTAAACAATGTATGTCTTTATTTATTATTATTCATTATTATTCATTATTATTATGTTTGAACCTATATCTAAAATAAAATATTTTATAAATATATATATTATTTTTGTATAGTCATGTCATTAGCTCCAACAGAATATTTGAATAAATTAAATGTCCACGGTGGATCCTTTACAACTGACCAAAGAGGCGGTGTTGCGAATTCAGGAAATATGCAGTACGGTGCAGTTGGTGGAAGTGCTGATGGTTTAAAAGGCGCTGGCGTCTACTCCATAAGTGGTGGTAATGGAAGTCCTAGTGCTACTCAGACACCTTTGAGTAGTTCTTATGGTATGATGAAAGGAGGCGGAAAACGTCGCAAACACAGTGGAAAACGTAGCAGAAAGCATAAACGCTCTCGATCGTCAAAAAAGTATGCACGTAAACGTAGTACTAAATACCGAATTAAGCATAGACGTTCGCGAAGACGCTCCCATTCCAAAAAAGTAAGATCAGGAAAAAGAGCACAAGCCGGTGGATATCACCAATATATGGGAAATACACCATTTACACTAGGATATAGAACTCCTGGTTTTACTTTACCATCTAATATGAGTTCTCTCGCAAATCCTGCCCCTTTTATGCCCTATAATACTTTGACTGGCGGTAGTAGTACTATTTAATATTTATTATACAATAAAAATATTCAAAGTTTAGTCCGTTATTTAGCTAACCTAACTGAAAATGACTCTCTAGTTAAATAATGCCGACACATCCAATAAACATCCTTTGTCTGATAATCCTGATTTACCCTTTCCTTTTTTACGTTTATCCTCATGTTTTTCTTCTTCCTTATCGAATTCGTCATACTCTTCGCAGTCGTTATTACTTTTATTACTGTTATTTTTTGGTATCGAAATGGTTAAATTCAACTGTTCAGCTATACTTTTTTTACCCGAAGACGGCATTGCTTGTGTCTTTTTTGATACACTACTTTTTGGCTCCCAAGATACTTTCCACTTTGACACATCTTTACTATGTCCGTCGTTGTATTCATGATTATCACATACCAAAATCTTATAATTCTGTGACTTATAATATTTTCGTCTTTTGTACCACTGACTCATGAAAATATCATGCTCGTCTATAATATCAATAACAAGAGGTGAACTATGTTTTTGACGCAATATTCTCCCCACTGACTGACACACATCCGTCTTTGGCGAGGCCAGTATTAAACTTGTTAATGTCTTAATATCTAGTCCTTCCGACGCCATTGCGTACGTAGCTATAATTACCTTTTTACTCTCACTCTGCTTGAGCGCCGCTTCTTTCATTCCACCAATATAATATCCAACTGAACCTCCAGCTATATTTCGATGCGTAATCGCATCATGTAAATATGTAATCAATGACTTATTGTGAGCCAATATCATAAACTGTTGCTCGGGGTTCATTTCTAATTCAGCTGCTAAAACGCGTAGAATAAACTCGCTCCTATGACTATAACTACATAGTTTAGAAATCATCGTGCTGAATTTCGGATTTCCCATATAATCATGTTGAGTCTCGTTGAATTCCTCGTCATCCACATTATATACTATCCCTTTCACTACTACACTATGTTCCGATTCCACCTTCTCTTTATGAACTACCGGGCCAATAAACATCTCAAACACTTTTGTTAGTCCATCTTTTCGCTCCATAGTACCCGATAATCCCAGCGTATATGTCGTATTCACTTTCATCATACACCTAGAAAACACTTCAGCTCCCATATGATGACAGTTGCTTACCACTGGATTGAGATATTTCCCTTCCATTTTTAATACGAAGTTGTGGTTGTCTTTCACCTCAATGTCGAATACATCATAACCTTGGTCTGAATTCCCGAAATTTTTAATGGATTCGGGGGTTGCAGGCGGTACGTAATCCTCGACATATAAGAATGCCGTTGGCGTTAGTAAACCTTTTAGATGTTTTTCCACCGTTGTATATAAGTTCATCATGCCGATATCTACTTTGTCGGAAATATTGTGCATAGACTCCATACATTGAATATAGTCACCGATGCGTAGATCTTTTGCACACTTATATCCCTCTTCGGTGAGGATTTTATGTTCGGGTGTGCAAATGAATGAACCACACATCAAATATACCTTGAGTAGTTCTTTTCGCTGTCTTTTCCAAGCGTGCGTCATTTGCGACCATTCAAATCTCTGCGTTGTTTCGTTGAAGCTTAGGATTTTTGGTATTTTATCTACCAGTTTCTCAACTTCTTTCTCTATTCTTTCAAAGTTATGTGACTTTCCGCGCGTTATCCACATATCATATAGTGTACCGATTTCCATAGGGCCATGCGATGTATGAACTAGTGTATTTCGCGGGAAACATTCATCATATATCGCTAAACCAAAATTGCGAAATGTATCTTTTGGATATTCCTTCATTGATAGCGACTGCAGCATTCCAATAACAATATCTTTATTATCTATATCTATCACTTGCCCTTGTATTTTACCAACACGTGCTCCAGGGAGAAACTGTTCTATTCGCTCTATCCACTGGTTTAGTAGAAATGACTTGTGTACAATAACGAGTGCGCACTTTCCTAAGCGTGAAACTATATTTAACGCCATAACGGTTTTGCCTTTGCCGGGATCTACGTCTAATAATCCCCCACCGCATTCGGCTACATGTTTAATATATTTATCTACTATTGCAGTTTGATATGGGCGCAAATCTCCATTGAATTGTAATGAAATGTTGTTTCCAGGATTTATAAGTATTCTATCTGGAGCACCGTATGTGTCTATTCCAAAATACCGCGGCATATACAATTTAAGCGGAGACTCTAAATATATTGGGAATGGGGTAGGCTGTATTGGCGATTTAGGAATAAACGGTTTTACTGTTAATTCTGTTCTTATAAAATGCTGTTCTTCTACTGATAAACAATCTTTGAAAATTGAGTATCCTTTTTCACCTAAATAGGTTGAATAGTTGTCATCCTTTTTACCTTTATTGCTACTATTACTACTATTACTACTATTACTACTATTACTACTATTACTACTATTTGTTTTTTCCGAACAAGTAATTTTTGTAGTAGATGTAGGTCCGGGTGTAGGTGTATTTTTTTTCATGTTATTTTAATATGCGTTGTTTCTTCTTGAAGGTAAAATATTTGGTTACTAGTGTTGCTATTTTTATTTAGCCATTTTCAATTTTAACTATTTTGAAATTATTCTAAAATAATTGATAAATAAAAAATATAATATTATGATATACGGAAATGTTGAAAAAAAATGATAGTGTTAATAAACTAGTCAATGGACAGTCTCTTTTACTCCTCCTTTTTGTTATTTATATTATTTTTAATATACAAACACCTGAGCCATTAGCAAATATAATCGACTCTACCCTAGGGTATGTTATCGTTATAGGTTTATTCGCATTTATGGCTGTAAATCTTCATCCTTTAGTTACACTTGTCGGAATTTTTGCAATTTATCTTCTCTTTAAGCGCTCTAGTATGGTTAGCGGTTCACTCGCTATGACTAAATTTTTACCAACAGAAGAAGTTAAAAGCCAACACTTGTCTGCTTTTAACCAGTTTCCTGTTACTCTAGAAGAGGAAGTTGTTCAACAAATGGCCCCACTTCAGTCTGGGCCGGCGATGGGTCCCAAAACATTTACTCCTGTTTTAAATGAATTGCATGATGCTGCAAACATAAACTATACGGGTGTTGTTTAAAACGGACTCTACTAGTAGTTTTTATAGTTTTCATTTTATTAATATTTTAAATATTAATAAAATATCTAGCAGTATCTTGTCATATATGGGTATATTATTTTAAATAAGTTTTATTGTTATTACCGTGATGTTATGTTCTAGTAAAGGCTCTTTTTCCAATACTAAGTACAATAATTCCTAAAACTATTGATAATATAAACTGAACGGAACCCGAATCCATTAAAGAGTTAATTAACTTTGTACCATACTCGCGGGACTCTTTACCAATATCTTTAGTTTCTTTATATAATTCTTTACCTTCTTCACCGGTAGGTTGACAGTCTATATATATTTTATCATCTGTTGCTTTACCTTGAAAATTAGGACCATTCGAGTTAATATATAGTGTTCGTTTCGTAATAGCAGGATATAATTTGTCTCTCTCTTTAACTAATAATGTATTTAATTTATCAACAGCTGTTTGGCTAATTGTCTGTCCGCTCTTTAACATATCAAATAAAATAGTACTTTTTTTACAAGAAGCTGTATCGGTATTAGTGAAATAATATGGTGTGTTTGGTATAAAATTATTTAAGTTAAAGTTATTTATATTAATTTGATAACCGTCATTAACGCTTATATTTTTCCCGGCGGTTTGTTTTGAAAATTCATTAATAATATTGTCTAAAACTAACCCCCCTGATTTTAAATTTGATGATGAAGACGAACCTGCTGATATAACAAATGGTATCGATACCACTAACTGCTCCTTATTATCACCTTCGTGAGTTATTACGAATTCAATATCTGCCTTAGTTCCTTTATATGTATTTACGGATGGTTGAAATATAGCTATTTCTGATACATTGTATTTTTTTTTATTTAGAAATGCCTGAGGAACTGTTCCATCTGATTTTAAGTCATATTTTATTTTTATCATAGTTCCAATGTTATATACTACGCACGAACTGTCGTTATAATCATACTTATAGTCACAGTACATATTACAATTTTCAGCTTTTACTGTAGTATCTATATTTATTGCAAAGTTACAAGACTCTGACATATTTTCTATTTACGTATTGATATATTATTACTATACTAAATATATTTTATATAGGTGAAAATATTTAAACTAAATATTTAAACTAAATATTTAATTAAAGCATAAAATTAAAAATATATAAATAATATATAATTATTATATAGATTATAAGTAATATATGGAAATTTTGAATGAAGGAGGAGGAACAACAGGGATTAGACGTTCTTTCATAGAAAAATCATGGTTTAAAGGAATATTTAATGATACTACGTTTAATGTAATTGAAAAACCAGAATCTACTACTTTTCAAACAGTAGAAGCTTATATTAGAGATAGAGCAGATACTATTGACACGTATGATTTAGTTTTTAATGTTCAAATGCCCAGTCTCGCGAATTCTCCATTTTTTGGTCAATCAATAGATCATAAATTAGTTGACTATTATTGTAATAATAAAATACACATTAGAATGTATTTTAAAGATGAAAGACTTTTTGATAACCTTACAGGAACACAATGTATTTTAACTCCACCTATACATCGTAGTACACAAACTTCAAATTTTAGATATGCTAGTACTGGTGATCGTTCTAATATAAAAAGTAGTGGAATGTATATATCTTCATTTAATGATATAGGAAATGTATTTGAAGCCGCTCTTAACCAAGCATTAAAGGATGGAAAAGGTGATGAAGTAAAAGCATTAAATGAAAATTATGAAGCTGCAAAAGCAGTTGCAAAATCTATTAAGAATTCACCCCCTCCTAAACCAACGCCTATTGCCGATAGGAAAGGTCCTTTTGCAGAATCCAAAGAGGGAATTACTAAAGATAATGTTATAGAAAAGTTGAAAAACACGATATTGAAAAAGTCGACATATTATAATCCTTTTATAAATTATGTAGGTGGTATAATATCACCACCGGGTAACAGTACTAATACAGCTTTAGAATGTCCCTTTAAAGTATATGATACTCAGTATACCAAACCTGTTGAGCCTACTAGTAGTGGTCTTATATCAACGACTAACTTTACTAATGTTAAAGAGAATAAAAAATTTATAGGTAAGGAATACGAATATTATATACAGTTTGAATTTGACTTAAATGCTTATAGACCAGAGATAGATGATAAAGGAAATATATTAGGAATTGTCAAAAAAACCGATAGTTCACCCGATGATGAATCGCTTCTTCTATTATTAAAAAAAAATGAATGGATTAGTATCGTATTTCAGGATATAAATATACCATTTGATGTACGAACAATTCCTGCCGACATGGTTAAAATTGAGTTACAAATTGATAATTTCAAGCCTGTTGGTGCTATAGGAATTAAAAATGTATTTTATAAGAATTTTTTTTGTCAGTACCTCGACATGTCTCTTTCAAAAATGGTTAAAAGACCTATTGTTGTTCACGACGTCCTGTTTTTGCAGGAGGATATGCTTAGAGCATTGAGTGCTAAAAGTAGTAAATATTTTTCTAAAGTAGCTCAACTAAATAACTTAGCTAGGAAAGTGTTATACTACTACTTAAAAAAAATAGATGATGTAAAAGGTGGTATATATAGTAGTACTTACAGAACCATGATAGAAGATATAGATAAAGCTAAAACCAAAACCGATGGTATTGTTAGTGGTAATTCAGCAAATAGTACTAAAACAATTACCGAGCTTAAAGCAGAAGTTAAACAATCAAATTATGATATTATAAAATTTTCTAATTTTTTTAAACGAGATAATATCAAAATTTTTAGAAAAAAGTTTTTTGAGGCTCTTATACGAAGTCATTTAAAATCCGGTTTATCTGCAGTAAGTGAGGACCAAATTACCAAGGCGTTAATCGGTATTGAAAATTTTGAAGAGGCAGTTAAACCTGGTGTTCAAAGAAACGTTGCTACTATAGAAAATAGTCCACTAGTATTAGCTGCCGATAAAAATGGTAATCCTAAAGTAGTAAGTGATATGTCAAAATATGTTAGCGCCGAACAGTTGAACATTGTACCTGCTGCCGGTGGGGGCTATGATAGTCAAGAAGGAGGTGGAAAACCAGTGTTTCAGTCAGATGATTATACCCTAATGATACCAATGACTATTCGTGACCCAGGAACAGGAATAAATGATATGACAGTTAGAATTCATAAAATACATCTTAAACATATTGATGAAATAACAGAAGAAGATGACGATGAAACTTCATTGGATATTACAGTTGGAGACACTGTTCGATTCGTATACAACGATATAGTAACTTATGCTATTATTTGCGGTTTTAAGCCTGGTAAACCCTTAAATGATGATGGCTCTGATAAAGCGATGGGTATGACCGACTTTCGTGAAACATATATAGAAATAAGCAAGACATTCGAGTCACAAGATTTAAAACTAACACCAGACCAGTTTCTTAGTTTAACCAACTTGCGCGGTATTAAGTTCCTTCCATTTAAATATATTGATGACACTTATAGTTACGTATCATATCATGGTGGTTCTGCAGTAGAAGAAAGTTTAAATCAAACTTTAAAACGGGCTGTTAAAGGACGCTTTAACTTTTCCTGCAAAGAGTCTGTAATACCTATACTACCAAATGGTTATATAATGCCTTTTAGTAGTCGTTTTAAAGAGGGAGCTAAAACTTTACTTAATAAACTTATTCCATTTTCAACAGAGGCTGATATTGGTAAAGATAATACTTTACCTCAATATAGCCTTCCATCATATATGACAATGGAAAAAGTGCTTGTTCCACCTAACTTTGCCGAAGTCGTAAAATTATTAAAAGAATCTAGAGAAGACAATCCCGATGCTATTTTTGTCAAATTGAAAGAAGTAATGGAAAAAAATGGTCTCAATGAGTCTAACGACTGTAAACAAATATCATCTAGTAAGCTGGATTCCGATTTCCAATCACGTAAAAAAACTTTTATGTCGGATGCTTCTCGAGAAAAGAAACTTTTTAATGATACATTTGTTAAAAATGGTAAAGTAGTAAATATAAGAGGAGCAATTCAATATATAAAAAATTTATATATGCAGCCCGTACAAGAAGGAGTTTTTGTTGACAAAGATGGTCTACCACTTAGAACAGCTACACGGTTGGTATATGCTTTAGACTTGATACCAGGCGACCCAATAAGAAGCATGAGTCTATTGATTAGAGCATTATCTCAAGATGATGTTCTAACTACGTTAGAAAGACAAAAAGTGATATCTGGAGATATTGTTAGTAAAGATTCAGATTTTAATACTGCAAAAACAGAAGATGGTTTAATATCAGGTGGTGGTGTTCAGTTAGGTGGTGCAGAAAATTTACTAAAAGCTAGTAACATTATTAAAGATGCTATCGCTCTCGTATCTAAGCAGAAATTTTTTGATGAAAAAACAAAAATTATGCTAAATAATAATGTAAATTCAGCGCAAGCTGTATATAACCTAAATGAAAAAGAAGATGCAGAGTTACCATCATCTGCTATGGTTAAATCAGGTAGAGGAATGGGATTTGGACGTGGTTCTGGGTCTGGTTCAGGTTCAGGTTCAGGTTCAGGTTCTGGGTCTAACTTTCTATCAAATCTATTTAAAGGTCCAAATAGAGGTTCAGTTTCAGGAAGCGCAATTGGTAATGCAATAGGAAACGACTCATGTGGTAATAATACAAGCATAGTATGCAATGGCGAAGACTTAGTTGTTACAGTTACTCTTAAATTAAATGAATTAATTTCATCATGTATGGACCCTGAATTGATGCATCATTTGGGTAGTCATCAGGGTAACACTCAACATATAGATGAAGGAGATAATGAAGAAAATACCAGTGAACCCGTTGAAGAAAATGACTCTCCTCCTGGTCCATCTATTGCTTCTAGTCTTATTGCTTCAGCTAATACTAATGCTGCTGCTCTTGCTTCAGCTAATCCTAATGCTGCTGCTCTTGCTTCAGCTAATCCTAATCCTAATGCTGCTCTTGCTTCAGCTAATCCTAATCCTAATGCTGCTCCTGCTCTTGCTCCTGCTAATCCTAATGCTAATGCTGCTCCTGCTAATCCTAATGCTGCTCCTTCAGATGCTGCTCCTGCTTCAGGTACTCTTGCTGCTCAGAGTAGTATCACAGAAGATGCACCAGCACCATCACCATCACCATCACAATCCGTTGAACCACAACCCGATGCATCCTCTAGTAATATAGATGCTCTTATTGATAAAGTTACTAAATTTATAAACCAAGTAAAAATCCTCCAACAAAAAGATTCGGAAAATAAAGAAACTATTACAAAATTTGCCGAGGAAAAAGTTGAAACAAAAATTTATAATCCTAGTGATATTAACAATATTTTGGAAAGACTACAAACCATAGCTAACACACCTGAAATTGACATTGGACAAAAGTCCAACACGTTTATGGCGTTAATTGAAAGTATTTATAAATCAAAAGTTGAGAATGTTGCTGACGAAATAGTTCCAAAACTAAAAGAATATAGTGATAGTTTATTGAAATCTGCACCTCCAGAATTTGAATCTCAAATTTCTAGTATTAATGAAGACATTTTACAACTATCAAAAATTGATAAAAATAGTTTAACGCCCACTCAAAAAGATAGAGTAAAACAAATAACAGATACCGAAAAAATAGAAGATGCAATTTTGAAAATTTTTGAAAGTTTTAAAAAAAATGATGACCCTGAATTATTAAAAAAACATGTATGTAAATTTATTATGACTATTATTATGGATGAAATAGAAGGAAGTTTAAATATTTTAGATGA
>Ga0114977_10000282_pt1 | contig 34214 bp, 47 predicted proteins | sample S_130805_MF_Meta_FD_87026 | JGI IMG/M metagenome (GOLD analysis project Ga0114977, IMG submission 87026) | Freshwater microbial communities from Lake Simoncouche, Canada to study carbon cycling - S_130805_MF_MetaG | ecosystem: Environmental > Aquatic > Freshwater > Lake | place: Lake...
AAAACCATTTAGCATCAGGATATTCAATAGATGCTCTTTCTAAAATAGAACATCTATTGTAATGTAGATGTCTGTGTTCTTTTTCAATTGGTGGTATTTCATCATAGTAGAAAGTATATCCGTGTATGTTACAATAGTTTTCAATTGTTTTTTTAGTATCTTGTGTGAATTTTATATTTGTTGGATAATGACCACTTACTATTATAATATCTGAATGTGTCATGAAAATTTACTTTTTATTTTATTTAGTATATAGTTGGCATTTGCTTTTGCGCTTAGATAGTTATCATAATACTCAATACCTTTTATTCTAATTAAATCTGTATTTTGTATATTATCAATTAGGTTTTGGTTCAGTTCTGACCAATCATTTATAAATATTGCTGGACAGTTTTCATAATACCAAACATTTATTTTTTCTGTTGTGATAACTACACATCCAGAGGCAAATGATTCTGAAAATCTAAATGTTTCTGGACTGACTCCTTTAGGAACTAAAGATATCTTACTGTTGGATAATAAATTTGTATATTCTATAATATTAATACCTTCTCTGAATCCAGATGTAAAATTCAATTCATTGTTACCTGATATTTTTTTAGAACTCTCATATAGTTCTTGTCTATTATTTATTTGACCATAAAAAAATAAATCTATTTCTCTATCTGTTATTTTCTTATTTGAATTGAATTTTAATGACTCAAAACCAGATGAATTATAACCTATGTTTATAGGAAATACTTTATTATAATCACATTGTTCACTTAGATAATATCTAAATATTATATCTAATTTATCATAGTATTTATCATCAAAGGTGGTTTCATTACTTATATGAATACCTATTCTTATTTTATTACTATTATTATTGATATCTGAATTAAAATCTCTATATATGACATATAATTCAAAATCATCACTTAATTGTTCATTTAATATTTTAAGTAATTCATTTAGGTAAGAAACTTCAGAATAATATCCAGGTATTACTATGTTTTCATTATTGAATTTTCCTGGAAATTTCTTTATTATCATAATTTATTTATACCTAATTGTTAAGGAATTAATCATATAATCCCAATCCCATATATTTATGTAATGATATAGAATATCTTCCTGTTGTTATTGTTTCATCTTGTTCAATATCATGAGTAAATTCGGATTGAAAGTTACCACCCATATGAATAATCTGACCTGATATTAGAGGTATATCTTTTACTTTAACATCCGTAATTTTATCAAAGACTCTAAAGTTTCTTAAACCACCATAAGATATTAATAATACTCCATTTGGTGGATGATTCTGACTATCTGAATGTTTTTCAATATAGTTTAATCCATTCTTATAATAGTTTATTATTATACCATTATAATCAGAATTAAATCTTTCATTTATAAAGTCTAACATTTCTTTTAGAGATGGTGTTAATTTTTGAGATTTACATACCCTCACATTTCCATACATATAATTTCCTGTAACAAAATCAGAGAAGAAGCTAACACTTCTTGTTTCTACATCTTCTAACTTGTCTTTAGACTCTTCTATACATCTATCTAATAGGTTAATATTATTAAATGTGTATATGTCTAAGAAAGAAGAATTTGTTTTTATTTCTACATTTTTCAAATTTATCATACAGTATATATCTATTAAGGAAAAAAACTTATTACTTTTTCATAAGGTGTATTCAAAAAAGATGCACCAAGTATAGACCTCGTTTTACCAGGAACAAGCTTTACAGAATGTGGAATCGTTGTGTTTAGTATCCAACACTCATTATCTTTAGAAGAAAAGGATTCAATTTCTTTTATAACACCTGCTTCATAATTATAATAATGAGTGGATTCACCGTTGGTATTAATATAGTAATTTATAGTACATATTCTAAAACTATCAATATGTGGTGGAACCATTGTTTTGATATTCATACTACCAGTTACTTCTAAATACCAAATGTGAGGAACTTCTATATTAAGTAATTCTACGGGAATTGTAGATAATATCTCTGATTTTATTTGGTCAGATACTTCAAATGTATTAGCAATAGCTGCATCATAATCTACATCTTTTTTAAGTGATAACCCATATTTTTGCCACTTAGAATGACACATATGTAAATCTGATTTTAGATCTTCCATAGAGTGACCATCTATTAAATGGTCACCATTAACTCTTTTGAAACAATTAAAGGACATTTTGTAAGAATGTTGAAATTAATATATGTCTAGCATTTAAATCAGTAACTACTTTAAACTTATCATCAAGTAAACCTAAATACTTAATAAATTTTTCGAGGTTTTCTGTGTTATCACATTTATCCCTAAACTCGGCCATTCCAAAGTCCACAAAACTAATTTTACCATCTAAGACAAGTATATTGTGTAATCTAAACTCTGGATAAAATATACCATTATCAGTTAACTCTGAAAAGATATTTGTAATCTGATTTTTCCAATCATCAGGTAGGTTAAAATCATTATAGATAGATTCACCCCTATATTCCATAATGATATCTATGTGGTCATGTCTAATAATTTTTGGAACTGAATTTACATTTTTTAATTTGTTTAAAAGTTCTAATTCTTTATTCATAATTGTTTTGGAATCATCATGACCTTCGGTTGCCCACCTCAATTTTTGATTATATCTTTTAAGTAACAAATCATCACCAACTCTATATGTATGAGCAGTTGAACCAAAACTATAAGCTTTAACATCACCATCATGTAATTCAGTGAACTTATTTAAGGTAAATAAACAAACATTTACCAAATTTCCTGCCTCCAATTTAGGATCTATTCCTTTCTTAGAACATTGTAAGAAGAATGCAACAAATGTTACCAACATTTTATGCCTCCATTTTCCCTCGTATGGATTATCAAAAATATAATCTTCTATATTAGGACCAGGATCATTATTACCTTTTGTTAACATGAAGTTATAGATAACATCATACATTAGATTTTTAACAATCAATTTATTTCTTTCCACATTATCTGGTAGAATAATATTAGCAAAATGGTTTAGAAGCTCTTCCGATTTATTCAAAGCATCTGTCACCACTTTATAATTAGGTGATCTAAAAATAATATTAAGATTGCTCTGTGTATTTGTTTCTAAGTTCTTTTGATAAACAGTATCTGGTATGTTATAGATATTGAGTTTACTAACCAAATCAGCCATTAAAACATCTACTTGGTCAGTCATAGGATACATTCCTTTAAATATTTCAGGTAAACATTTATTCTTAACGATATAAAAATGTAATGAGTGAAAATCATCTGTAAATTTATAAAAAGGTGAATCACCATAGCTTATGTTTTTTTCTCTTGAATTTAAACATATAACATCCCAATCATTAGGTATTTGTTTTATATACTTTTCAATCTTTTCAGTATTTGTTATAGAGATATCATCTTCACAAATAATAGTATAGTCTTCGTAGTTCAAGTATCCGTAAATTAAAGCTCTTAAGTGTGAACAATAACAACCTAAAGGACCATCTTGAATATGAACACCACTATCATTTATTTCAGAGAATTCATTTATTTTAATTTGCTTAGGTTCAATTTGTTTATTGAATTGACTGATGAAATTTAAGATATAGGTTAAATCTTTTTCAAGAGATTCTTTGTTTTTATTTCTACCATCTGTTCCTTTTAGATGTACAAATTTTTGAATAGAAACTTTCTTTAATTGTTCTACTGATGTGTGATATCTTTGAACATCTTTTTCCATATTGATAAGTATGCAGTTTTGCTTACCTCCTAGTATTTCTATAAGGTCTATTCTATCGTCAGAAATTTCTAACGCATTTTCTTCATATTGTAAAATCTTAGCATCTACTCCAGTTGCTATGTTATTCTTTATTTCATCATATTCAATCATACTTTAACTATTATATTTTGTATTTTTGTTTCTGTTTTATGTGATCTACCACTTGATCTTAATTCACTTATATAGTCAGGTCCGTAGTTTATCCTTAAAAAATAATCAGGATTCTTAGGAATATTTACTTGTAATCCTAAAAAGTTTACTTTTTGAGGTGGAAAGAATTCATCTTTATCCCACTCATTATGAAAGAAGGATATATCAGATTCTCTAAAGAATCTAAATGAATTTAAACAAGGTCCCGTGAAAGGTCTTAATATATTTACTTCTTTATCATTGATAACTACATCTTGATATTCACCACATGAGTGTATTCCAGGTCCCAATTCATACATAAATAAATCTACAAATGGCCAACAATATTTATTATTATCTGTTATTGCATGTTTTTTCCACTCAGTAGTAGATTCATTTTCGGGTATTTCAATCCCATCAGGAAAGCATACTTTTATAGAGTCATATTTACTTTTATAAAATAAATTGACATTATATTTATCTTTAATTAAGTCCAACTTATCTAAAATGGATTGGTCAACAACTAAATCTATATCATCATCCCAAGGTATAAAGTCATTATATCTTACATACCCTAAAAGAGTTCCTGATATTAGAAAGTAATTAATATTAAAATCATCCAGAATTTCTATAGTCTGTTTTAATATTTTAATCGCTGATTCTTTATGATTACCGAATCCATTTTCATCACTGAACGGATTGATTAAGACTTCACTCATTATAAAAGATATTTATCAGTTATATGAATTTTTTTATAAAAGTTAATTTATCTTTTTTGTAAAAATTTAGATATAACTATATAATATTTAATATATAACTAAAATAATAATAATAATGTGTCAAAATATCTAACAGCTTATACCGGTGGTGCTACTGTATCAGGATTTACTAATATTGGTAAGATAGCAATTGATACTGATCCAGGATCTGGTAGCTATGCATCATCTAGTTTTGTTGGCGGTATTTTAGACTCATATGATAATAGTGGATATGTTATTATATCAGATAGTACAACTGCTGGTATTGATAACAGAAGTACTGGTAATCATACAGGATCTGCATCTAATAACACTCCTACATTTTGGGTTTCTCCTACAAAAGATGATTCAGGATTTCTATATTTAGTTAATAGATTAAAAGCTAGAAAAGGTCAAACACCTTTTACTAATACTACAATAGGTGTAGTTGCAGCTAGTAATTGGTTATCATCAAATGGTTACTGGACATCATATGTAGCTCCTATATTATCTTTAGATGCTGGTAACACGGCGAGTTATCCAGGTACAGGAACAGTTTGGACAGATTTAGTAGAGAGTAGACAATTTAATTTACTTGGAGATCCAAGTTCAGGAGTACCAACATATTACTCAGGTGATGGTGGTAAAATTCTTTTTTATGCGCCTGCTGGTCACTATGCTATTTGTAATACAAGTTTACCATCAATGACTAAATTCACATTATCAATTTGGCATTATTGGAATGGTGGTAATACTGGTGGTCAGCCTTGTATGATATCAGAAATTTATCCTGGAAATACTGGAAAAATTAACTATTTAATAGGTAATTTAAGTGGTAATTTACAAGGTGGGTATTTTAATGGAGGATTTCAAATGGCACCTGGATTCAACTTAACTGCTAATAATTGGTATCATATTGTTGTTACTTGTGACTCAAGTCAAGTTGTTAAACTTTATGTAAATAATACACTAATAGGTTCAACTCAAACATCAGGGTCTCAACCAGAATCAAGTAATGGTGGAATACATTTAATGAGAAGATGGGATAATCCTGAGTTTTGGGATGGTTACTTGGCTAAAGTTGATATCTATAATCAAGATATTAGTGCATCACAGATTACTAATATTTGGAATTTAAATAAATCAAGATTTGGGTTGTAATTATCTAATTGGTTTATAATTAGGCATTGATCCTATGAAGTTCATATTACCTTTCATAGTTTCTTCATATTCAGCTTTATCAGCTGCTTCATATTCAGGGTCATTCTTTTCTTCTTCTTTACATTTCATACAAATAACATCTTTATTAAAAATAGACATTGTTGTTTTATTATCTGTAGAACCTTTACATCTATCACATTTATCTCTATACATAGATTCATATGTTTTTAAGTGTTTCATATTATTTCTTAACTTTAGTTATATCAGCTATTTTGAAATCATCAAAGTTCATTACTTTCTTACTACCACCACTTTTTTCCTGGTCAGCCATAAAGTCTGCTCTTTTTGTGAAAATATCTCTAAGTGATTTCATACTGATTTTCTTAACTCTTGTTTTCTTACCAGTCATCGCACCGTGATTTTTACCCATTTCAACACCTTGAAATACTCTATTTGAGCCACTTGGATTATAAGGTACCGAGATTGAACCAGCTGGTTGTTGATAAGCGATACCTGCTGATTTAGCACTTGGATCACCTGATCCGCCTTTACCACCATATGATGACCAATTTGTACCAATAGTTGCTCCTGCCAATCCAGATGGTTGAGCATTAACAACAGCTCCCATACCACCAACAGATGGTCCACCAGTTGCTGAAGTACTATCTTCAAGTATCATCTTTTCTTTAATACTGATAGCTTGTAGTACATCATTCATTAGTTTTTCATCATGATTACTTTCTTTAACCAATTTATTTTTGATTATTAAAAGTTCTATGATTGATAGTTTTTCCATATTTTATATATTAAGTTTAAAAAGTGTGATGTAGTTTTATAACACATTCATTATCACTAAGCCACTTAGTAACAACTGATAAATCGTCTCCCTTACTGAATGGTAAGTTTAATTCATTTTCATCAACACCTGTTAAAGAAATACTGAATACCTTCTTTTTCATAGGAGTATAATAGATTTGAATCTCAAAGTCTTTAGGCTTTCTAAATAAACCAGGTTTGGTTTTCCCCTCAGCAATGATTCTATTCATTAACTTTCTTATTTTTGAATCCATATCAAAATCTGAAAATCTTTTTATTTTTCTTTCTCCATTCATAATTAAAAACAAACAAATGCTTTAATTATATATAAATTATCAAATATAGAAATGCCTGAATGGACAAAATAAAACATCTGGAAAACAAAAAGTTATTAAAAGAACTAGAATTTGTTGAGACCGACTTTGAATATAAGACCGAAATTATAAGTGAGGCTGATACTAACTTCATAAAGAATATCAATGAATTTCTATTAAGACATCCTGAATTAAAAAGTATGATTGATAAAAGAATGAATGATAAGGTTGATAGAATGGTTAGAGAAAGGGAAAGAGCTGATAATGAATCTCAAAAAGAAAAAGTCATCAACGATGAGCATACGGAAGAAAATCAGAGTGTTGAGGAGAAAGAGGAAGAGAAAGTTAATGATAATAAAGTTGTTCGATCTGAAAAAATAAAAAAACTTTACAGAGAAATTGTTAAACTAACACACCCTGATAAAGTTAGAGATAGTAAATTAAATGATATTTATATAAAGTCTACTAAAAGTTATGATGAGAATGACTTAATATCTATCTATGCTATTTGTAGTGAGTTACACATTGAGTATGAATCTGACGAAACTGATAATGTCTTTATCTCTGATAGGATTACAGTCTTAAAAGAAAGAATAAACTTTATGGAATCTACTTTTACTTGGAAGTGGTATACGGCTGATGATAATAGACAAAAAGATGATGTTCTTATGAATTATATAAGAGCTCAATTACAATAATTAAACTATTGATATTTTAACATTTCTTTCGGAAAGAAGTTTTTCTAATTCTTCTTTTCTTAATGACTTTTTGTAAGTATCAGTTTCCTTATCTTCATCTTTTAGTAACCAATCATTGCCATTTGATGTAACATAGATATACTTTTCATCACCATCAATAACTTCAATTTCTTTAGATGATAGTTTATCATAGAACTTCTTAACATTCTCATTTACTTTATATAACTTTACATCAGACCATTTTCGTTGAGTCTCATTCCAAACTTGAAACAAAATATAAATAGGATTTTCCAACTCATTACTTTCAATACCATAGATAAACATAAACTTACAAGGTTTATTAACAAAACTTTCAATTGTATCTGTGTTTTGTAATTCTGACTTCTTTAGTCTTAAACTAGTTAAAGCATTTACAAACTCAACACTATTTTCAAGAAATTCAATATCTAAATTATCTATAAACTCTTCTTTTGGTAAGAATAAGGTATCAAATAAATCAACTTCTTCTGCTGAAATAGATGATAGTAAAGTATCATGCCAAATATCTAGTGATTCTTTTAAATCAATATCTTGAAATTGTAAGTCTATTATTAAAGACTCTTTAAATTTTTTATATGGTTTTAAGTGTTTCATTAAAATGAGTTAATATATTTAATATATATATTAAAATCAGATTGTCAAAATAGAAATGAGATATTTAAGAAACTATAAATTATTCAAAGAAGCTAAAAGTGAGAATTATTCCAATAAGAATATAATACATGAAATATGTGTTAGTATGGTACTTCTAAATAATACATTCTTAGATAATATATTAGATAGAGGTCTTAAAGCAAGATACTCTGAAAACTCTGAGGTTTTCTTAACCGATCTTAAAAACTTATTACTTTCTAAAAACAGATTACACCTTGGTAAATTTGTAGATAATAAATGTGTTGAAGATAATGAACTTTCTAAAGTAAATGGTTTATTTGACTCTGTTGAATTTAGTATAGAAGAAGACTGGGATAAATTATTTAATGCTAGAATTACAGCTAGGAACATAATTGACAAGATTATTCCTGATGAGAAGTTAGATTCAGAAAGAATTAAAGCTATCTATTGGATAGGACCAAACAAAGATAAAGAATATGGTGAAGATATAGTTCTTGAAACATTAGATGGTAAACAATATTCATTTTACTTAAATAAAAATATATCAAATCAAAAGTCTGCTTCATTTAACTTATTTGCTGATGACCTTATTGGTACTGATATTGATAAATTATACAAAGAAGAATATTTACCAAAATGGGATAAACTAACTCAAGAATGGATTAGAATTTTATATGAGAACTCAAATAAGAACATCCAACAACATATTGAGAAGTTCATAGACACTAAAAGAATTGATTCTATAGGTTATTTTGAATATTATGATATAAGACATAAAGATCCAAAATTCAAACACCTTGGTGAGTTTATACAAGAATTTAATAAGAACATTTTGAAGTTTTCTGATTTAATGTCTGAGATATGGAAAATGAAAGATAATTGTTTTATGGATGCTGAAAGAGTTACTAAAGAGTGGATGGAAACTAAAATTGTTATTTTAAATTCTAAAATTCTTGAAAATTTATTAACTAATTCACTTAAAACAAATCATCCTGATGATATTCAAAAGTTAGATGATGAGTGGAAATTATCTGGTGGTACAGTTAAAATGAAACTATTCAAAACACTTGTTGAGAAGATGGGTTGTTTAGAAAGACCTGTTTATTTCTTAGGTAATAATGGTAATATATTTAATATGGTTCCATCAAGAGAATTCTTCCGTAAGAATTATGATGATTTAAATATTAAATTTGATTATCATGTTAATTTCAATGTTAATGAAGAAGATGAAGAAATGAATGATTTTAATATCAAATTAAAACTTGATATGGATGATTCTACTTTAATTGATATGAATATTTTAGTTAAGTTTTCAAGTGGCGAAATGAGTGGAAAACTAAGTTCTAAGTATAAATTTGACTTAGCTGATAACTTTAATTATTTAATTTCTAAGAAAGAAATGGGTTCGGAGGAATAACCTATATCCGAATATATACCTTAAAATTTCTAAAATTTAATGGGTTATATTTTTTATCCAAGTGGTGGTAAGTTTCATGTTTCTTTAGGTTTACCAGGCCAAGACAGCGTTATTCTTAAAGGTATTGGCAAAGAAGGCAAAACTAACTTTCTAATACCAAATATTCCTTATATAATACAATGTGCGATTCAAGGTGAACTGGGTATAGCTGATTCTCTCAAAAAAGCAAAAGCTGTTTATAATCTAAATAAATGTAAAAACCCAGAAACTCTTAAATTTTTATCTAAATCATTGGGCTTAACAATTGATGGTAATCCGGAAAAATGGAAAACACCAACTGGTTATGCAATTCCATCAAGTGCTGTTTTTTTAAATAATAGTATGAGTCCGGTTACTAAGGCTTCTTTAGGATCTGTTAATAGTTCATTTGAGAATCAAAATGTTGAGACTCCTCATATTGAAATACCAAAGTCTATGGAAGATATTGGTCTGAAGGCTATAGAGAAAGCAATTATAAAAGCATATTTGGAACAATATAAACCTTTCATAGAGATTGCAAAATTATTAATTCAACATTTAGCACAAATAGAAGATGTTGCAGCTAGAGTCATGGCAATTGCTGCTCCATCAAAAATACCAAAAGCAAACGGTGGAGTTCCATTTGGTGTTGGTACTAGTAGACCTAAGGCACTTGGTTTTGGAGGTGGTGCTGATATAAAGTCTGGTATAGGTAAGATAAATTCATTGAATAAAAAGATGGAAGCTAAAAAATTAAAAAGATATGGTGGTGGAACAGCTTCTATAAGCCCAACAGCTTCAAATTCAAATAGATTTGGAACAGATAATCCTGAATTATCTAATAAATATGAATACCAGGTATTATCAACTATATATTCAACAGGTAAATTTGATCCTTATGTGGATTATAATTTTGTTTATATAGACATTGATGATGATGACTTAGGTCAGTTAGATGATGACTTTGATGGTTTAGATTTTGAGGACACGGATCCAAATAAAGATAAAAGACCACAATCTATAATATTTGGGTTTTATGATAGTAACGGTAATGAAATATATCCAACATCTAACATACAATCATATATAAAACAACCAAATGGTAATTTAGATTATCAAGGAGATATAGATGTTGATGCAGCAGCTGGTATACAGGGTATTCAAAAAGCAGATTGGATTGAGAGACAAAGAAATGTTAGATGGTTTGATAGTTTTGGAACAAGAGGACCTATTTATAAGTGGAAAAACTATGGTGATTCAGCAACAAATCCAAGTAATACAAATACTACATATGAACAGCTATTTTATGATGGTACAGATAGAAATAATCAAACTACAAATCCAACAAATAATGGTGAGCCAAATTCGCCGGTTCTTTCATTTTCTGATGAGGAAAGAAGTAAATATGTTGATTTATTAATGACCACGGTTGATTATAAATTTAATAAACTAGAACCAGGTGAACTAACACCGGAAGAGAAAACAAAGTATAGACAAAAGATAAATGATGAGGCAACTCAAAATGTTCAAGCAATACTTGAAGGAATGACACTTTACGGGTTTATTAGAAGTATGAAAAAATATGGAGCTAAAAACCCAGATGGTACACCAGCTTCAATTCCTACTAATCTATTAAATTCATATAGACCTAGAAAAATAACTATAGCTAATGGTGAACAAATATGGATAGATCCTGAAGTAGATTATGATATGAAATTAATCAGAGTAGATCCTATTACTAAGATAAAGTATCAACTACCTGGTAGTCCTACAGAAATAGAAGCTGAAATATTAAGATTTGTTAAAAACACGGTTGAGATATCAATAAGCGATAATTCTAGTTTTAATATTGATGTTATTAGAAATATTACAACATGGCAACCATTTGTTGCATTTACTACTCCAGTTGTTGGTAGATATGAGAATATTAAAAATTTTACATTTGATAATTGGGATTATAAAGCAGGAGAGATTGGTTTGTATAGTGTTACACCTGATGTTAAATTAGATACATCACCTACTACACTTATTAGAATTTGGAATAAAACAACTCCACTATATTGGAGTGATAAATCTTTGCTTACTTGGATAAATGGTAGTGATAATTATATTTTTAAGAAATTAACTGGAGGTAGTTGGAAAGTCGGAAGATATGAAGAAGTAATTACTGATGTATCTTTGAATAACTGGGGTACTACATTAACTGAATTTACATTAGACGATACTATAAGTATAAAAGTAAAAGATAGTCTTGCCATAGGCGTCATATCTAACAGATATTACTATGATAATATCTATGAGTGGTATTATGAACAAACAGATGGTTCTTTTGGATGGACATCTAGCGCACCTCCATCATTTAAAGATTCAACTACTAATACATATGAAAGTGTTGAGGTTGTAAATTCAGGAACTTCTAAAGAGGTAAATGACCCAGGTGATGTAATAACATTAGAAACTAAAAAATATAAAATAACTATTGAAAATAATGCGGGTGCCAATGGTGTACTAGGAAAACAATATAAATTCTCGGTTATATCTTCTAAATCAATACAAACTTATAAGACACTTGATTTTCCTAATACTAATATTAAATTTTTCAATGATGCGAATACAAATCTAAATTTAGGTAATAGATTTAGAATACCATTAGCGGCGGGTATAAATAATGAATCTACATATGTTTATTTAAATCAGAATAATATCTTAGAAGCTTGGGAATATTTATTCTTTGATTCGAGTGATGGAGTCGAAGGTGGATATTCAATAGGTAACTTCTTACCAACTGATATTAGTAAAAAGATTACCTGGACTTTAAATGCTCCACAAATTGGAAGGGCAATAAGTGATACAACAAGTAGTAGTTTCCCAGTTACAAATTCAGGATTACCCGGAGATAATAATGTAAATAGTAGATTATTTATAAGAGAAACTACAACTATACCACCAAATCAAATAAGACTTAAAGAGCCTAACAATCCTTTTGGAGCTTTATTAGATCCTAGAAGAGTTGTTAATAGACAATTATATGAAGAAAATCCACTAGTTAATAAATACTCTGCTGATATTTACGGACAAAGCTCTGAAGGAGATCCTACCAAAATAGGTATAGTTTATAGATATATGAAGTCTGAGTATGACACTGAGACATATTATATAGTAGAAGGTATATTACCAAGTATAAATACTGGAGGTGATGGTGGTAGTAATCAAAGTGGTGGTAATAACTCAGGTGATTCAAGTGGATACTATAAATTAAAAGATTTCTTAGGAGCTATAAAGGTATTTATATCTGTACTTTGTGATATATTCTCAAAACTAATACCAGCAATTAAAAAACTAATATCTTTATTTAAGAATCCGGCTAATTTCATAGTTGATATTATTAAAGAAAAACTAGGAGAATCTATGAAGATATTTTCACCAGAGTTTTTAAATGATTATAAACAAATGATTGCTTTACCAAAATTCGATCCAGATACTGGTGAAAATCTTAGAAAAAAATTCGCAAAGAACTCATCATTAAATGATTATATCTTTGTTTCACCAACTGGTGATTATAAAGTTTTATTTGATGGAGCTGCTATTAAAAAGTTAGAGATATTAGGACTTACTATAATATTTGGAATAGAAGTTAACCATAAAAAACCAGTTCCTATTAAATTAATTTTTAAAATAGATTTAAAAGGAGCAACCGAGAATAGTTTACAATCTATCTTAAACGGAAATGCTAATGGTCAAAATCTTGGTGGTCTTGGTAATAGTAATAACCCAAATTCAAATGGTAATAATCCAGCATCTGGATCGATTGACCAAGTTTTAAACGGCGAGTCTGTTTCAATAGTTTATTCAACTGGTAATTATATAGAAGGAATCAATTATAAATATATTTATGTTACTGAATATGTTTCTGGTTTGGTTAATGAAGCTAATCAATTAGCTCAATCTGATGATATAGATGATTTGAATAAAGCAATGAGAAAGTATGATGAGGCTTTACAAGCTGATCCAACCAATACTTTTATATTGGATAAACTAAAAGAGTTAATGAATAAGATTCCAAATTACATGTCAGGTTTAATGGAATTACTTCTTGCTTTAATAACTGCTCCTCTTAAACTAGTTACTCAGGTGGTTGAATATATTATTGGAGTATTTACAAATTTAAGTTTTGGATCATTTATTCCTAAAATAATAGAGTTTTTATCATTTACTTGGTTAATAACAGCAGGTCCAAAAATATTTGGACCTGCAAATTTATTTAAAGTATTTGGATTAGAAACACTACCACTAGTTTTACCAGCTCCATTTACTGATGCTGGTTGGTCAAAAGCAGCAGCTTTAATGGCTTTATATAAAGCTGGTATAGTACCACCAACATCTAATATAGTACCACAATTTAGTCCATATCCAACAGATAGAACCTCACCTGGTATTGACTTTACTAAAGTTTTAAGTTTTACATTTGGTCCATTTGCTAAAAAACCATCTATAGAAAAAAGTATTAATCCGGTTGGTATGGCATCTATGTCACAAGAACACATATTGACAATATTTAAAAAGTCAATAAACATAGAATATGATAGATTTAATCTAAAAGTTGGAGTTCCTCCGGTTATGGAAATAATGTCTCAATTTATTTGTTTAATAGAGGCATTTATAAATGCTTTAATAGATTTATTCTGGGCGATACTTGGTTTAGAATTAGTTATACCACCTGAGAAAGTTCATTTGAAATTATGTAAAAAGTTTAGTGAACCAGGATTAACACCAGAAGAAGCAAATAGTATATTAAACGGTGGTGGTTCAGCAATTCCAACTGCTAATCCTGATGATTATAGTTTTATTTATACCGTAACTACAAAAGATGGTGAGGTTGTTAGTCAGTTAAATGATCAACAATTACAAGAATGGGTATCTGAACATTCTGATTATCAATTTGAATATGAGTATAATAATAATGTTGATGTTGTAAAAATTAAAACTGAACCAATTAATAATGACTCTGGTGATTTATATAAAAAGTTAGGTAGTCTTGGGTTAAATACAAATCCTGATTCTATTCCACAAGGTAAAAAATTAGATATTAATAACATTTAAACTTTTATAATTAGTTTCAATATAAATAAAAAATATAAATTATTATGGGAAATAGCAGACATAGAAAAGGACACAAAGAAAAACTTCAACAAAGAAAAAATAAAATGCAACAAGAGAAGAATAAAGCTCAAAAGATGCAAAAAGAATTCATTATGAATTTAATTAAACAAGAACAAGAAAAAGGTATGTTTGATAACAATTCAACTATATCATCTGCTATTAAAGAAGCTACTATAATTGAGGGACCAGCTATTTAATTTATGATAATATCAAAAAAAGAAAAAGACTTTGATAATTCGGTTCTTTGATTTAGAACTAAATTTACTTTATTAACTAAGTATTTTCTGGCTAATTCGGTTTTATTACAATTTGGTTTTTCAATTTTTAATTTTGTAAAATACCAATTGGCTAAAAGTATTGAGTCAATATCTGCTTTATTCATAAAAGTAAAAGTTTTTTCATTGCATATATATAAAATAAAAAAATCACTTTTTTTAAAATATTAAATAAAAAATAACATGAAATCTAAAATTAATTTAAATATAAACAAAGATGATTATAATATCAATGATTTTCTTTATTGCTGGAATAAGTTTGGAACAAGACCAAACAAAGTAATCCTTTATAATCAATACTCTACAAAACTATTTAATGAGTTAATTATAGGAACATCTGAAAATAGATTCACTGAGATTATACCATCAGATGATTTCAATGTAATCAATGAAAAAGTTCTTGTTAAGATAAGTGATGATATATTTATTACTTATCTAACAATGGATAAAGATTGTGAGAGCTCAATAATAAATGAGATTGCTTTTTTCTATAAAGATTATGATACTAATTTTGAAAAGATTCAAGAAGTTATTGAAAAAATCAATTCTTGTCTTATTGAGTTTACAGAAGAAAATGAAAGGTATAAACTAAATACAATATCATTATCATCAAATGGTTTAGAAATGGAACCGGTTGAAATGAGTTCTGTTGATATTGAAAACTTTGAACTTTATTATACTGATAAGACAATGAAAGGCTTAAATAAAGTTATTAAGTCTATCAAGAAGTCAAATAAAGGACTTACAATATTATATGGTGAAAGAGGAACTGGTAAAACATCAACTATTAATTACATCACAACTAAGTTAGAAAGTATTGTTATTTTTATACCAAATAATATGGTTGAAAACACTATAAACAATCCAGATTTTAGGAAGTTTCTTAAAAAACATTCTAAACCAGTTATAATAATTGATGATTGTGAAATGTTTTTTAATGAAGCTTTTGCTAAGTCAAATATCTTTGTTAATAACCTATTACAAATGGTTGATGGTTTTTTATCAGATTCAATGGAAGTAAATGTAATAACTATTTTTAATGTTGAAGATGAAGATGAGATAGACCATTCATTAATTGATTGTAATAACTTAACTGATATAGTTAAATTTGATTGTTTATCAGAAAATGAATCTAATGATTTATCTAAACATTTAGGACAAGATAAAAAATATAAAAACAAAAATAGAATTGTTGATATAATAAAGAAAAGAAAAAACAAGGCTTCTAAAGAGATAGGGTTTTAAAAATAAATATATAGACACATGATATCTGAATTAAAAGATGATGAAATATTAGAATTTTTAATGACTTCAGAGTTTGAAGGAGATTACTCACCTGTTGAGTTAAAGTATTTACTTATAAAATGGAGATACTTTTATAGACTTACAAATGGTAGATTAGAAAGAGTAACAACTGATAGTGAAGGAAAAATTAAAAAACTTAATACTGATATAAACTTATTAAACAATAGGATTAATAACCTATTAGTTGATAATACTAATAAAGATAATTTAGTTAATTCTTTGAAAAGTAGAAAACTTACTTTTAAAGAAAGATGGTCAGGAAAAATTAATAATGAAAATGAAAATTAATGAATTCAAACAACTTGAAGACAAGATAAACAACCAAAATTTTAATAAAGGTTATAAAACAATTAACATTGTTATGACCTTTTTATCCTATTTTGGGCATGTTGCTTCTATCTTTCTAGCTTACTTTATTTTATCTAAAATATTATCGGGAGCGATGACTAATAACCCAGTTGCTGTTTTTATAGCTTCTATTATTATTCTTTCTGGATTAGAATTATTAAAAAGAGATATCTTTGATAAGTTCTCTATTCAATACCTAAAAGCTAAAGAATTTACAAAAGATGTAATTCCTTTATTCCTATTGAGTCTTTCAATTATATCAATCTCCTTTTATGCTTCAATTAGTGGTGCTAAAGAATTCTCTTCTAAAAGTCAAGAGATTGAAGTTGAAAAGAAAGAAACAATCACAAAGTATAAAGATAGTTTAACTATTGTTTATGGTGATAAGGTTAAAGTAGTTGAAGATGAAATCAAATCCACTAAGTCTAAAATAGAAACTAAAGATAAAGAACAAACCGACTTAGAAGCCATTCAACCACCAACCCGTTCAGCTAAACAAAGAATTAAAGATTTAAAAGAAGAAAGGAATACTTTAAGATCTGATGTTACTAAATTAGAAGGTGATGTTACTAAAATAAAAGATGAATTAACTACTGTTATCAAACAAAAAGAAACTGAAGTAGGTTCTGAATCTGAAAATAAAAAAGAGAGTAATGATTCTAACTCATTAGCATTTATTTTAATCTCAAGTTTAATTGAAATTACAATCTTAGCTGGGGTTTACTTTAATGAATATTATAAGTTCCGTTCATATAGAGAGTTTAGAGATAAAATTGAAAAAGATCCTAACTATCAAAAGTGGATGCTTTATGACCAAATATTACATATTATTTATTCAGAAGATACTAAGATGAATCAAAAACTACCGTCTAATAAAGCTATCATTGATATGTGTAAGGTAAATGATATCATTGTGATGCCTAAAGATATTACTGACTTTCTAAAATTAATGAATGGTATGGGTATCATAAAAACTAGCGGGTCAACAAGATATATTAATAAACAAAGAGATTTATCTTTTGAAGTTCTAAGAAAGAATTTTAATATTGAATAAAATTAAAACCTGTCTAATCAGACAGGTTTTTTTGTAAACTTATTTCTTTATAAATCATAAAATTATTATGGAAATTAAATCTGGTGATGTTTTAATTTATTTAGGTGGAGATACCTTTTTAGATAAAGGAATGAAAGTTGGTAATAAGTATACCGTTTCTCAAATATCTGATTACTCATATGATATTGATGAGATAACAAGATATGATATAAAATCTGCTTCTTTTATAGAAAGTAATCTTGGTTGTAATTTATCACTAATAGATAAGTATTTCAAATTTCTATCAGAAGAAAGAGAAGAAACTTTAAACTCCTTACTAAATTAACTATATTTATATTATGATAGAAACTCCTTTTAATTACACCGGAAGCAAATTCCGTCTACTTGAACAAATACTTCCCCAGTTTGATTATACTAAACCTTACTTTGTTGATTTGTTTACAGGTGGAGGATCTGTTTATACAAATGTTTTAGACAAGTATGAAAAGATAATAGCAAATGATATTATAAGTGATTTAGTAGGTATTCACAGAGAATTACTAAATGGTGATGATGTTATTGATTTAACAAAATCTATATGTCCGGATAAGACAGATGCTGACGCTTTTAGTAGATTAAGAGATGATTATAATTTAAATCCAACACCGGATAAGTTATGGGCTTTAATGCTTTCTTGTACATCAAATATGATGAGGTTTAATCAAAAGTTTAAGTTTAATCAAACATTTGGTAAAAGAACTTGGAATAGTTCAACACAGAATAAAGTAGATTTATTTACAAAACATATTAGACAATATAAAGATAAGATTAGATTTACTTCAAGTACATTTAATGAAGTAGATATCTCAAGTGATAAGGTAATGGTTTATGCTGACCCGCCTTATTCAAATACAGAAGCTGGATATAATTCTTACTGGAAAAAAGATGATGATGATAAACTTTATAATTATCTATTAGATATAGATAGAAAAGGTTCATCTTTTATGATATCAGGTGTCTTAAATCACAATGGTGAGACCTGTAAGTTATTGAGTAATTTAATATCAGATAAATTTAATCATAAGATTCTTAAATTTGATTATAATAAGGTTTCCAGAGTTGGAAAGAAAGAAACTGATGAGGTCATAATTATGAACTATTAATAGGAGGTTTATTTTTTAATATATAACCTACTAAAAAATAAAAATAATTATGGAATACTTAGACAAATATGACGCTTTAGTTAAACTTTTAACTGAAGAGTTTGAAATTGATGGTAAGAAATTTAATTTGAAGGAAGACTTTGAAAAGTTTTTTGTTAAAGGAAATCGCACTGCAGGAACAAGAATAAGAAGAGTAATGCAAGAGGTTAAGAAGTTATCACAAGAAATAAGAACAGATGTTCAAGAATACAAAGGAAAAATCTAAATAAAAAAGACCGAATTTAATTCGGTCTTTTTTATTTAATATATAATGTATAAAAAATAATAAAATAGTATGAAATATATTAAAATGTTTGAAAATTTTAATGAAGATATACCAGACGAAGATATACCAGACGAATTAGATAATTGGTTAGAGGGTAATACCGACTATTTATCAGCATCCTCACTTGAAGATAAAGTAAAAGAACTATTAAACTTAGATAGTGAAATAACATCATCCGAAATTGTAGAAAAAGATAAAGGTGGTGAAGAGTATGGTGAAAACTGGAATAAAAAACTAATTACTATAAAGTATAATGGTAAAGATTTGGTTAAAGTTTGGGTTTCAAATGATAATGGATATGACTTCGGAAAAAATTCTATATCATTTAGGGAAATACCCGATGATAAGTTAGTTAAAATTCCTTATGGTGGTGCGCGTTTTTACTTCGATAGAAGTTTATTAAGTATATAAAATAAAAAAATAAATAAATATTATGAAATATATTAAAATGTTTGAAAACGAAGAAGTTAAAAATAAAAAAATATTTGTTTTAGTTGGACCTCCATCAGTTGGTAAATCAACTTGGATAAAAAGTACATTTGGTGAGATTGAACCATATGTTATTAGTAGAGATAATTTAGTTGAACAAGTAGCTAAAGAATATGGTTGGACATATGATGATCTTTTCGCATCTACAATAACAGCAACATCGTCTACTTCCCAAGTTGCACCTGAGAAAGAAGGTGATAAAAATGAAAAATATGGTGAAGTTATTAAAGCACCGGCCAATATGAATTGGCCAGGAGCTCCAAAAACTGTATATAGTAAAGTTTTAGAAGCGAATAAAAAAGTTCAAATTCTTTTTGATGCTAAAGTAAAAGATGCTAAGGGTAAGGATACAATTGTAGTTGACATGACTAATATGAATTCAGGTGCTAGAAAAGGAGCTCTTAAATCCATCGAAGGAGTTGAACATGAATATCACAAGACCGCGGTTGTTTTCAATTTCAAAGGAGCGGAAGAAATTATCAAAAAGATGGCGGTTAAGAGATCTGAGGAAAGCAATAAAACTATACCACCAGCTGCATTTGATAGAATGTTTACATCATATGATTTACAAGATGATAAAGGCATTCCTTTTGACGAAGTAAAAATAAAAGATGTTTTATCAAAAGAAGGTTTTGATGAGGTTGAAATGAAAGACAACACTGTTGAACTTAAAAGAGTAATTGATGAGTATGAAAAATCAAAATCAGTTGCTGAAAGTAAAAATACTATGAAATATATTAAAACATTTGAATCCTTCAATGAAGGTATTATACAAAAAGCTACAGACTTTATAAAAGATCCTACTGGTAAAAAAAGAGCAGCAGTTGCAGCCGAAGAAGAATTAGATAAATCTAATAAAGCTAGTGAAGATGCTGCAAAAAAGGATGAAAGTTCTAAAAGAAAAGCAGAACTTGATGCTAAAGAGAAAGAATATCGTTCAAAATTAAGTCCGGATCAATTAAAAAAATTAGCAGATAGTGAAGATGGAGAACATCATCACGAAGTAATGTTAGGTAATGCACCTCAGTATACTGATGGTTACTTTACTTATTATCACACTCAAAAAAATAAGTGGGATAAATAATTATTTTTTAATATATACTACATAAACTAAACATAACTATGAAAAAATTCAGTAGCATAACAAACCAAAAAGTTGGTCAAGAACCAAAGATAGAAGTGAAATTAAATGAAGAGGATCTTTTTAAAGTAAAGATTTTAAATTTAATGGATCAATTATTGACTATAAGAACTTATGGACCTGTTGATAAACATCAAAGAGCTGGTTTAATTAAAATCGCTGGTAAAGAAATGTTCTTAGAAGCTCTACTTGGTTTATTTAGTGATAAGACATTAAAAGAACAAGCTAAGTTATTAGAAAGTCTTAAATCTGAAGTAAGAGATTGGGAAATGATTGATGTTAAGATTAGTGATGTTAATGTTAAGATATCTGAATCAAAAGAAAAAAGTGAGTTGTTATCTCATAAAAAGAATTTAATTAGTTTATATAATAAATATAGTGATGATAAAGAATTATTAATTCAGATGGTTGAAAAATCATGTGATAAGATTAAATCATCAGAAACCGCTCATAAAAGAGCCCTAACAGCTGATCTAATCGCAAATGAGGGAAAGTATTCAAAAGAGGTTTTCATCAAAATTTCAGAAAAATTTCACACTAAGGCACAACAATTGGGTTATAATGGATAGAATCCTATATGGAAACTATTAATATTAACACGATCACTATAAACTCATCAATTCTTGGTGAGATTTCACAAAATATTATATTAGTAGACTCTAATCCAGCAAGAATAGAATCAATTGAAACCGTAAAAGTAAAATCTCAAATAAGACAGATTAAAACTCATATGATTTATGAGTTGAGTAGTAAGTATTTGAATCCTAATTCTGATATATCTAATTCACTAACACTTGATTTGATACTTAAATTAAAATCTAAAGAATCCACGGATATTAAATATTTCAACAGAGGATTGATTAAGAATTTATTAGGTAGGAATCCAAAAATTATATTAGATAATTTAAATAATTGTGATTGGATAATAACTTCTAATAAAGTTTTAGATGAATTATCTAAATTAGATAATTTTAAATTAATAGATAAAAGCATATCTGGTGTTTTATCATCAGGTAAGATAAATAACATAAGTTTCTATATCACTGACCAAATAGATGAAAATGATATTATCATAGGTAACTCCGACTCAATTACTGCAATAATTAATAAAAACATAGTATTTGATGTTGATTTAGTATCTATTGAATTTTTATTTATAGATAATGGAGTTAGAAGACTAACTTTAAAATGATTGAATTCACTAATAAACAAATTGAGATGTTATATGAAATGTCTGAAATACATTTTCAGTGGTTTCAAAAATACACACCAGAAACAGAAATATCTTTTGAGGAAGTTTTAAAACTAAACCATCAGAAAATGATTGATATTGTTGATGCATGTTTTGATTTACCAGAAGATATGATAGACTTTATATTTGAATCAGTCATTAGAGATTATAAAGAAATGTTGGATGGTTATAACTTTGATGAAGATGATTTTGAAGACTTAGATTAAATTATCTAAATTCTTTCTTCTTCGATATTTCTGTTTTGATTTCTCAACATCTTCTACTATAAAATTTTCATTAGGATACATATAATTACCCCAATAAAGAAGTATTGCATTTTCTAAATTCTCTTTAATACAATCATCACAAATAGCAAGAATGATTTGATCACCATCATGAGTTGATCCATAACCAATGATGTGAATAATACCATTATCAATCATTTCATTATTGACATTGACTAAACTACCATCAGTTTTTTTAGAGTTTTTCCAAATCAAATCTTCTTCAGATTTAGCAGCACCATCACCAACTATATTACTATGTAGAGGAGTGACACTATTTTTCTTACAACAAATACAATACATTATAGACTAAATATGTTTTTAATTTTATTCATTCTTTTCACCTTTCTTGATGATAGTTTCATAGTGAATGTTGATGGATAATCAAAATTAACACCACCACTTATATTGTAATACAAAGAGGTTAGATTGACCAATTCTTTTAACATTTTTTCTTTTTCTTCATCATTCATAAATTTACATCCAAGGTAATAACATAGGTATTTGATTAGTAAAATAGGAATAAAAGGCTATAAATATAGATCCTACTATTATAAACCCTACTACAATATTAACACTATTTGATTTTATCCACTTTATCATTTTATAAATCTTCTTCTATTTCAAAATTTAATGTGGAAATTTCCTCATAGTTTTCATCTGTTAATAGGTCAATATATCTATTAGTATTAAAATATTCTTCTGATGTAAAGGAATCATTTACAATGAGTTCCTTTCTAACATTTATTAAATTATCAGCGTGTTCAAGTAACCAACCGGCACTTTTATTCATTTCTGGATGTAATTGTCTCAAATTTTTCAACTCTCTAAGTTTGATTAGCGAATTAATTTTACTTCTTCTTATAATAATCATTTTAATATCTTATCTATCTTTCTATCTCTTACTGCGGATGAATCTAAACTATCTAAAATTCCTTCAATACAATCTTGACATAAGTTAGATGTTCCACCTCCGAGTAATGATAAACAAGCACATTTTACATAGCGTCTATCACAACCATCACAAATTCTGTTATTATTCTCACTAACATACATTAAAGTTGTTTTAAGAACATGTGGTTTGTCATCAAACTTAGATTTATGTATTAGTCTTTCCATCATCTAATATACTCATTATTTTTTTATCTCTTTCAATACTTTTTAGAATTAAATCAAGATTATCATAATTAAATGTTTCTTCTGATATATCATTGATACTTCCTCTAAATATTCTTTTACAAGGATAGTAACCATCTTCACTTTTTTCTTGACCGAATGGATTGCCAACATCTGGTATCTTTTGAAATCCTCTCCATATCTCAAAAATCCGTTTATCTTTATCATAAAAGTAAGCCCATTCACAAAATAATGAATCTCTGATAAATTCAATTTCATTTTTTATCATTGGATATTGTGAGAAGTTATCATTATTACAAGCTTTATAAAAGTCAGATCCTAATCCTTCTGGATATGAGTCGTAAGTATTATAATTGCCGGTGTATTTTTCTTCTTCTATAAATCCGTAAAGTCCTCTTGTTCCCATTATTTAAATTTTAAGTTTTAACATGCTAATATAAGTGTTTCATATGGTCCGTAATACTCATCTCCTCTAAGAACATCATCAATTAGTTTTGATCTGGTGTGTTTAATCATAAGTTGTTTAACTCCCTCATAGTATTCTAAATGAATTTGCCATCTTTTTAAGTTTCTCCACTTACCTCTTTCTAACAACAAATTATCAATTTCATCCTTAACAGATTGTAGATTTAATATATCAAATCCATCCCATTGTTTTTTAAGATGTAATATATCATTATCATAGTTTACAATAAATTCAACTTCTTCTCTACCGAACGGATTCACAAACTCTTCAAGTATGTAATAAGTCTTACCGTTTATAATTTTTAATTTCATCCTAATAAACTTCTTAACAAATCTTCTCTATGGATAGCCATGTCTTCAAAGTTAGCATAATCATAATAATCACTACCACCTAAATCATTTGTGACACTAACCTTTAAATAACCACTTTGTATATAAGAACCTCTAACAGAATAAGATACATCCTTAGTTAAGACTTGCTTTAGATAATCATTATTAACATCCCTTAGACATTTAATAATAGTTCCAGTTGGGACAATCATTGATTTCTTAATCTTATCAGAGATTGTAGATATGATATAATCTAAATTTAATTTTCTTGGATCTATATGAGATTCACTCATAATATTTATAAAGTTATCAAGTAATTTCTTTGTTACTTCAATCTCTCTTTTAGGAACCTTATCAAAGTCTAATTTTTCAAATGTATACCACTTTGCTACACTAATCAATCTATCTTGGGTAATAAAAGAATATATATTTGGGTCAGATTCAAATATTTCAATATCATTTAATATAATATAATTAACTAAAGGAACGGCACAATGGTCCAAACCTTCTATTCTAACTTCTGATCTTCTGCCATATGTTTTTCTACCTCTTGGTGTATAACCAGGCTTTCTTATCCACCTACCATTAAGTAATCTATCAAAGTCTTCATTATTATTTAATAACTCGGTGAATTGCTTTTGAGTTCTATTCATTACAAACTTTTTCAATCTATCAACTTTTGTATTAGTTGATATAAGTAATTTTAGTTTACGCCATGTTATATCTTCAGTGATAGGATTAAATCCTGATTTTTCTGATTGTTTAAGAAAGTCACAAAATTCAGCAAACTTACCAAGTCCTAAATTACGCATAACAGAAGAAGAAACCTCTTCTCTTTCATATTCACCTATAACAGGTAAAATAGACTTAGCTTCTTGGTAAGTTTCTAAGTTACTCCTAATTAAATTATAGTTTATCTTCATATCTTTTTGATTAGATTTTTAATTGAATTATTAACTTCTTCAAAGTTAGGAACTGATATACCATTGTAGATAATAGCAATAGTTTTCCTTTCAACTTTTAATTTTCTACAAACCTCTCTCATTAATCTTTTGATTCTATTTCTGTCAACTGCTCTTGGAAACTTTTTAGAAGAAACAGCGAATAAGAATTCAGTGGATTCAGACTCTAAAAACTTAAACAAGAATTTACCATTTGATACAGACTTACCTTTATCAAATAAAATTTCTATTTCTTTTTTAGATTTTAGAGTATTCATGAAACAAAGATATAAAAATATTCTAATTAAAAAAAATAAAAAACCCACCAAATGGTGGGTTTTTTATTAATTAAAAAGATTTCTTAAATATCATAAGCCATTCCTGAGAAAACAGGAGACCTCATTAATATCTCACGGATCATTTCTTTACCAATATCTTGAAGAGCTATATCAAATGTTCTACCTTCTACTACTTTAGTTAAAATTTTACCAGATGTGATTTGTTTCATATCCACGCTAGATAAAGGAAAGTCGTACTTTTCATTTTCAGATACAGCATATCTAATAAATCCCATTTTACAAACATTTGTAAATGATCCTTCTGTTAATAAAATTCCTATTTTTTCCATTTCTTATTTATTATTATTTAATGTTCCTATACATATATTATTTTTATCAATGTTTGTTTTTAATCCCCAAACATCTTTTTCAATAATATGACAGGCATGTTTTTTATTCATCTTCTCTGAATATTCTCTGAATTTCAAAGAGTGTGGATTATCATTTTTCCACGGGCATTCCTTACAACTTTTCCTCATTTAATATATTCTTTATTTTTTCTTTATTGTAAATATAATAAAAATAAATATGAAAAAAAATTAATTATTTTCTATTTTAACTAAACTTTTCAAAACTTAAGTGAATCTAAGGACTATAAAAGACATACGGTGAAAATCGTAAAAAAAATAAATATAGTAAAAATGAATAAAGCAGAATTAGTAAGCGAAATCGCTAACGGAGCTGGGTTAACAAAAACTAAGGCAACTGAAGTTGTTGATTCTATCGTTTCTACAATTACTGAAGCTCTTAAAAAAGGAGAAAAAGTAACTTTAGTAGGTTTTGGAACATTCTCTACTTCTAAGAGAGAAGCTCGTAAAGGTAGAAATCCTAAAACTGGTGAAGTTCTTAACATTGCTGGAAAAACTGTTGCTAAGTTTAAAGCTGGTAGCGAACTTTCTAAAAGTGTTAATTAATCTACACTAGTGAGAAATAAAAAACCCTTGAATTAATTCAAGGGTTTTTTTATTAATATCTTTGAAACACTTAAAAAGTTAATTCTTTCCATAATTATTTAAGAAGTTCTTTTCATGTATTGATAAACTTTCAATTCCTTTTTTTGATACTTTATCTAAAATATCATCCATTTTCTTTTGTCTTTTAGACCTAATATCATTGAACTCATCATCTGTTAAAGGTCTTGATTGAATTTGTTTAGCCATCTTTTTCTTTGTAATCTTTTTTAAAAAATCTAAAAATATCATAATTCTCCTTTTTTTCTTGCATATTCATATGCTGCTTCTCTAACCCAAGCACCATCATTGTGTGATTTTACTCTCATTCCTAATCTTTCTTTGTTAAGAGGTCCGTTACCAGATATTACTTTATTAAACTCATCCCAATCAGGATCAGTAAATTTCCAGTTACCGCTTAATTCATCAATGACTAATTTATCATCCGGTATTGTTAATCCTAAATAGTCTGCTTGTGGTTTTGTTTGATTAACAAACTTTTGTCTCAATTGGTCATTAGTTTCTCTTTTTATTCTCCACTTTATAGCATTCTCTGAATTAGACGATTTATTATCAGGAGGTCCAAACATCATAAGAGTTGGGAACCACCATCGATTAAGTGCGTCTTGAGCCATTTCTTTTTGTTCAGGTGTTCCAAAAGATAACTTAGTCATTATTTCATAACCTTGTCTTTGATGAAAACTTTCTTCTTTACAAACTCTTACCATAGCTCTAGCATAAGGACCATATGAGGCTCTTTGTAACATGACTTGATTCATGATAGCAGCACCATCAACTAACCAGCCAATAGCACCAACATCAGCCCAAGTTAAAGTTGGATAATTAAATATAGAAGAATACTTAGCTTTACCTATATGAAGATTATTTAACAATTCATCTCTACTAATACCTAAAGTTTCAGTAGCGGTATAAAGATAGAGTCCGTGACCACCTTCATCTTGTACTTTAGCAAGTAAAATTAATTTTGATCTTAGTGATGGGGCTCTTGTAATCCAGTTTGCCTCTGGTAGTTGACCAATTATTTCAGAATGAGCATGTTGAGATATTTGTCTAATAAGATGCTTTCTGTAATCTTCAGGCATCCAATCTTTTGGTTCAATAAATTGGTTTTGTTCTAACTTAGAATCAAATATTTTTTGATATTCCATAGTTTAAATTATTTTTATTATATTCCCAAGGACAATTTGTGCAACCAGATTTACAACATGAAGTTCTAATCATCAATAAATATTCTTTAGTGAATACTCTTACTTTGATACCATCTATTTTCTCCCAATAAAAATCAGTTCCTTCAATTAAATCTTCTATATGAAATCTTTTACTATCACACATAAATTATTATATTTTATTTTTGAATAAATCTATTTTCTCAACAGATGAAAGAGCTCCTTCTACCCAACCTTGTTTTTGTGCAACTACTTCACCAACTACCCATATATTATCTTTTGGGTGTTGAGCTTCTTTTATAAATTCTTTTCTACTTTTATATTCGGTTGGTAAAGGTTTGTAATAGTGTGTACCTTCTTCCCAAAAAAACTTTTTAACATTATTAATTCTTATATCTTTATTAAAATTTGTAGATAGTAATTCTTCAAAATAACTATTACCCTTTGATTTTAAAGATTTAGCATCTTTATTATCTGAATAAGCAATTGTATAAACATTATCTTTAATAGGTATAACCTTTCTAAGTTCAGAATCAACAACCGTGTATTTATCTACTACATCTAAATCTTTAGATTTTGCAAAAACCTTTATAAAGTTTTGTGACTCAATTTGATTGTAAATTTTATTATCTAAAAGATTTCTCAATGAATTTATAGTAACTCCTATTATTACACCATCACATTCATATTTAGAGTTTATCAAAAAAGAACTCTGTTTTTCTTTTATTGACTTAACCTCTGTGTTTAATATAATATTTTCCTTTCCTATAAAAAGGACTAATTTGTCAATAACTTTACTCCAATCAAGATTTGCAACTTTATATCCAGGTTCATTATCTTCTAATCCATAGTTAAATAAAGTATCATTTATATCTGAATTTTCATAGTCAGTAAAACCCATTGTATTAATAAAATTATCATAGTCTTTTCCTAATACATCTTTGGCAAATTCTTTGAATTTTATTTTGCTTCTATCATATTCAGGTAATGCTTTTTTTAACCTTTTTATTAATTTATCAACATCTGATTCTTTAAAAGAATAATCTATGTCTAAGACATATGGATCTAACTTTATATCAAGATCTTTTAGAAGTTGTCCTAATATTTTATCTTTATCAACTCTAGTAAAATAAGCACCTGTGTGTATCTTAACTCCTTCTAAATTTGACATTTTAACTCTACCACCACACTCATCTGATTTTTCTATTATAGTGTATTTGATTTTTGGATAATTCTTCTTTAAAAGATATGCTGAGTAAAGAGATGATATACCTCCTCCTATTATAACTATATTAGTTATCTCATTAAAATTCTCAAATAACTTTATCCACTTCATATTGTTTATATATTAAAAAAATACTAATGAATTAATTTATTTTAAGTTTAATCTTATCTTTCATTATTTAATTGGATTACATTTATCCATATCTATGTTATCAATAACCTGTATATCTCCTTTTTTAGTATTCAAATATTGTAGTGTAAAATATCCACCTTGCATATCTATGTTTAATATTCGGTAAACTTTACCACTATATTCACATTCAAACGGGATAGTGTTCCACTTAGACTCATCTGGTGTAGTATTTGTTTTTTTAGGAGTTTGATTATCTCTACCTAAAATAGAATTTAGTAAATTTCTCATAAAACAAATATACTCAAAAATTATTAAAAAATAGATTTTGGGTAAAATTATTTAATATATACTTTACTATGAAATGGATATTAGACAGAAACCAATTTTTAAATGAAGCAAAGCTTCGTGATGTTATATTTTCAAAACAAGCTAAAGCAGTTTCTGAAACTTGGGGTGAAAAATACTTAGACTATGAAGAAATTACACCTACTGATAAGATAAAACAAGGTAAATGGAAGTTATCCGAAGAAGACAAACTAAATGTATTAGGTAAATTTTTTGATTGTGATATGAATATTGTTTTAAAAACATTTACAGATTTACCTGATAAATTCGCAAGTGTTTTATCTCAATCAATTAATACCGAACTAACAAATGATACAACTAAATATTCAAGAGTTCTTAAAGATTTTAATGTTAAAAAACCTTCTATTGACCAAATAGTTGCAATGTATGATAATGTTTTCAGAAAGTTAAATACTACTGAAACTATGGCTACTGAAATGATTCAAAAAGATGAAAATGGTAGACCAATTAGAGGTGAAGATGGTCAAATGATGAAGACTTCTAAAGAAGCAGGAGATCCAATATTCACCAACAATCTTATTAGTGTTAGTCAATTTGTAGATGATTATAATAGATGTTTCCCTGATGAAAAAACAGATGCTAGTTTATTAAGAAATAATGATATACAAAGTTTAAGAAACTTAGCAAAAGAAGATTGTAATGGTAGATTAAAAGTTGATTTTGAAATATTCAATAGAGACCTTTATTTAGCTATTTCACATAATCCAAAAGACATCCTAAATATGTCAATTTCTAAATTCTATAACTCTTGTCAAAATCTTTATGATGGTGGGTATAGAACACAATTATTAAGTAATGTATTTGACCCAAATAGTATTCCAGCTTTCTTAACATTTGAAACTCCTATTTTTTGTGATGATGAAAAGATTGCCGAACAATTACCACTTTCAAGAATGATAGTTAGAAATATTGAGACATTTGATAATAGTCAAACTAAAACATTCTATGATAGAGCTTATCCAGATAGAATGAAAGAAGTATTTGATGAGATTGTTACTAAATATAGTGGAAATGAAGATACTGCTAAAAATCAAGCAGGTACTAGTAGATATGTTTAAACTCCAGATATTGAATTAAATGATACAGGTATTAAGGATCCTTATATGGATAAATTAGATATAAAGAAAATGCCTTACATTGGTGTTAATACAAAAACTTTATATTTAAGTAGATTAACAAATTGGAAAGATGTAAAGATTGCACCAAATGCTAAAATTAAAGAATTAGTAATTGAAACAACTGATGTTCCTGCTAACTTTATGGATATTAAATTAGATTTAGATTGGGTTAAATTTAAATACTTAACTATTAATAACTTATCTGTTTTTAGTAATATTAAATCTGATTCAATAGCTTTTGATAAATGTAAATTTAATGGTTCTATTCTAAAAGAGATCGGTAGTGTTAATAAGTTACAAATTATTGCATCGGATGTTAAAGATTTAGATCTTTCATCATTTGAAAAATTAGATGAGTTACACTTATTATATACATTAGAAAACGGAGAAGAATTAAGAAAAACTCTTGGTGATTTAAAAGTAGGTAAATTAGTAATATCAGGTGATTTAGCTTCTTCAAAAGAAGATAAATTATTTATTAACTCCTTAAGACAAAAGGGTATTAAAGTAGACGTAAAAGGACCATCTATATAATTATGAAATATATAAAACTATACGAAGCATTTGAATCAGATAAGTTGTCTAAAACTATTGGATTCATAAAGGAAAAAGAAGATAGAAAGAGATTGCTTGAAGATATTAAAAAGATCTGTAATCAAATTGATTATCCTTATTCAAAATTAACAGATGACAACTTTCAATACTTACCATATAAAACTGCTTTAAATGTAAATGCTATCAAAACTGATACACCTTGTGATGCAACAAGCGAAAGAGCTTTCCCTGAATATGGAGTTGCTGGTGAAGTTTGTAAAGGTGGACACATATTTAGAATGTGGGGAACAAGAACAAGAGAAGTAGTTTGTCCTATTTGTAATGGAACTGGTGTTAAGAAAACCAGACCAGAAATTAAATGGATTAAATTTTGGTTTTCAGCTGAAGGAAAATATATCGCCACTACAGCTGTTGATGGTCAAATTAGAAAAGGATCAAAGAGAAGTGTAGGTGGTCAATCATATATAGGAACACTTAATCTAAGCGATTATAGTGAAGGTAATGTAGTTTCTTTAAGAGAACTTAAAGACGGAGATGTTGCTTTAGTATCAATAAATAGAGAACTTACGGTTTGTTATATAATTAAAGAATATGAAAAAACATATGCTATTCAAGATAGACATTCTGGTTCATCTCCAGATAATACACCAAGAACTGTTTGGCAACAATATGGTTCAAGATCTTGGGCTTTAGTTAGTTCTGGAGATTATCAAGGTCAAATTAAATTACTATTACCAAAAGGTAAATCAGAAGAAATACCAGTTGAAAATGAACCAGATCCAATAACTTGGAATGTAGTTCTATCTCTTAGTAGATATGGTTTTGATACATCTACTAAGGATGTTGAAGATACAATAAAAGATGCTCACTTTGCGATTGTAATGGACTTTGGTAAGATTAAAACATCAGAATTCAAAACTAAATCATTAATTAAAGGAGAAAGAGAAGAATCAAGAGAAGGAGCAGCAGCTCTTATGAAAGATGATGATATTAGAAAAGAAAATCTTAAGAGATATATTGATAAAATATCTAAATCAGTAGATTTAAATAATGGATTCTCTGATATAACTAAAATACTTCCAAGAGTTTTTGGTGGTAGATTAGCTTTAGTTTATGTTATGAGAGGTAGAAATTTTGATGATTTTAACTACATTATTGATGATATATTTAAATTCATGAAATCAACTACTGATAGTGATAAATTAAGATGGTCTAATGAAGCAACAGAAACATTAAATAGTGTTTATAAATCAAATATAACTAACAATAAAAGATATAATGATCATTTAGATTTTACTAGAAAGGAAATTGAAAAGAATGAAAAACAAGAATATACTAGACTACTTGATAAACTAATGGAATTAAGTAGTAAAATTAACACATCTATTTTACAAAAACCGGTAGAATCATTAGAAGATTTAGAAATTACATATAGAAAAATGAGAACATTAAGAGATTTATTAAAATCTGATAGATATCCAATTAGAAGATTAGATTATTTCTTTGAAAGGTTTGGTAGTGATTCAACTGATAGAACTTATAGATACTTAGTAGAGTATGTAGATGAATCTGATATAGATAGCTATATAAATAATATAGATTCAATAATTAAAATTGTAGAGAAATTATAAAATAAAAAATACTTAATCAAGTGAGTTTATTCATTATTTGACATAATCTTTATATGTTTTTTCTATACCCTCTCTCAAAGAAATTTTATATTCCCAACCTAAATTTTTTAATTTAGAAACATCTAAAAGTTTTTTTGGTGTACCATCTGGCATATCTGTATTAAAATAAATATCACCTCTAAATCCAACAACTTCTTTTATTAATAGGGCTAAATCTTTAATTGTTATATCTATTCCGGTACCAATGTTTACAACTTCACTACTATTATAATTTAGCATAAGATGACAACAAGCATCCGCTAAATCATCAACATAAAGAAACTCTCTCATTGGTGTTCCGGTTCCCCAAATTTCAACTTCATCTTTAGCTTCTAATTTAGCTTCGTGGAATTTACGAATCATAGCAGGTAAAACGTGTGATCTATTCAAATCATAGTTATCACAAGGACCATAAAGATTTGTAGGCATTACAGAAATAAAGTTAGTGCCATATTGTTGGTTAAATGATTGACACATTTTAATACCCGCAATCTTAGCAATAGCGTAAGCATCATTTGTTGGTTCTAATGAACCGGTTAATAAGTACTCTTCTTTAATTGGCTGAGGTGACATCTTAGGGTAAATACAAGATGATCCTAAGAATATTAATTTTTTAACATTGTAATCTTTAGAAGCTTTAATAATATTAGATTGAATCATTAGATTTTCATAAATAAAATCACCTTTCATTTCCATGTTTGTTTTTATACCGCCTACTTTAGCAGCGGCAAGAAAAACATATTCCGGTTTTTGTTTATTGAAAAAATTATCAACTTCTGATTGACTAGTAAGATCACACTTACTTCTAATTGATGTGATAATATTTGTATATCCCAACTCTGTTAGTTTTCTAACTATTGATGATCCAACCATTCCACGGTGACCGGCAACAAAAATTCTAGCATTAAGTTCCATTTGTTTTATATAAATATTATACTAATTGTTTAAAATAAAAAAGAGAGTTTTTCAACTCTCTTACTTAATAAAAATTAATAATATAAGTTTTCATCTTATCAGCAGATTCGTATTGTTCATCCTGAATATGTTTATTGAAGACTATTAACATACCCAAAACACCATCATCAATTCTACTATCACATTTCTTGTACACTCTTGATAATATAGATTCAGAATCTATAACAGATGTTGTTTCAATTAAATCATTTTTATCTATTAATCTATTGAATAAATTATTTAATTCTTGAAATTTTTCTTCTGTCATATTTTTTACTTCTTAAGAACTTCTTTTGTGTAATAATCTTCAAAACCATCCATATAATTAGTTATTGATTTATCTCTATCAACTCCTATAATCTCGTCAATT
>Ga0114977_10000283_pt1 | contig 34203 bp, 36 predicted proteins | sample S_130805_MF_Meta_FD_87026 | JGI IMG/M metagenome (GOLD analysis project Ga0114977, IMG submission 87026) | Freshwater microbial communities from Lake Simoncouche, Canada to study carbon cycling - S_130805_MF_MetaG | ecosystem: Environmental > Aquatic > Freshwater > Lake | place: Lake...
AATGTCTTCAAACATTATTTTAAGTTCTGGATCTGCTGATACCCACATGGTTGCATCTATCTTTGTAGCTGTCTTATCTATATTATCTGCCAATGATAATACATTTCTTACAAATTCATCTTCTCTCTTAAGCATGTTTTCAAGTCTGATATTCTTATTGTATAAGTTCCAGATCACATATGCGATGATTGTAAGCGGCCAAATTACTATTGAAATTGTTGTTATCATATTATGCTTTGTTTACGTCGTTTTCTATATTAGAAGCCATAAAGTCTGCCTGATGTAATATGTATGGAAGGTGTCCTTTTATTTTTGATTCAGGACTATGAGTCATTAAATAAGATTCATTTCCTGGTTCATAAAGTCCATCATGTATCTTGATGGCAATATATTCATTCTCAGTTACTTGTATCCCAGCCTGCTGAAGATAGAACAGACTCCGATCTGCAATCCTCATGTGTGTAATTGCAGGATTGTAAGTAAAATATTTTCCTTGATTCTTCTGATGCCACTCTGAAGTCTGAGGTATATAGAATGGATGTTCATTTGTGCCGAGTTTCCCCAAGTCATGATTAATTGCGGAAAATACAAGTTCCTCTATAGTATGGATTTTAGTCTGACCAAATTTATCCCAAACTTTATCCATTACAAGAGCAGCTTCAGTTACTCTTATGACATGATCTACATATCCACCTATAAAACAATTATGATGATCTATCTTAGTTGATGCTGGAGAAGTTAAAAGAGTTACCTCTATTCCTTCATAGAATTTAATTAGCTTTTTAGTCCTTGCATTATCTGGAAGATACTTCTTCATTAAATCATAGAACTTCGCTAAATTATCTATAAGCTGCTGCTCTGTTAATTGTTTCATCATATACTGTTTATTTTTCTTAAAATTTCTTGCTGGGTAAAGAATGGAACTGTTCTTACTTTTTCATCTACTATATTCTCTTTCCCTAATACATTATAATCATAACTCGTGAAATAAACATAGTCTAAGTTTTGAGTAAAATCTTTTATTATTACCATAGGATAAATACTAACTCCTGTTAATTTTTCAAGCTGATCACACATCCCAGGATCTTTATCACATGGAACATCTACAAAGCTTATGTGATTCTCAGTTAAAAGTTCCCTTAGTCCTTGACAAGATTTACATCCAGCTAGTGTAGCTAATACAATTTTATATTTCATCATCTGGATCAATTTTATCGAGAATCTCAGCCCACATAGCTCTTTCTTCATCTTTCATACTATGATATTCCATATCTAAATAAAGATATAGTATATCCAGCTCAGATTCTGTAAGAATTATCATCTCCTTATAATCCTCTATATTAATAGTCATTCTTTATTACTCTATTATACTTATATATATATTCTATATTCTTTTCTTCCCTCCTCCTCTCCCCTTTCCCCTAGAACTAATATAAACAAAATTCCGAAATAAAAAAACTTTTTATCACTTTTTTTTAAAATTTTTTTTTGATTAGTATTTTAAGTATATTGTTTTAATATGAATAATTCTAATTTAGTTCAAAGTTTATTGGAAGTTTACTTAGGAAAAGGCAAAAAATTAGCTAATGGTGATTATGCCTATTATTGTCCTATATGTAAACATAAGAATCCAAAACTTATGGTAAATGTGATATCTGGAGCTTATAATTGTTTTACGTGTCATCCTAAAACAACTGGTAAAACGCCCGTTTCATTATTCAAAAAGATAGCTGCGCCACTAGAAGCTATACTAGAAATGAAAAGTTATTTTGCTAATGATACCACAAAAATCGAAGTCGAAAAAGACATAAAGACAATAGTTATACCAAAGGAGTTTGTTAGTTTGAGCGACGTATCCGATAATAGTTTAGATAAAAGACAAGCTTTGGTTTATTTGAAAAAAAGAAGGGTAACACCATCTGATATACAAAAATACAATATAGGGTATTGCAAGACTGGAAGATATCGGAACAAGGTAGTATTACCTTCATATGATTCAAATGGAAGAATCAATTACTTTATTGCAAGATCATTTGAAACAGATCCCAAGCAGAAGATAGATTCTCCATCCTGTAATAAATCTGAGATTATAGGTTTTGAATATTACATCAATTGGAATATCCCAGTTATACTTTGTGAAGGAGTATTTGATGCAATAGCAATAAAAAGAAATGCAATACCTCTATTTGGAAAGACAATACCTAAAGCCTTGATGATTAAATTATTACAACCACAAGTCAAGACAATATATTTGGCGCTTGATGATGACGCAATAATGGAATCGATAGATCATGCTCAGAGGCTCGTAGATCTAGGTAAAGAAGTCTATCTCATACAACTTAGTGGAAAAGACCCTTCTGAAATAGGATTTGAGGGGATGATACAATACTTACACAATGCACAGCCGATAACTGCTTTGAATCTGCTGATGTTAAAAATGCAAATGTCATTATGCTAAAAACAATAAAGATAGAATCAAGTATAAAGGAGATCAAGAAGATTTATCACGTAAGTGACATACATCTAAGAAATTTCAAAAGACACGATGAGTATAAGCGAGTATTTGAAACTTTAGCTGAATATATAAGGTCAACAAAGACAGAGGAGAGTATAATCTGCATTACTGGAGATATAGTGCACTCAAAAACAGATATCACCCCAGAGCTTGTACAAGAGACTCAAAACTTTTTGAAGTTAATGTCTTCTCTGCTTCCTACTATAGTGATCCCAGGAAACCATGACGCTAATCTGAATAATAACCATAGAATGGATAGTCTTACTCCTATCATAAATGCAATGGGAGATAAAAACATTACATATATAAAAGACACTGGCATTTTTAGAATGGCGAATGTTGATTTTGTTCATTGGTCTGTATTTGATGAACCTACGAAGTACATAAAAGCTTCAAAAGTAAAGTCTGATTTTAAGATTTGTATGTATCACGGTCCTGTCAATAACTCACTTACAGATGCTGATTTTTCACTTAGCGGCAATTCAATAAACGTTGCTGATTTTGATGGATATGATCTAGTACTTTTAGGAGATATTCACAAGACGCAATTTTTAAATGAAGTCAAGACAATAGCATATTGCGGCTCACTTATACAACAGAACCACGGCGAATCATTAGAACATGGCATAATGGTCTGGGATTTAGAATCTAAAAGCGCAGAATATGTTCCTATAGAAAATGATACTGCCTTTTACACATTATATATTGAGAATGGAATACATCTAGATCTACCTGAGCACCTTCCTAAGAACTTATACCTTAGACTTAGATCAAAGAATACGTCTCCGACTATGATAAAAGAAATAGTTGCCGATATACGAAAGGACAGAGATATTATAGAGCTTTCGCATCAAACGATGAATGATTTCTCAGCTACATCTTTACATCAAAGTACTAGTGCGATAAATGTTAGGGACGTAAGTTATCAAAATACGCTCCTATCTCAGTATCTTAAAAATAAGTTTAATCTTACTGAAGAGGCAATATTAAAAATTTGTGAGCTAAATAAGATCATAAATGATAAGATACCAAAATCTGAAATTACAAGAAATATACAATGGAGCCCAAGAAGATTAGAGTTCTCAAATATGTTTAGCTATGGTAAGGATAATATTATAGATTTTTCTGGAATGGACGGGGTTTATGGAATATTCGCTCAAAACGCGTCTGGAAAAAGCTCAAGTATAGAAGCATTAGTTTATTGTCTTTTTGATAAATGTTCTAAGACTTCTAAAGCGGGGCTAGTAATGAATAATAAATCACGAGAGTTTAGCTGTAAGTTTAATTTTGAGCTTGATGGAAAGATCTATACAATAGAAAGAAAAGCTTCATATAGATCAAATTCAGAGAATGTAAAGCAAGATGTGAATTTCTATTATATAGATGCGGATAATTCAAAAATATCTCTGAATGGAGATGATAGGTATGGTACAAACGCGAAGATAAGAGAGATTATAGGCTCATATGAGGACTTTGTGCTAACAAGTATGTCGATGCAGAATAATAATACAGGATTCATCGATATGAGTCAGACTGAAAGAAAAGACTTGCTCTCCAAATTCCTTGATATAAAAGTATTTGAAGATCTAAATTACTCAGCGAGTGAAGATATCAAAGAATTCTCAGTGCTTATAAAAGAATATAAAAAGATAGACCATTTTACAAAGCTAAAAGAATTAGAAAATTATATCAAAGTATATTCAAACGAGTATCGCCAATTACAAAAAAATAAAAAAGATTTAGAAAAATCAATAGAAAAAGAGAATGTGAAGTATATGAAACTGAGCTCTAAAATAGTCCAGATAGACTCAAAAATACTTGACATAGAAGGTTTAGAATCTAAAAAAGAAAATCTAGAAAGATCTAAATCTAAAATTGAATCAGATAGGGTAATACTAGAAGAGAACTTAGAAGACCTAAAAATAGAGCTCATTCCTATAGAAAATGAGGCTCAAAAAGTAGATATAGTGATCCTCAATAGTAGCAAGATTGAGCTACAAAGACTTATAAATACAGAAAAGAATATTTCAATTCAAGTAGAAAAGCTAAAGACCGATCTCACAAATAAACTCGAAAAGATGAAAAATCTTGAGAATTTAAAATATGATGAGAATTGTCAATTTTGCATGGATAATATTTTTGTAAAAGACGCAATATCAACAAGAGACTCTATAGAACAAGATAAAGAAGAAGCGCGGGGTGTAGTAAATAACTTAAAAACATTGAGAGACAATATAGAATTTCTTAAGAAGCTTGTTACTTTGTGGGATACTTTACAAATTAATTTAGATAAAAAGATAAATGAGAAGCTGAGAATAGAATCAAACATAGATAAGCTTGCTTTAGAGCTACACCAGAAGGACTTATCAATAAAGGAGATAGATGATAATGTAAAGCAACATAAGCAGAAAGAGGCAGCAATAAAACTAAACCAAGACATAACAGAGCAACTCAAAGATATACAAGCCACGATAGACTCTTTAAAGATTTCTTTAAAAGCAACCTCAGAAGATCTAATGAATTGCAATACAAATATCCAGATAACTCAAAAGGAAATAGAGAATGCAGAGCATAGTATTGGTAATCTAAAATCACTTGAAGAGAAGTTTAAATACTATGAATATTATCTGTCAGCAACTGGAAGAGATGGTCTACCATATGATATAATAAGCTCAGTGATACCAAGAATACAGGAAGATATCAATAATGTTCTTTCTCAAGTAGTAGATTTTAAGATAGTAATGGAATCTGATGGTAAAAATATAAACGCATTTATTGAGTATGATGAGGATAGAAAATGGCCTATAGAATTAAGTTCTGGTATGGAGAAATTTGTGTCTACTTTGGCAATAAGATCTTCACTAATTAATACAACATCACTACCAAGACCAAATTTCCTAACTATAGATGAAGGTTTTGGAGCATTAGATCAAAGCAATATGGGCAATATATCTATACTTTTAGATTACCTCAAGACTCAATTTAAATTCATAGTTATGATATCCCACATAGATGCTATAAGGGACATTGTTGATGCTCACATAGAAATCACAAAAGGAAAAGATGGTTTCTCAAAAGTACATCACGAGTAAGATATTTATAAACATGATAAAAAATATTATTGCGATTTTCCCCGGGCGTTTTCAACCATTTTCGAAGCACCATTCTGAAGCTTTTAAGTGGCTAGAATCTAAATTTGGTAAAGACTGTTTCATCGCAACTACAGATAAAGTAGATCCAATCAAAAGTCCATTGAATTTCTCAGAAAAGAAAATGATTATTGATAAATTTGGGTATGGGGCGAATCTAGTTCAAGTAAAGAATCCATATAAAGCAGAAGAGATCACAGCGAAGTATGATCCAAAAGATACTGCGCTAGTATTCATGGTAGGAGAAAAGGATATGAAAGACGATCCAAGGTTTGCAATGAATCCGAAGAAAGATGGTTCTCCTGGATATTTTAAACCGTATGCTGGAAATGAAAATAAACTTGAAGGCTTTGACAGACATGGATATTTGATTGTTGCACCTCATATGAGTTTTGATATACCTGGAATTGGAGAGATGAGCGGTACTAATGTAAGAAAAGCACTGTCAGCTGACGTATCTCCAGAAGACTATAAAAAGCTTTTTATAGGAGTTTTTGGTTGGTATGATCCAAAAATAGCCAAGATGTTAAAAGACAAGTTTTCAATAAAAGAATCAAGATATTCTTTTAATAGAATCATATTAGAGAACGCAATACGCACTTTGATAAATGAAGGCGGTAACGTATTCAAGGATAAAGAAGGACAGTCAGAAACCCAGAGGATAAACAGAGTAGATGTAGTTCCTACTATACAGTGGCTAGAAAAAATAACCGGGCTTAAATTACTCGATAATGCTTTAGGTACAACTGGAAAGAAAGACACGAGTGGAGATCTTGATTTAGCAGTAGACGTATCAAAGCTTAGTAAAGAAGATCTTATAGGCATACTTTCAAAAGCTGGATATGATAAGACTTACGTAAAAAAATCAGGAGATAGTGTTCACTTCAAAACTGCAATAGGAGGCAACCCAAAGAATGGTTTTGTACAGACTGACTTTATGTTTGGAGAACCTGAATGGATGAAATTCTCTATGGCAGGAGGTGCTGATAATTCTAAATTCAAAGGAATGCATAGACACCTTTTACTTTCAAGCATAGCAAAAGCACAGAATTTAAAATGGTCATATAAGCATGGACTGGTTGATAGAACCACAAATGAAGTGATAACTAAAGATCCTGATAAGATAGCTGAGATGCTTTTAGGTAAAGGTAAAACAAGAAAAGATATGGAGAATGTAGAATCCATTATCCATGCAATAAAAGACAGATCAGATTATGAAGATCTTATAAAGCAAGCAAAAGAAGACTTTGACAAAGAAGGATTAGATATTCCCACTTCACTAAAAGAATCTATGATTACTGAAGCAGCAGAAGCAAGAATACAACATCCAGAAGATATGATATTTTGGGATGGATCAAAAGGAGCATTAAATGCACTTAGCATATTAGCTGGTTTAGGAAAAGATTCCAAAGATATCACTATAAAATGGGATGGATCTCCAGCTGTCATATTTGGAAGAAAAGATGATGGAACTTTTGTATTAACTGATAAAAGCGGATTTTCTGCAAAGGGGTATGATGGAAAAGCGACGAGCGGAAAAGACCTAGAGAAGATGTTTATGGACAGACTTAAAGGCAAAGAAGATACAACAGGATCATATACCAAATTTGCAAAAAGTATGGGTGGTGTATTTGATATATTTGAAAAATCAGTACCAAAAAGTATAAAGGGTTATTTCAAAGGAGATCTACTATATCAATCAACGCCTGAATTAAAAGGTGGCAATTATGTATTTAAGCCAAATATCACAACATACGCAGTAGCTCAAAATAGCGATCTTGGAAAGAAGATAGGAAATAGTAAAGTTGGAGTAGTTATTCATAGATTCTTAGATTATGATGGAAATGAAACTGCAATAAAAGATATAAAACAATATGGATTTATAGAAGGAAAGGGGCTTTTAGTAGTGCCACCCATGTCAGTTACTACTCCACCAAATATAAATACTAGTGCAGTTAAATCAGCAATGTCAGATGTAAAATCAAAAGCTTCTGAGATAAACTCATTTCTTGACAGATCTACTTTATCATCTAAAAAGATATCAGATCTTCCAGACTTAATGTACAAGTATAATAATTCCAAAGTGGGAAATACAAATGAATTAGGAAAAGATTTTCTTTCTTTCATAGCAAAGGAATCATTATCTGGTAATAAGAAGGCAAATATGGAAGCTTACATAAAAGAGCATGGAGAAGCAATAATAGATGTATTTAGCATAGTTTCAAAGATAATGGAGATAAAGAATGATATAGTAAAACAACTAGATGCTCAAGATTCTGGAGTAAAAGCAAATATAGGTGATATAGCTGGCGGTGAAGGATATGTTGTTTCAAATCCAAAAGGCACAGTGAAATTAGTAAATAGAGCTGGATTCACAGCTGCAAATAGAGCCGTAAAAAGATAAAATATGGAACTACAGAAAAAAGCAGAGATACTTGCAGACTTTATAAAATTTTGCAAAGAAGCTCTAGAACTTGAAGCTCTTCCAAAGATAAAATTCATATCTGATAACTCTTGGGTAAAAGGAAAGCGTACATTTGGAGAATATTCTAATGATACAAGTTCTCTAATTGTGTACATAAAGAATAGAAATCTTGCCGATTGCTGCCGTACTTTGTCCCATGAGATGACACATCATAAGCAAAATGAGATGGGAACTCTGGGACCAAAATCTGGAGAAACGGGTAGTCCTATAGAAAATGAGGCGCATGCTATAGCTGGTGTGATAATGCGCGAATACGGAAAAATACAACCACTGATATACGAATCAATAAATAAGGATCTTAAAATACAAGCAAAATCATTTATAAAAGATTGGACATATGATCCTGATCATCAAATAGACAATTATGGAGAATATAAAAAAGAATTCAATGTGGCTTATCAATTATATCCATATAAACAATCTGAAGATTTATATAGAGGGTTAAATTTTAATAACATAGAAGATTTCAATAATTTTAAATTAAATACAAAAAATTTTACAGTTTTAAAAACTAAATCATACTCTTCTTGGAGTCCAGATATTAATCAAGCTATAGAATATTCACTTGGGGACAATAATAGTATTGAAATTGTAATTAAAATAAAACCATTAGAAAACACTAATATAAAATTATTAGCTGCATATAAATGTAAAGATGCAGATCCAGAATATGAAGTTATTGCGGATAGAGGAAATTTTAAAATATCACTAGAAAGAAGTAAAGTTACGAAATATGGCAAAGGAATCAAACCTAAAAAAAGAGTTCTCTAAAAAGGACGTCGCAAGACTGAGAAACCTCCTAACCGGAAAGACGGGAGACAAGACCCAAATACAGTCAGGATACGAAAAGAAGGCTGAAGATCATTTAGAGGGCGATATTTGGGAAGAAGATGGTAAGACTTGGACTATAAAACGTGGGATAAAACAGACGGTGACAAAGCTGGATTCCGTGAAAAAGCTATTGAGTCTACCTCTATGTTGTCCTAATTGCAAGAAACCTATGAAGTCCCATGATCTCAATAAGAAGATGTACAAGATACACCAGATATGTTTTGATTGCGTTATTGATATGGAAGCTAAGATAAAGCAAGAAGGACGATGGGAGGAATATGAAAAGGGAATCATGAATTCAAATAAGAATGCAACCTTAGAAGATATAGAAAAGGCGATAGATTCCTGGTTTGAGATGCAAGATGAGTCCTTTGTATCTGAGAATGGAGAGGTAGAAAGTTGGAAAGGTGGCAATAAGACCCAAGTCTACAAAGAGATCAAGGAGAATATTAAGAAAATTAAAGCTATCAAAATCTAGTATATTTATAGAAAATACAAATCAATGCCAGCAAAATCAAAATCTCAACAACGCCTAATGGGAATGGTTCATGCCGCTCAGACAGGTCAAATAAAAGCCCCATCAGAAAAAGTAGCTAAACTCGCAAAATCTATGACAAAGAAATCAGCAAAAGATTATGCTTCTACAAAGACAAAGAAGCTACCAATAAAGGTAAAAAAGACTAAGAAAGTCGTAAAAGAGAACTATGAAAATAAAGTAGGTCCTCTTCACGTCGTACTGAAACCACACCCAGGATGCGATGCCGCAGATCTTGTTCATGAGATAGATCCAGTAATGGGAGCTACTCATAAAGGTATCGATGCTCAGACTATTCATGGAGTTTATGGGGACCAAGATGAGGCTATGAAATGCGCAGAAGGACTTCATAAAAATCACCTTGATGAAATGAAGAAGCTTGAAGAAAAAAAAGGTACGGTAGCAAAGAAGCTAACATCAATGATTGATAAGCTAGATTCAAAGCGTAAAGATCACATGAAGCTTGCAAAGGAGAATCCAGATCATGCTAGTGAACACAAGCAACATATATCTCAAATTCAAGGTCAAATAGAAGACTTAATGGATAAACTTGAAAAAGTTGCAAAATCTAAAAAAGAAGAAGAATCAGAAGAAGATGAGGATGGAAAGAAGAAAAAGAAATTGAAAGAGGGTGAAGGCGATAAATATAAAGTAGGAGATGTAGTTATTCCAAATAAAGGACCTCATAAAGGACAAAAGCATACAGTCATACATGTATTTGGTGGCGGTAAATATAATATAAAACCAAAACCTCGTTTTCCTGGAGATAAAAATCAATATGGTCAAGGAGCTGCTGGAGCAAATGAAGAAGATTTAAACTAACAAATATGAATCCAATAGTAGCAAAATTTGTATCGACTCTCCTGTCATCGAGAACGCAAGCTCACATATTCCACTGGCAAGTAGAAGACGATTCTTCTTTCGCAGAACATAAAGCACTTAATGAATATTATGATGAGATTGTAGATCTTGTTGATGAATTTGTAGAAGCTTTCCAGGGTAAATATGGAATCATTAGAGGATATTCAAGTCCTGCAGTATTTAGAGAAGATGATAATTTAATCATATACTTTAAAGCTCTTTCCCAATACGTAGATAAGACAAGACATTCAGTGGCAGACGATACATATCTTCAGAATCTTATAGATGAGATATATCAACTTATAGAGACAACGCTTTATAAACTCCAATACTTACATTGATGTGTTGCAATAGAGGCAAGATAACTTTAGACGAATCTGTAAACAAGCTCCTTATATCTGAGGGGCTTACATACCATTTGGATAATTCACTAGACTTGAATGAAAATATTTATCGTCCGCAGTCAGCTAATTTTGTAGGTCTTTTCACAGAAGCGCGCCAGCTGCTAAATAGGGGACTTTTATCATTAGGCGATGAAGATACATGGTACCTAACAGAAACTGACCTGGGGCTGACTGGAAACTACAAGGGTATCACAGTTCCTTTAGACTATCCAATGACAGTTGATTTCCTACTTGAGACTAAAGCAAAGTCTAAGCCTAAGAAGCATGCTGCGCTTAATAAACCTCATAGAGGGGGATCAAAGAAATTTTATGTATTTGTAAGGAATCCTAAGACTGGTGGTATAAAAAAGGTCAGCTTTGGAGATACTACAGGACTTAGCGCAAAGATTAATAACCCAGCAGCCAGAAAGAGCTTTGCGGCAAGACATAAGTGCTCTCAAAAGAAAGATAAAACTCAAGCGGGCTGGTGGGCGTGCAGATTGCCTCGATATGCTAAACTTCTTGGTCTAAAAAGTAATTTTTCAGGATTTTGGTAGACATGAGACCATATAAAGATGTTTTGATAGAGAACACATTGATCAGAGAGTTTGATGAGAATATTGACCCGATTGAATTAATGTGGCACAGAGATCAAGAGGACAGGGTAATAGAATCGATAGAAGATACTGACTGGAAGTTTCAAATCGATAATCAATTGCCTATAGAGATCAAAGGTGAGATATTTATTCCAAGAGGAGTGTGGCATAGAATTATAAAAGGTACAAAATCAGTCAAGATAAAAATAATAGAAAAATGATAAAATTAATTGATTTATTAAAAGAGGGACAAGACACCCCTGTTGCAAAAGACGTAACAGAAATTATTCGTCAAGAGAATCGTTCAGCTCTTAAGGAATCGAAAAATTCAGATTCCTTAAAATCAATTTTAAGAATTTTAAAAATAGGTAAATTTTTCGGTATTTTTAATGATAATTTTTTTAAGGAAATACAAGAAGCCGTAACAAAAAAAGTAGAAACTTCACTAGACGCATATAAAGCAAAGATACCTTCAGATAAAATGGAAGATTATAACTCTCTTGTTAAAGATTTATTACTTCCTCTCAAAAACGCAAAAACTTTTGAAGAATTCATATTAGTAGCTAATAATATATCAAAATATACTAATAAAATTAAAATTGATGAATCTATAGATTTAAAATCTACAATAGCGACTTTAGAAAAAGATTTAAAAGCTATAGTAAAGGATGTTAAAGGTATGTGGAATAAAACAAAAGAAAATAGAATTTTTCTATCAATTGTTACTATATTAGCTCGAATATTATTGATGACATTTTTTGGAGTCATTCATGAATTATTACGACTGAATCAGGGCACATCTTGGTAAATTTTAAAAATAAAAGGAACTGGCTCAATAAAAATAAAGATAGTAAAAAAATGATAAAATTAATCAGCATACTACAAGAGGTAAAGAGAAAAGGCCTGTGGGCAAATATCCAAGCAAAACATAAGAGAGGAGAAAAACCTGCTCGTAAATGTAGCGCTGCTTTCAAAAAGGCTGTCAAAGCCGCTAAGGATATAAACTCAATGAAAGAAACTCTAAGTCCTAAAATCTATCAAATAGAAGGCAGTCTTGTAGCTGATACTACTCAGAGATCGCTTGCAGATATCCTCTCTGACATTAGAGCAATCGTTGGTATAACTGTTGTGCGTGTTACAAATAATCGTCAACCATCAGCAGAAAAGCTAAAGAAGTATGTTGTAGATATTAGTATTAAGATAGATCCTGCGCCATTTGATAATTTTGGACCTGAGACTGTAAAATCAATAAAAGATAAAGTAAAAGCAGTTCCAGCAATCCGCAGAGTAGACTTTATAGATAAGACTAAACTCGTAAAATCATAAAGCATGAATCTTCAAAATATAAAAGGGCATATTTCAGATAATATTATTGCACAATTGCCAGATACAATATCAAAGTTTGAATTGAATACTCCACTACGCTTAGCGCATTTCCTAGCTCAAGCAGGACATGAATCAGGTGGTTTCAAAGTACTAAAAGAGAATCTAAACTATGGAGCTAAAGGTCTTCGTACAATATTTAGTAAGTATTTCCCAACAGACGCAAAAGCTTTAGAGTATGAAAGAAAACCTGAAAAGATAGCAAACCTAGTTTATGGAGGTCGTATGGGCAATGGTCCTGAGGCTTCTGGAGATGGGTATAAATTTTGTGGTCGTGGTTGTATTCAGCTTACTGGCAAGGATAATTATAATATGTTTGGTAAAGTAATTGGAGAAGACCTAGTAACAAATCCAGATTTAGTAGCAACAAAATATCCATTGATATCAGCTGCGTGGTTCTTCCACAAAAATGGATTACACAAGATAGCAGATGAAGGCGCTACAGTAGAAGTAATTACTAAGATTACAAAGAGAGTCAATGGCGGGACTATTGGTTTAGAAAATAGAATACAACATTTCAATGAATATTATGCTTTATTGAAATAATTGTTAACGTTAACACCAAAATATGGACCCTGATAGTAGAAATGGATACTTGGAACAATACACTAAAACAGAATCTAGCGACTCTTTGTCTAATGACAGCAATGTTTTTAAATCCTTTTGGGTTCGATATTGTACAGTGGTGGCTGATTCAACAAACAGGAAATTTATGGAGAGCCAATGCCGCTTTGTATTTTATAGCGGGATTGTTCTTTGGTTTATATATAGTATTACGTCCTAAAAAAGAAAACAAATGATAAAATTAATTGACATACTATATGAGGCTTTTGAATTTTTTCCTACTTCTGAACAAGAAATAGAAAATGATTCTGTGAAAAAGCTTTTTTCCATTATAAAAAAATATCCTGGATTAGAAATGGAAGACCCAATAGTAATGTCAGATCCAAAATCTAAAAAAGTAAAAATATCAAGAAGTTTACAAAGAGATCCAAAATTTATACAATACTTATCAAATAAATTAAAAGTAAATGTAAGTGATACGTCTGGAGCTAATTGGGATGGACTTTCTATACTTTGGGGAGAAGGATCTAGAGGAGGAAGAGGCACTAAATCAAAAGGACCTGGAACTGAAACTATCTTAGTCAAAGATTTAAATTTATTAAAAGAAGAAGGTATTTCAAAAAAGAATGAATCAAAATTTTCATATCCAAGTTTAATGATAGAAATGTCAAAAGAATTAGGATTAGATAAAGGTAATTTTGAAATAAAACCTATGGGTCATGAAAATCAAAAAAGACCCTTAAAATTCTCTTCATCAGGCCCTATAATAGATTATTCAGGTGAAACTGTAGCATCTACATTGACTGATATAACAATAATAAAAGGTGGCAAGAATTACTATATATCTGTAAAATATGGTAATACTTTAACATTTTTTAATTCAGGAGTAACAAAAGCATTACCAGCCTCAGAAATAAAATTTGGAAAAATCACAAATCCAAATGGAGTAGGACTATTAGAAACTTTTGGAATAAATAATAAATTATTTTGTAAAGTATTCAATGATTATGGAGATATTGATTTTTCTAAATTTAATAAAAATCCTGCGTCTGCAGAATATGACATATATAAGATTAAAAAACTTATAGAATCAGGAATAGGGTCAGGATATTATATGGCACATATAAAAAAAGCTGGCGCTGAATTTTATAAAGTTGATAGTAGTTATTCAAAAACTGCATCAGACATTTCTTCTCCAAAAGTATATTATGGTGGAATAGATGGATCTGGTAAAAGAGTTGATATAACAGTAGAATCATCACTATATTCATTTAAAATAAATATAAGAAATAAACAAGGAGGAATATATCCATCTCATATAATGTGTGATTACATAAAAAAATAAAATGATAAGTCTCATAAATTTACTCCAAGAAGAGATCAAAGGTGACATAACACTTCCTTCAAATCACGAACCTTTTATGTATAGTCCTAATGGTTTCAGCTGTGCAGTTTGCAAATACTATAGCTATGAGAATGATCAGCATATCTGCGGAAACCAGTACTATGAAGCATGGAATGGAAATGGAGTAATGGACATAAAAGATCCAACTAAGTGGTGTAGTGATTGGTTCGAATCTAAATGATATTTATACAAAAGATAACAAGACATGATAAAATTAACAAGCTTATTGAATGAAGGTCCAGAAGACTTTGGAGCTTATCGCAGAATAGTGATAACTTCAGATAAGATCAAACAGATAGAATCCGAGATCAAGAAATTTATAGAACGTCCTGAAACAAAAGAGAAATTTCCAGTGAAATCCTCCTTTAAACCAGGCGTGAAACCAGATATGATAGTCGTAGACGTGGAAGGAAAAGGCGCTTCTGTAATAGCAATAAAAGCAACAGACATAGCAAAGAAATTAGATAAAGAGGCTACTATAAAAGTAAGGAATGAAAGAAAACTAAAAGAATTCACACCAAACCCAGCAGAGACTCCAGAAATATACTATGGAAATGAAAAAAGAAAATATTTTAAGCAACCTTCTTTTGATAATCAAGACATGAATGCAATAAATCCAACACACCCTATTCCAGAAAATGAATGTATGGAGTGTGGAGAAGACATGATAGATGGTCAGTGCTCACAATGTGGAGATAATAGTGGAGATGTTTGGGGAAAACCTTCTGAAGATCATGAGTCTACTATGGCAAAAGCTGAGCTTAAAGATCTTATATCCAATGCGTCAAAGCTATATAGTATGATAGAACCTGGAACAGAACTTCCTGGTTGGGTTTCAGCTTATATTACCCTTGCGAGTGATTATATGCATAGTGTTGCAGAGTATGCTCAAGAGAAGTAATGATAATGATATATTTATAAGATAAAAAGTAAAAAATGAAAAATTTAATTATATCTGTTATAACAATATTACTTTGTACATTTACAAGTTTAGCGCAAGACACAATAACACTAGTACATACTGGTTATACTTCACTTTATAGTAAAAGTTTGCATTATCCATTAATGGTACAGTGGTGGGAGACTAGAGATAGAGTAGAGTGCAATTACCCACTTCCAAGAAAAGACGCATTTGGTCCCGATCCATTACTAAAAAATGAAACGGACTTGAATAAAGACTATAGAGGTTCCGGATATGATAGAGGTCATATGTGTCCAGCAGCTGATAATGAATGTTCTGGACCAGTAGAATTAATGGAATGTTTTTACTTTTCTAATATTATACCACAACCCCATAGTGAAAATGCAGGACAATGGAAAGAATTAGAAACTTTTATAAGAGGGGTTGCATCTAGATTAGATAGTTGTTATATTTGGGCTGGAGGTATTGGCGTATATAAGTCTTTTGGTAAAGATAATGTAGCCGTACCTACTAAGTGTTGGAAAGTAATTTATATAAAATCTACAAAGAAATGGATAGCTTATGTATTTGATAATACTGGAATAAAAGAAGATTTATCTAAATGTAAAACATCTGTACAAGTAGTAGAAGCATTAACAGGATTCAAGTTCATAGCGCAATGATAAAACTCACAGACATACTTAAAAATATACTCAAAGAAGCTGATAAAGATCAACAAGTCAATCTAGGCTTTGAGGAGAATCCAATGAAGTATATACTTAAAAAGTACAAAAGACTCAATGAGCATCTTAAAAAACTTATGGGTGATAGTTTTGAGGAATATCTTGGCGGTGTATTTATCATGTCTGGCAAACCTACTACGTTTAAGATACTACTTAAGAATGGCCAATACTTCTATATGACATTCATGGGAAAAGCATATGAAGCATCAGTACAAGGTAAGCGATATTACCTAATGAATATAGGAGAGATTCAAAGATCAACTATGGCTATATCTAGACTTCAGAGATATGGAGCTAAGACATCAGCACAAGGACCAGAAAGTGAAGAAGGACCGAGGTCAGATGAATTACCAACAGAAAAAGCAGAAAAACCTGAAGAATCAACATAACTCAAAAGATCTATTTCATAGAGTCGATTTAAAAGGTTATAATGTTATCAAGGATCTATAAATACAATCGTTCAAATACGATATATTTATAAACAAAAGTTTTATGTCTGAACCAATTACAAGGCAGGCCACAATCAAAGACAAGATACGTGAAGAATTCGTGAAGTGCGCTACCGATCCAGTGTATTTCATGAAGAAATTCTATATGATCCAACACCCACAAAGGGGAAGGATGCTATTTGATCTATACCCATTTCAAGAATCTGTACTAAAGGTATTTTCTGGAGACCAAAATGTATTAATAAATAAGTCAAGACAATTAGGGATATCAACATTAGTATCTGCATATGCGCTGTGGCTGATGTTATTTCATAAAGACAAGAACGTACTAGTCATTGCAACAAAGCAAGAGACAGCCAAGAATATGGTTACTAAAGTACGATTTGCTTATGACAATCTGCCAGTTTGGTTAAAGATAGGTGCAACAGAAGACAACAGGTTAAGCCTAAGACTTACAAATGGTTCTCAAATTAAAGCTGTATCTGGAGCAAGTGACTCTGCTCGATCTGAAGCCGTATCATTATTGGCGATGGATGAAGCTGCCTTTATCGATAATGCTGAAGACCTTTTTGGATCTGCTCAACAAACCTTGGCAACTGGTGGCAAATGTATAGCGCTATCGACTCCAAACGGTGTAGGTAATTGGTTCCACAAAACATATATAAAAGCACAAAAGAAAGAAAATAGCTTTGTACCCGTTTCACTTCCTTGGACAGTACACCCAGAAAGAGATCAATCGTGGAGAGACAAACAGGACCAGGATCTTGGAGTTAGGATGGCTGCACAAGAATGTGATGGTGATTTTAGTTCATCAGGTAATACAGTAATCATTCCAGATATCTTAGCTTGGTATGAAGAAAATATGGTCTTAGATCCTCTTGAAAGACGGGGACTTGATAAAGCAATGTGGGTATGGGAGTATCCAAGTCCTCTAAAGACATATCTGCTATGCGCAGACGTAGCAAGAGGAGATGGAGCTGATTATTCCGCATTCCATATCATCGATGTAGATACGCTGACCCAGGTAGCCGAATACCAAGCTCAGTGTGATACCAGAGAATTTGCAAAGACTATACTGGCGGCTGCTTTTGAGTATAATAACGCTTTAGTGGCCGTAGAGAATGCAAATATAGGTTGGGACGTTTTACAGACTTTAATAGAAAGTGGATATCAAAATTTACACTATTCACATAGAACAGATTTTAGTTTAGACCAAGAGAAGAAACTCGAAAGATATGGAGCAACCGATTCATTAGTACCAGGTTTTACAATGTCGTCTGCTTCAAGACCTCTTATAATAGAGAGGATGAGAGACTTCATAGAAACAAAACAAGTCAAAATAAGATCTGTCAGACTTCTAGAAGAGCTCAGGGTATTCATATGGAAGAACTCAAAACCTCAAGCAATGCAAGGATATAATGATGATCTTGTAATGTCTTTTGCAATAACAATGTATATGAGAGATTCTTCTATACGTTTTAGAAGAACAGCGGAAAGTTTAACGTATGCCGCTTTAGATGGAATGAAAAAGATGGGAGACTCCCCAGTTTATAATACAAATAATTTCACAACTCACAACCCGTATCATATGGAAATATCTACAGCAAGTGGAAATTCTCTAGAAGATATATCATGGTTATTGGGATAAAAATAAAATATGGCAGAAATACAACAGAATTTATTTTCAACACTCCGTAGATTATTTAGTACGGATGTTATAATACGCAATGACGGAGGCAATATGCTATCAGTCATGGATACAGATAATATTCAATCTAATGGAGTTATTCAGACTAACTCTCTTATTGATAGATTCCATAAAGTTTATACAACATCTACTGCATATGGTGTCAATCTGAACTTAGCAATGAATTATCAATCTGCTAGGGTACAGATCTATGCTGATTATGATGCTATGGATACAGATGCAATTATAGCTTCTGCATTAGATATTATAGCTGATGAATCAACACTAAAAAATGATCAAGGTCAAGTTTTAACAATAAGGTCTTCAGATGAGAATATACAAAAAATTCTGGAAAATCTTTTCTATTCAGTTCTTAATATTGAATTTAATCTATGGTCTTGGATACGTAATATGTGTAAGTATGGGGACTTTTACTTAAAAATGGAGATCTCTGATAAATTTGGCGTGTATAACGTAATCCCATTTTCAGCATATAATATAGTACGTCAAGAGGGATACAATCCGAATAATCCAAATGAAGTAAGATTCAAATTCGATCCTAATGCAGCATTAGCTGCTACATCGGGATATACTTCTGCTTTCAATAATCAAGATCCAGGAGTGTGGTTTGATAACTATGAGATGGCGCATTTTAGGCTCATTGGAGACGTTAATTATCTCCCCTATGGTAGATCATACCTAGAGCCAGCAAGAAAGCTATTTAAGCAATATACGCTCATAGAAGATGCCATGTTGATTCATAGAATTACACGTGCCCCAGAAAGAAGAATATTTTACACAAATGTTGGAGCAATACCACCAAATGAAGTTGAGAATTACGTTCAGAGGATGATCAATAAGATGAAGAAAACTCCTCTAATAGATCCAACTACTGGGCAATATAATTTAAAATATAATCAGCAAAACCTTCTTGAAGATTTTATAGTCCCAGTAAGAGGCAATGATACATCTACAAGGATAGATACAGCAAAAGGATTGGAGTATAATGCAATAGAAGATGTCGTATACTTTAGAGAAAAGCTTTTTGCTGCGTTGAAGATACCAAAAGCATTTATGGGATATGAAAAGGATCTTACTGGTAAAGCTACATTGGCCGCAGAAGATATTAGATTTGCTCGCACTGTGGAAAGATTACAAAGAATCATAGTATCTGAATTAAAGAAGATAGCACTGGTTCACTTGTATGCAAATGGATATACAGATGAAGGTATGGCAAATTTCACATTGAGCTTGACTAATCCATCTATTATATATGATCAAGAGAGGATAGCAATGTTCAAAGAGAAGATTGATCTTACTGTACAAGCAATGGAAGGGAATGTACTTCCTAAAGAGTATATCTGGGAGAATATATTTCATCTTTCTCCTGATTCATTTGGTGAACTTGAAGATATGATTATTGAAGATCAAAAGAAGAAGTTTAGATATGATCAAATAGAAACCGAAGGAAATGATCCTCTGGAATCAGGCACAGCATTTGGAACACCTCACCAGATAGCCGGATTATATGGTGGCAAGCCTACATTAGACGTACCACCGGGATATAATGAAAATGATCCAAATGGACCAGTAAAGATGCCAGGAAGACCAGAAAAATATAAATCAATAATTGGAACTGATAAAAGTGCATTTGGAAGAGATCCTATAGGTAGAAAAGGAATGGGATCTAGTATGGAACGTGGAGAAGATAAAGTTGAATATAAGGGTGGATCATTAAGTTTTGAGGGTACTAGAGCTGTATATCTTCAGAATAGAGATAGCATGGCTAAAATGTTTGCTGGTAAGAAAGTATCCCTATTTGAGAACCAAAGTCAATCTGGAGGACTCTTAGACGAAAGAAACATAAAAGAAGATACTACCGAAGCATAATTAGATATATTTATAAGCAGAACTGATTCAATTCATGAAATTACAACATTCGAAATACAGAAATTCGGGCATACTTTTTGAATTACTTGTTAGACAGACTACAGCAGACTTTATTGCTAATAGGGAATCAAAAGCAGTAAAGATACTCAAGAAGTATTTTACCAATACTGAATTAGGAAAAGAGTATGCTCTTTATAATGGAGTAATAACTAGTCCTAAACTCTCAGAATCAAAAGCAGAAATGCTGATTTCTACAATTCTAGAGCAGTATAAGAAGCTTGACAAAGAGGTAATACAAAAACTAAAGTATAATCTTATAAGAGAAATTAAGGCTGGGTATGATATTGACGATTTCTTTAAAGCTAAAGTGGATAATTACAAAACACTTGCGGCTATATATAATACTTTAGAATCACAAAATATAAAAGATGTAGATATTAAACAAGTCTTCCTAAATAAAGTTGTAGTACTAGAGCATGTTACAAAATCCAAACTCGAAAATATGCCGGCTTCCAAAAATATCATGGAAGAATTGATGAAAGAAGACAAAGAAATAAGATTACTTACATATAAGATACTAGTAGAAAAATTCAATGACAAGTATGATAATATGTCAATAAGACAAAAAGATGTTCTTAATAATTATATCACTAGCATATCTAATACAACAAAACTCAATTCCTACGTAAATTTACAACTTACTGAGATAAAAGCAGATATACTAAAGCTTTCTAAAAAGGTGACAGATCCAGTAATAAAGATAAAGCTAGATGAAGTCATAAAGCTAGTTCAGCCAATTAAGGAAGGAAAAAGAGTAAAAGATGAAACAATATCGGGATTATTACAATACATCGATCTTATAGACGAGCTTAAAAAGATACATAAATGAGCGATATGCAATCGATGGTAGACAGGATGCACAGCGATGCTAATCAACCATCACCCGAAGAACAAGAGATGGCTGAGCGGCTTATAGATATGTTACTTGCGGCTGTAGAATCTGGAAAAATAACCGCCGAAGAGGCAAAAGAGATTATAAGGAATGCTCCAGATACAATGGATGAGATGTCAGCTACTGGAGGCGGAGTTAGTTCTGAAGGTGCTACATTTACTCCAGGTTCAGGTATACAATATGCCCAGGCGCTTGATAAGCCAAAAAGTAAACAAAAAACAGAACCAAAAGATAAAGAGCCGAAATTAGCTGCTGGTAAAATCAAAAAGAATTATGCAGTTGATAAATTTGGATTCACGCCAGCCCCTTCAATACCCAATCGACCTTCCACAGGAGGATTCCAATACAAAGCACTATGGGACGAATCAGAAGACTTACAAGAAAACTATTCTAGATTTAAAAAAGCCACTCGCGAAAGAGACAGCTCTGGACAATATCATACGGGAGTTAGTATAGTAAGAAAGAAACTTGCCGAAGTTAATAAGATGATGGAATATCTTGCAACTCTAAAAAGTGATTTGACTACTGCTGGAATGGTAAATGAAACATCTCATACAAAGAAGTCTCTGGAAAAGATGACTGAAATGATAAAGAGCATTTATATAAAACATAAAAAATTGAAATAATATGGAAAAAGTTATATTTGGAATTAAGAAAAAAGGAAAAGCAAAGAAATCCTATAATAAAAATGCCAAAAGACCAAAGGCTTATAGAGGTCAAGGAAGAGTATAGTCGATATTTATTACTAAAAATACAAAAACATGACAGTAGCAAACTTATTTGCAAAACATAGAGCAGGGGGCATTTCAAAAGAAAAGTTTCTATATGAAGTTCGTAAGGATGCTCAACTTCCTTTTATATCAAATTTGACTTCTTATGATGATGCTATTAAGATGCTTAAGCAGAAGAGCGTAATCAAAGAAGCCGCTATGTATGGAAATTCAGATGGGGATTATGATCAAAAGCAAAATGATATAGAACAAATAGAGACGATATATGATGCTGGATTAGTTGCATTTAAGTCTGGAGATATAGAGAAGGCTCAAAAGCTATATAAAAAAGCAATACTTTTAGGCGCCTCTTTATCTTGGGATGAAAAAGAATTACCTCCTTACGATCAAGCATTAAAGAAAGCTGGAGGATTGAGTGAATCAGAAAATTCAGAAGTCAATACTCAAGACAAATTTGACGTAGTCCTAGTAAATGGAGAAAAATACCATAATGTTATTTTTAAATCAATTGACTCTTTTGAAACCGAGGATGGGAAATCTATGATGCATCAGCAGATTAAATCATCAAAGAAAGCTGGAGGATTGAGTGAATCAGAAAATTCAGAAGTCAAGGTTGGAAATACCTACGAATACGCCATGGCTCCTGGAGATACTGTTACTATTGATTCTATAAGTGGAGATGATATGAAAGTAACAACTCTGCAAAAAGGGAAGAAATATAACGGGGAAGAGACAAAATCGTGGATAGAACAGGCAATTCGTATGGGTTTACTAAATCTAAAAGAAAGTAAATCTCCAAAGAAAGTCATAAAAGAGCAAGAAGACCTACACCTTACTATAGACAGATTGAATCCTATACTAGTGAATAAAGCTATAAATGTAGAACTTGCAAAACTTCCAGAGATAAATGCAGCAATATACCAAAAGACTCTTGAAAAGGTAGTAAACAAACTCAAGAAAGATCCAAGATGTTATGATGACGTATTTGTATCAAATGCAAAAGAAATCAATAAATCAGATGAGAAGCTTAAGATGGTGCCAGTAAAAAAAGAAATGAAAGATCCACACCACCAGATGAAGACTCCAAAAGGTCTTGAAAAGCATAAGACAAATACAAAAGCTTCTACAAAAGAGAATAAGAAGGGAAAGCCAAAAGGCGTAAAGGAAATGTCAAGCGTTGCTAAGGGTCATAAAGGCCTGAAGCAAATGAAGCAACCTGAGAAAAAGCACAAGGTAATGGAAGCTATAGAGAAGTTTTTAAAAAAAAAATTAACTGAAGATAGCCATCATAGATACGGAATAGGCATGGGAGTAGAAACGCCAGATGGACCAGGAACTGTAAAAGCAATAGTAGGATCAACGCTTACTGTAGAATTTGGAGAAGGCAAACATAAGGACTATCAGATGAATATTATCAACCACTACTCTGGACATCATGATAGCGTTCCAAATGAGCTTGATAGTGCAAAGATAAAGAAATTTGACGCAAAAGCAAAACCTGGAGTTAAGACTGTGGATGAGAAAAAGGACGACGTGATCAAAAAAGTAATGGAGTTCCTTAAGAAGAAAAAGAAAAAAGAGGTGGATGAAGTTGCGACAGCTAAAACAACTGATGCCGCTCATAATCAATCAGTGCTAAATAAACTAAATAAAGTCCAAGGACCAGCAAGAGCAGAAATGCAAAAAGCTTTTAATTCAGGACAAGCAATAGATATATAATATGAAACCACAACTTCTCATAGAGTATTCGGTATTTAAACCGCTTAGTCACCTTAAAGAAGGACTTCGTGGAAATGGCAATATGATAGTAGTCGGTAAGCTATCTTCTGCGGATATTCCAAATGCAAATTCCCGTATCTATCCACATGATATACTTATGTCCCAAGCACGGAAATATGCTGAAGGACCTATAAAGGAAAGAAGAGCATTCGGAGAATTAGATCATCCAGAGACAAGTATAATCAATTTAAAGAATGTAAGCCATAACATCATGGAAATATGGTGGGAGGGTAAAGATCTATATGGCAGAGTTGAAATACTCCCTACACCGTCTGGAAACATCCTAAAGACGTTATTTGAGAATAATCTCTCAGTGGGTATATCATCAAGAGCTATGGGATCAGTTACACAAATAGGAGAAGGATTGGTGCAGGTAGAAGACGATTTAGATCTTATTGGGTGGGATTTTGTCTCGCAACCCTCAAATTTCGGTTCCTATATGCACCAAGAAGGCAAAAAAGGGCTTAAAGAATCGATAGATCATTCTGTATCAGTAGATAAATATTCTAGAATTCATAAGTTAATTTCAGAGATCATCTGTTTACAATCAGGGATTTGCTGTCTCCAATAAATAATATACAAATAAAAATGATAGAATACGTCTTTTTGACGTATTTTTTTTGTCAAAATTCGATTCTCGTCAAAAGTTGTATATTTATCAACAGATGCGTCTTCCCAATATGACGCTATTATACTAATTTCCCATATCGTTCCATATCCTCAATGAACGATTAAGACAATCCAAAAAACTATAAAAAAGTATGGAAAGTATTTACACTCAGGCTGTTGCTGATGCAAAAGCAGTTCGTGAAAGTGCCATGGCTAACGCTAAAGCTGCAATTCAGGAAGCATTCGAGCCAAAAATTAAGGCGATGTTAAAGAAGCACATCGTAGAATCTGAAGAAGATGAAATGGATGAACAAGAGATTTCAGGTATTGAAAAACCAGCTCATCGTTTATCTACAATTAAAAAAGCTACTGGATTTGCAAAAATGAAAGCTCCACAGGGCGCTATTGAAGATCTAGAAGAGTACGATGAAATGGACGAATCTAAAGAAGAAATGAATGAAGGATCTTTTACATTTGATTATAATGATCCTGAATATGTTCAGACATTGTTAAATAAAGCTGGAATTAAAGCTATAGCAAGAACTGGAACTTTTGATGATGAAGTGGAAGTATCTGGTGATGCTAAAGCAATAAAACAAGCTAAAAAAATACTAGCTGATGATTTTGATTTAGGCATGGACGAAAATCTTGGTGCTGAATATGGTTCAGGACCTGCAGAAGAAGAAGATCCAGGTAATCTTGATGAAAAGTATCTTGATGAAATTCTAGATGAACTTTCAAATATGGATGAAGCAGAAGATCAAGATGAATCTGACGAAGAAGACGAAATTGATGAGGCTTACCAAATGGACGAAGCTGAAGAAGAAGCTGAAGAATCAGAAGAAGAAGATGAAGATGGTGAAGAAACATCAGAAGAAGACACTAAAGTTGTTGACGTTACACTCGGAGACCTTGTAAACGCAATCAAAGCTGCAATGGCTGGCAACGATAGTGGAGAAGACGCAGAAGCTGGTGATGATGAAGTTTCTCTTGATGAAATCCTCGCTGAATTGGAATATGAAGGTGAAGAGGATAAAATGGAAGAAGCTAAGAAGAAAGACAAAGAGCGTATTGTAAAAACAGGCGGAGCAGCTCTAAAAGCAGCAGAAAAAGAAACTGCGTATAAAAAAGAACTAGCTGAAGCTAAGAAAGCAATCGATTCAATGAGAGCAGAGCTAAATGAGATAAATCTCCTAAACGCTAAATTGCTTTATGTTAATAAGATCTTCAAATCTAAGTCTCTTACTGAATCTCAGAAGGTTAAAGTTCTCAATGCATTTGACAGAGCTACAACAGTAAAAGAAGTAAAAAACACATTTAAGGTTATTACTGAATCAATTACAGCTGAACCAAAAAGACAACTTAAAGAGTCTTATGGATTTGCATCTAAGCCAACAGGCGGAGCTCCAAAAGGAAACACACTGGAGTCTGATCCTTTCATAGCAAGAATGCAGAAACTAGCTGGACTTTAATCACAAACAAATTAAATAATTAAATTTAAAATCACAAACAATATGAATCTAGTAAATTCCCTTTTACAAGAATCTGCACAGAATGCCTACGGGACTACACTGTCAGTTTCTCAAAGACTCGTTAAGAAGTGGGGCAAATCAGGCCTGCTTAAAAACTTGAACGAGCATGACTCTAGGACGATGGCGATGATCCTTGAGAATCAGTCTAAACAGCTCGTAACTGAGACTTCTGCTGCAACAGGTGGAGTATCTAACGGCGCTACATTCACAGCTGGTGCTGGTGAACAGTGGGCTGGTGTAGCTCTTCCGTTGGTTCGTAAGATCTTTGGTCAGCTTGCATCTAAGGAATTCGTATCAGTACAGCCAATGAATCTTCCCGCTGGTCTGGTATTCTACCTTGACTTCCAATATGGTACAACAGATCCTAGAGGTCAGTTCCCACTTGGATCATCATTGTATGGTACAAAGAATACAGCTGACTTTGGTAATGCTGCATCAGGTGGTCTTTATGGCGCTGGTACTTTTGGATACTCACTAAACGTATTCTCACAGTCAGCTATTCCTGCGGCTAGCTGGTCATTTGCATCTGGATCTGGTGTAACTTTTGCAAATCTAGATTTTGATTCAAACTACTCAGCGTCATTTGCTCTGCAGACAGATTTAGCTACTACACAGGTTTATAAATTGACTTTGAATAGCGCAAGCGTAGTTCTACCTAATTTAAATACTTTGGGTGTTCGCGCATTTGAACTTACTTCAGGTTCAACATTAAGCTGTTTAAATCAATTTACTACTTATAACTCTGCTGGTCTTGGTACAGTTACATTCTATGTATCGGCATCTAATTTTGCTAATACAGCAGCATGGACGGCTACTACAGGAAGTGATAACAAGTATACTGTATTCTACAACAAAGCAACCGACTTTAATAAGATGGGTGACTTTGAAGATCGTACAGCTACACAAGGTGTTTCTGTTCCTAACGCCTACTCTCCTACCTCAATCTCTATACCAGAGGTTAACGTACAGATGGTAAGCCAGACAATCTCTGCTAAGACACGTAAGTTGAAAGCACAGTGGACTCCAGAATTTGCACAAGATCTTAATGCGTACCACTCACTTGATGCTGAGGCTGAACTGACTGGTATTCTTTCTGAGTATATTACTCTTGAAATAGATCTTGAAGTTCTTGATATGTTGATCCAGTCTGCTCCAACAGCCGATTACTGGTCTGCTAAGGTTGGTAACCAGATCAACGCAACAAACTCAGGATTCAACTCAAATACTGCAGGTGTATTCTACAATCAAATGACATGGTTCCAGACTATCGGTATCAAGCTTCAGAAGTTGTCTAATATTATCCACCAGAAAACAATGCGTGGCGGAGCAAACTTTATGGTTGTTTCTCCAGCAGTAGCTACTATCCTTGAATCAATACCTGGATTTGCAGCTGATACTGATGGCGCAGCAGACACAATGAAGTACGCTTTTGGTGTACAAAAGATTGGTTCTCTTAACAGCCGTTATAAAGTGTATAAGAATCCTTATATGCTGGAGAACGTTATCCTGTTAGGTTTCCGCGGTAATCAATTCTTAGAGTGCGGTGCGGTTTACGCTCCATATGTGCCATTGATCATGACTCCGCTGGTGTACGATCCTACCACGTTTACTCCACGTAAGGGGATAATGACACGTTACGCGATGACGATGGTCCGTCCGGAATTTTATGCGAATTTGTTCGTAGCTGATTTGAATATAGTCTAAGTTTAAATTAACAATAGATATAAAGATAGCCCCGTTTCTACGGGGCTTTTTTATGTAAAATACTTTTAGATTTCAGTGATTTACCATAAAAGTCTGATATTTATTATAAAAAGAATTCTATGGCACATGTTATTTATTTATTTACATTTCCAAATGGGAAACATTATGTAGGAAGAACTAAGAATTTTAAAAACAGATTAGAAAGTCATAAATCAAAAGCTAATAAAAAGAAAAATTTTGTTATTCATAAAGCGCTTAATAAATATGGTTGGGATAATGTTGAAAAATTAATAATAGATACAGCAGATACTTTAGAAGAGGCCATAGCAAAAGAATATGAATATATTGTTAAATATGATTGTATAAGAAATGGATATAATTTAACTATAGAAACTAAGCATGGGGGAGATATATGGACTGATAGGAGAGATACCCAAGAATTTAAAGATTTTCAAGAAAGGATGAGAACATCTACTTTAGGAGAAAAAAATGGAATGTATGGAAAAACTCAAAAAGAAGAATCAAAAAATAAGATGAAAGACAAAGCAAAAGGTAGATTTAGTCTTCCTTGGTTTATTGAAAGACATGGAGAAATTAACGGTAATCAAAAATATGAAGATAGAAGAGCGTTTCTAAAATCCAGAAAATTAAAACATTCTCCCGATGGTAAATTTACGAAATAATCCTGATATTTATATAAAACAATAATATGCCACAAATAGTAGACGGATTAAAAGATCCATACGGTTTAAATGGCGGAGCAATAATAAGCGGCTCTGTGAATAAAGCTTGTGATGCATTCTGGTATTATGCAGTTACTGGAACTACTGCAATCATTAAATTTTCAAATCTTAGTGGAAGTTCTATAAGCGCATCATTCAACCAAGGTCAAAGTATATACGGAGCAATAACATCCGTAACACAATCATCTGGAGTGGCAATAGTCTATAGCGGATCTTATTTCCCAGGGTATTAATAGTTTTAAAACCAAACAAATATTATGGTCGAAGAAAAAGAAGAATCTATCGGGAGAAAACCCAAAGGTCCTATAAAGTTTCAAATACAGCTCAATGAAGAACAACGTTTAGCTAAACAAGTAATCTTTGATAATACAGTAACAATACTAAAAGGACAGGCTGGCTCTGGTAAGTCACTACTAGCTGCTCAGGTCGCTTTAGACATGTTATTTAAAAAGGATATAGGCAAGGTTATCATAACACGACCTACAGTAGAAGCCGCAGCTAGTATAGGATTCCTTCCTGGATCTAAAGAAGATAAACTTGCTCCATTTACTGCTCCAATCTTTGATAATATGTATAGACTCTATAATAAAGAGAAGATTGATAAGCTTATAGAGGAAGGTAAGATAGAGATATGTCCACTAGGTTTTATGAGAGGTAGAAACTTTTCAGACTGTTTAGTATTAGTAGATGAATCTCAGAATATAACGCATGATCAAATGAGATTGGTATTGGGCAGAATATGTAAAGGTTCAAAGATGATACTTTGCGGAGACTCTTCTCAGATTGATCTAAAAGAAAAGAAGACTTCTGGTTTTGATTTCATATGTAAAAACTTTATCGATGTTCCAAAGTTTGCAGTAGTTATACTTAAACAAAATCACAGAGATCCAATAGTAGAAGCCATACTAGAAGTATATAAGCGATACGAGGATTAGTTATAGACTTTCCTGATATTTATTATAAATAGAAATTCTATTATGAATAATTCTCCTCAGCCATGGCCTGGTAGTGCTTCATTCACAGTGGGTAGCACGCCATTTGGACTTTATGATACAGATGCAACATTTGCAAGTGAATCTGTGCGAGTAGCTGATTATTGCGCTAAGAAATTAGGCTATCCTATGATGGAAGTCGAACTTCAAGATACTCAATTTTTTGCTTGTTTTGAGGAGGCAGTTTCTACATATGCATTAGAGATATATCAATCAAAGATAAAAGATAACTATCTTACATTAGAGGGATCATCTACGGGATCTCTTCTTAATAATACTGTGGTAGTATCAAATCTGCAAAGCGTTATTACAATAGCAGATTCGTACGGTGCTCCAGCTGGTGTAGGCGGTAATGTGGATTGGCGCACAGGATCTATATCTTTATCATCAACGCAGCAGATCTATGATTTACAGTTAATAGCAAGTCAAAGTGGATGGATGAAACCCGGCGATAGAATTGTAGTACAGCAGGTATATTATCAAGGCAATCCAGCTATAAATCAATACTATGATCCATATATTGGAGGATCTATAAACTATCAAGGTGCTACAGAGAATTTTGGATGGGCTTCATATTCTCCTGGTCTTAATTTTACGCTATTCCCCGTTTATTGGGATATCCAAAGGATTCAAGAGATAGAGATGTCAAATACAGTACGCAGAAGCGCATATACATTTGAGATAGTAAATAATAAACTTAAAATATTCCCAATACCGTCTAATGGCACTACTCTATGGATACAGTATTCTCTACTGAGTGATCTCAATAATCCGCAGATAAATAGTCCATATTCAGGAAGTACACACCTTGTATCAAATCCATCTCAAGCTCCATACGGTACAATAACATATTCGCAGATCAATAGACCAGGAAAACAATGGATATATGAATATACTCTAGCGCTTACTTCTGAATTACTAGGCTTAGTGAGAAATAAATATTCACAAGTACCGGTTCCAGGCTCTGAAGTAACTTTAAACGGAGATGCTCTTATAAGTAAAGGTCAAAATTCACAAGCTGCTTTAAAAGAAAGATTGAGAGAAGAATTAGAGAGTATGACAAGACAGAGTCAATTAGAAAGAAAATCAGCAGAGGCTCAATCAGAGAGTGATACATTAACAAAGATACCGTTACTAGTGTATATAGGATAAATTAAAATTATATAATATGTGCGCACTATTTGGATCATCAAGAGATATAACAACATTTAAGTTTATCACAAGAGAGGTAGTAGAAAATATCATCTCTCAAGCTATTGGGTATTATAAAATAATATTAAAAGATACTCCAGTTAATACATATGGAGAAGCTCTTAGTAAAACTTATATAGGACCAGTACTTATAAATTGCTTAATACAGAGGGGGGACTTTGAATTTACACAAACAGAGTTTGGACCAGATAATACAAGGTCAGTGGAATTTAGATTCTTTAAAGATCATCTGATACAGGCAAATGTATTTCCAGAGGTAGGAGATGTAATATTATACAATGAAAATTTCTTTGCTGTAGATTCTGTAAATGAAAATCAATTAATATTAGGAAAGGATAACCAATATGCATATCAAGAAGGTTTAGAGAACTTTGGATCATCTTATTCAATTATACTGAAGACTCATTACACTTCTCCAGATTCATTAGGCATAAAGCAAGAAAGATTATAGTATGTCAGGAGGAATTCAACAAACAAGGCCGCAATCAAGAAGAGAATTTATGCAGTCTCTTGAGACCCCCTATGTTCAGCCAATCCCAGATCCAGTATTTACAGATCCACAGAAGCTTGGACAACCAGAGATCAATAGAGCTTTAGAATATTCTTTTAAGGGGGACAAAGATAAGATTTTTTCTGTAGGTATAAAGGATATAGATGATGCAGTAATGTATTACTTTACACAAGTTCTAAAGCCTTCAGTAATACAAAATAATACAAAGACAAATGTTCCTGTACTATATGGTACACCTGAGAATTGGAAGAGCGTACAAGCTGATGGATATTATAGAGATCAGAAGGGGAAGCTATTAGCGCCGCTGATTATGTTTAAACGTAACACAGTAACACAAAATAGAACTTTGGGGAATAAGATAGACGGTAATCAGGCTCATAATCTACAATTCTTTCAAAAGAAATATACTGATAGGAATATATACAGTAATTTTGCTGCTTTGACAAATAGACAACCTGAGACGGAATATTTAGTGTCAATAACCCCAGACTACGTTACTGTGGAATATACATGCATGGTGTGGACTTACTTTGTAGAACAGATGGATAATTTGATAGAATCTTTTAATTTTGCATCTAGAAGCTACTGGGGTGACCCTACTCGCTTTCTTTTCTACAGCAATATAGATTCATTCACTGATACAATATCATATGATCTTGGAGACGATAGGCTAGTAAGAAATAGTTTTAATCTAACTCTGAATGGGTATCTTGTTCCTGATACAGAAATGAGTAAGATAGCTGGAGCAAGTAAAGCATATGGACTTGCAAAATTAATATTTGGACTTGAAACCACGAGTGGAACAGAAACATCAAGTACGGCGGCTAAGAAAGCCGGAAGTCCGGCTAAATCTGCATTGATACACGATTCCGTGAATAATGTCTATAATATATCCGCAGGATCAGTGAGCCCAGTACTATTAACATATTTAAATACAAACAAACAATTGCAGGGGACTTATGTAAATAATACTAAAATTACATTTAGTGGCATATGGTTAACAGCTCCATCTGGACTTCCTGCAACAGGCGCAGATAATTTTAATTTCTTTGTTAATGGCGCTTTTATAGAAAAATCGGCAATAATAAGTTTCATCACAGACGGAGTAAGTATATCAACATTGACAATAGACCCAGCAATTTTAGGATATGGTTTTGATTCAACAGACATAATATTAGGAATAGGTAAATTTGCATAAAGAATGGCTCAAATAAATAGCAAACAGCTTTTAAAACCAATATCTGGATCTTTCATAGGAACTTTTACAGGATCTTTGCAAGGTACTGCTTCTTGGTCAAATAATGCCATATCTGCTTCATATTCATCACAGACGCTATCTTCATCATATTCTCTGACATCTTTGAGTTCAAGTTATAGTATGACATCATCATACTCTATAATGTCTCTAACAGCGTCCTATTCATCAACAGCGTCATATGCTATAAGTTCATCTCAAGCGCAGACTGCATCATATTCAAGCAATGCAATATCAAGTTCATATGCGAGCACTGCTTCATATGCGCTAACTGCAAGCTATTATGGAGGGTCTGTGACAAGCGCATCATTTGCATCTAGTTCTATAAGCTCTTCATATGCTCAAACAGCTAGCTATGCTCCTAATTATACCCCCACTACAACGTTCAATACCTTTACAGGGTCTTACAATACTGGATCATTTACAGGTTCCTTTACGGGGAGCTTATTAGGGACGGCTTCATATTCATTGCAAGGTTTAAGTAGTTCATATGCCATAACAGCGTCCTATGTACAGACAGCTCAAACTGCTTCATATGTTTTAAATGCAATATCTTCATCTTATTCTTCAACTTCAATTAGTGCTTCATATGCTATAACGGCTTCATATGCTCTTAATGGCGGTACTGGCGGTTCTACAAATACAGGATCTCTACTAACAACGGCTTCTGTAAATTTAAATACAATAACATTCACAAAAGGCGATGGTAGTACATTCCCGATTACAGTAAATACAGGTTCCAGTGGTGGCGGAGGGTCTACATTTCCTTATACTGGATCTGCAATTATAACAGGATCACTAATAATTACAGGATCTACTACATCAACAGGAGGATTCACAGGATCACTGTTCGGAACAGCTTCATATGCATCTCAGGCTTTAAGTAGTTCATATGCGAGTACTGCTTCTTATATTACTTTAGCACAAACAGCTAGTTACTATGGAGGTTCAGTAGTGAGCTCTTCTTACGCATTAACTTCAAGCTATTCAAGTACTGCTAGTTATGCTCCAGAGTATACCTCAACTACAGCTTTTAATAGCTTCACTGGGTCCTATAATACTGGTTCATTCACAGGATCATTTATAGGAGTACATACTGGGAGTTTATTAGGCACGGCTTCATATGCAACACAGGCATTAAGCTCTTCATATTCAAATAATAGTACAAGTGCTTCATACGCATCTCAAGCCTTAAGTAGTTCGTATACAACAACTGCTTCATATGTTACTTTAGCACAAACAGCTAGCTACGTACTCAATGCAGTATCAAGTTCTTATGCTACTACTGCGAGTTATTATGGAGGATCTGTAATATCAGCCTCATATGCCTCCAATAGTACTTCTGCTTCATATGCCCTAACTGCTTCATATTACGAAGGTACAGTTATATCGGCATCTTACGCATCATCTAGTACTAGTGCATCATATTCTTTAAATAGTACTTCTGCTTCTTATGCTTTAAGTAGTTCATACGCAGTAACAGCGTCCTACGTAACTGGATCTATATTCACAAACTCAAATTCAGCGGCAAGTGCTTCTTATGCGTTATATGCCGCTACAGCGGGGAATGGAGGCGTAACACAGATATTAGCAGGATCTGGAGTATCAATATCACCGGCAGGAGGTCAAGGTAATGTTACAGTGACAGCTTTAGGAGGATCTACGTACAATACAATGACTGGTTCATATGGTAGTTTTTATGATACTGGTTCATATCCTGTAGTAAATACAACAATTGCATATTCAGCCTCACTAGGACAAACTGATATTACAAATGGAGTATTTACAAGCGGTTCAAATAAAACC
>Ga0114977_10000286_pt1 | contig 34121 bp, 31 predicted proteins | sample S_130805_MF_Meta_FD_87026 | JGI IMG/M metagenome (GOLD analysis project Ga0114977, IMG submission 87026) | Freshwater microbial communities from Lake Simoncouche, Canada to study carbon cycling - S_130805_MF_MetaG | ecosystem: Environmental > Aquatic > Freshwater > Lake | place: Lake...
AATTGACTCTTTGAAATCAGGGTATTCACTAGTATGCCTTCTCCAAAACTCCAATCCCAACTGTAGGGCTCCCCATATTTTGTATGGCCATTGACGTTGAAAGCATAAGGGTCCTTATTTTGACCATGCGCATTTTGTGCTAAGCTTAAGCACAGTAATAAGTACCCTATTATTGCATTTTTGATGTTCTTCATATTCCAAAATAACATTTTATATTATTGAAATATAAGTATTTATACATTGTATAATTTCTATATTTATTAGAATTGATCCTATTTATATTAGTAAATAGATGCTTAGATTGGTCTATATCCTTTCATCTATAGTGCTAATTTTACTCAACTAGAGCTTTAATTTTAAAAAATTTCAATATTTGCAAATCAATAGATAATGTTTAATTTTAATCTTTAAAAGCCCCCAGATTAAAACTTGGTACTTAATTCCGTTAATACGGTTGTAGTACATAAAAATATAGTTATGAAAAAATGGAGTTTATTTTTAATTTGTCTATCTCTTGCTTTTATTTCATGTAGTAAAGGAGGCGATAGTAGTACACCAGTGACACCACCACCGCCGCCAGTAGTTGTAGCAGAAGCGGATATTGCTTTTAAGTTAGAAATTGATACTAAGGAAGTCGATTACAATGCTATTTATGCCGCTTTAAATGCGACTCAACCAGTTAACATTAATGTGACTTCAACTCCTTTTCCAAAAGATGGTGTGAATATTGATATAACTGTAAAAAAAGATTACGATAATTCAACTGTATATAATGAAAGTAAATTTGGTCCCGCTGCACCAGCAAATCCTCTTATAGTGAGTAGTTTAGTACCAGGGGTACTTTGTACTGGGACAGTTACAGTAACTTCAAAAACACAAGATCCCGTGAGTAAGACTTATAAGACACTTACAAAAACATTTAAAATAGCGCGTAAGTAATTAACGCTTTCTACTAAAATAGATACTTCCCCTGTAGGTTATTTACTTGCAGGGGATTTTTTTGCAATGGCCTCTATGGCTATTACTAATTTATCTAAATCTTGAATTCGAGTATACACATGTGGAGTGATGCGAACACAACTTACATTATCCCAAACAATACCTACTGTATGTATTTTATAGTTGTTAAATAAAGCGTTGTCTAATTCGCCAGGTGTCATACCATCAATACTAACGCCACAAATAGCACAGGAGAATTCATCTTTTAATGAAGTATTAATTTTTACTTTAGGAATTTCTTTCACTCTAGTCGCCCAATAATTTTTTAAATATCGAATACGCTCTTCTTTTCTTTTACTACCAATTGCAGTATGAAAATTGATGGCTTCTCCAATACCTTGTTCGATAGGAAAGCTTCTCGTACCAAGGGTTTCAAACTTTCTAATATCCGTTCCTTTGGGGTTATCATTACATACCAATGGCCAAATTTTTTCAATATTTTCTTTTTTAATCCAAAGCATTCCGCTTCCAATGGGCGCAGATAAAAATTTATGTAAGGAAGTGCCAAAATAGTCGCAACCTAAATCCGGTATTTTAAAATCCATTAAACCAAAACTATGTGCACCATCCACAATGGTTTCGATATTATGCTTTTTAGCAAGCGCACATAATTTTTTTACTGGCATAATTTGACCCACCCAATTCACCATATGCGTAATATGAAACACTTTTGTTTTTGGGGTAATGGCATTTTCATAAATACGTACCATATCTTCTTCATTTTCCATTGGGAATTTAAAGTCGAGTTGTTTATAAACAATACCTTCTCTTGATGCTCTTTGCTTCCAAGCATTCACCATATTGGGATAATCAAATTTGCTACCCACTACTTCATCTCCTGCTTTTAAATTCAATCCAAAAATCACCGTGTTTAGTGCCTCGGTCGCATTTCTATTGATGGCAATTTCTTCAGGATCGCAACCGGCTAATTGCGCCAATTTATATCTTAAGGGCTCTCTTCCTTGATCTAAAATACGCCACATAAAATAGGAGGGGCCTTCATTGGACAATTTATTAAAGGTCTCTACCGCTTCTTGTACAACTCTTGGACTTGGGCTAACGCCACCATTATTCAAATTGATGATAGAGGGGCTTACTGTATAGCCTTGCTGAATAACACTCCAATAATCTTCATCCATAGCCAACTCCTTAGGACTAAGCATTTTCTTTTGCAAGTTGATATGCTCAAATTCGGCAGCGTGGGCTTGGTTAAACAAGCTGTTTGCAGAAAAAGCACCTGCCATCAGGCCTAGGTGTTGGATAAAATTGCGACGGTTGGCCATAGTTGTAATTTGAATAACTAAGTTAACTAATTATAATATCTTTGAATTATAAATTTTTAAGTTGAAGCACATCTGTTGTTTCATATTATTATTTTTAGCATTGACTAGTCAGTTGGGTACCTATGTGATATATGTTGTACAGCAAGAAATAAATAAGGAAAATATTGCACAGCAAATGGCCCGCCAACTTCCAATAGCAAATTTGGTTAAAATAAAAAACAGCCAAGAAATCAAGTGGGAAGAAGCCGGTAAAGAATTTTATTATGGAGGCACTTTTTATGATGTTGTTAAAACGGAAAAAATAAATGGGGTGACTTGGTATTTTTGTATCAATGATAAAATGCAAACAAAATTGTATAATCAATATGCAAAGACAATTCAGTCAGAGACGACGCATTTACCTAATCAAAAAGAAACTAAGCGTCATCTCAAATTTTCGCTTTCGTATTTTTTAATAGACTCTTATTTGATTCTTACTTTTAAAGATAATAAGTCTAGTACACCCGAATTCGTGTATCAAGATAAGTTAAGTAGTACTTTTGGAACTTTACTAGTACCTCCTCCGCAACAGATATAATATTTTAAAATTATTAATTACCTGAATCAAAATGTATTCGGGTATGTATTTATTTAAATTAATTGATATCTTATGCAAATTAAATTTGTATTTATTGGTTTTATAGTCACATTACTTTTAGTCTCGTCTAAGGTTTTTGCACAATCAGACAGTACAAAAACGCTTCTACCCGAAGTGGTGATTTATGCTAATAAATTTCCAAAGCCTTCCAAAAATATTGTCCAAAAAGTCGACTTTATTAGTGATAAAAACACAATAAATCAACAAGCAAACACAGCTGATATTTTAAGTCAATCAGGGCAGGTTTTTGTTCAAAAAAGCCAGTCAGGAGGCGGCAGTCCGGTGATAAGAGGATTTGAGGCAAGTCGTGTATTATTAATGGTGGATGGTGTTAGATTAAACAATGCCATTTTTAGAGCAGGTCATTTACAAAATATCATTACGGTGGACAATATGATATTAGACCGAGTGGAAGTTATTTATGGACCTTCCTCTACATTATATGGAAGCGATGCATTAGGAGGTGTTGTTCAACTTTTCACAAAAAAACCATTACTTGCAAGTAATCAAAATTGGAAAATTAATTCTAATTTATTACAACGGTATGCTTCGGGTCAAAATGAAAATAGATCTCATTTTGATATTAATATCGCTAATAATAAATGGGCCTATTTAACATCATTTACCTATGGTAGTTTTGGTGATATGCGTCAAGGTGCAAATAGATCGTCTACTTATCCTGATTTTGGTAAACGCTCGTTTTTTGTTGTGAGAGAATCTGGCGCAGATGTAGTAAAAATGAATGACGATGTAGATGTTCAAAAATTAAGCGGGTACAATCAATATGATCTTTTACAAAAAGTGTTATATAAACCAAATGAAAATTCAGAACATTTATTAAATATTCAACTTTCTAATTCATCTAATATTAACAGGTATGATCGTTTAACAGAAAAAAGTAATGGTTTGCCAGTTTATGCCGAATGGTATTATGGTCCTCAATTAAGAAATTTAATTTCTTATAAATATACTGCCACAAAATTACCTGGGTATTTTAGTGATTTAATGTTAACGACTAGCTTTCAAGATATCGAGGAAAGTAGAATTTCTCGAAAATATAATTCTACGTCTAAGGATTTTCGTTTTGAAAGAGTAAATGTATTTGGAGTTAATGCGGATTTCTTACATAAACAATCTAATGGTGATATTCATTTAGGGATAGAGTCATATACCAATTTTGTAAGGTCAACAGCAGAGCGTCTTAATATTCAAACAAATGCGTTGAGTAGAATTACCACAAGATACAGTGACGGCCCAACTAAAATGAGTTATAATGCATTGTATTTTCAACAAACTAAATTGTTAGATAATCATTGGGTATTAAATGATGGGATTAGATTTAACTTGGTTCAATTAGATGCACGTTTTGCTGATACTACATTAATGCATTTTCCTTTCAACAAAGCATTACAAAATAATGCAGCCATTACAGCTAATCTTGGCGTAGCATATAATGGAGAAAATGGCTATCGCGCTACTTTAGGCATCAATAGTGGATTTAGATCACCTAATGTGGATGATTTAACGAAAGTGTTTGATACAAAAACGGGATACGTGGTGGTGCCTAATAAGGATTTAAAACCAGAATACACGTATAACGCTGAATTGAATTTGTCTCATTCTGGAAGTATAGCAAGCTGGGGAGCTTCTATTTTTTATACCTGGTTCAATAATGCGATAGTTGTTAGTAAGTATAATTGGAATGGACAAGATAATATAATGTACCAAAATGTTTTAAGTGCAGTGTATGCGCCACAAAACCAAGCTAATGCTCAATTATATGGCTTCAATATCAATGGTAAAATAAAATTGCCTTATAATACTGTATTACAAGGAACATATACTTATACGAAGGGTACTTATAAAAATGCCAATGTATCGATGCCTTTAGATCATATCCCCCCTGCATATGGACGTGTTGGTTTAAAAAAAGGAGATGATAAATTTAATGTAGAAGGTTTTGTACTATTTAATGGCTGGAAACATATTTCCGATTACAATTTAAATGGGGAAGACAATGAAATATATGCTACTCCAGATGGGATGCCTAGCTGGATGACTATTAATATTTCTAGCTTTTATCAACCTTCTAAAAAATTAAGCCTAGGCTTGCAAATTGAAAATATCACAGATCAAAACTATAGATATTTTGCAAGCGGAATTTCAGCAGTAGGACGAAACTTTATTTTAAGTGCTAGATTTTCGTTTTAATTGAGAAACCTATATCATTGAATAACATAAAAAAGGGGCGCTTATCCGGCGCCCCTTTTTTATGAGTTCTTATTTTATTATATTTTAGGCAAGATATATCCGTTGTGGTATTGCTTGGTATAATAGGCTTTATTAATGGCCTCGTCGGTAAATAAATTTTTACTAGCATCCCAATTCACTTTTTTCCCAGAACGATAAGCAATATTACCCATCTGAGCAATAGTAGCAATATGTGCGCCTTCTTCAATAGAGCAATGTAAACTTTGAGGTGTATTGTTTCTGATGGCATCTGCAAAATTGAGCCAATGTAAATTCAAGCCATTGTCTTCGCTTTTATGAAGTGGGATGGCTACTTTATTTTTAGCTTGTCTTTCTTCAATTACTTCCCAGCCACCTCTATCTAAAACCAAAGTACCATTATTGCCAATAAAAGCTATACCATGGTCACGACCATAAGAGCCATTGTCAATACCCATTGCAGAATCCCAAACCAAATTAAATTTATCAAACTCATATAAGGTCGTCAAAGTATCTGGCGCTTCTTCTGCTAGTTCAGGGTAGGCAAATTTGCCACCTAATGCGCTAACGCTTTTAGGATTGCCTGCTTTCATACCTTGAATAGCGTAGTCTAATAAATGCACTCCCCAATCGGTCATTAAACCACCAGCATAATCCCAAAACCATCTAAAATGAAAATGGAATCGGCTTGAATTAAACTCGCGCGTAGGAGCAGGACCTAACCATGTTTTATAATCAACACCGGCTGGAGGAGCGCTATTAGGCACAACGGGTTGAGGTCGCATCCATCCTTGATAACACCACACTTTTGTTGTACGGATATTACCTAACTGTCCAGAATGAACAATATCTAATGCATCTTTAAAATGTTTTTGACTTCTTTGCCATTGACCTACTTGCACAATTCTGTTATATCTATTTTTAGCAGCAATCATAGTATTACATTCTCCAATAGAATTTCCAGCTGGCTTTTCTACATATACATGTTTGCCTGCACTACAAGCATTGATCATTTGTAAAGCATGCCAATGATCGGGTGTTCCCACAATGACAATATCAATGTCTTTTCGATCTAGTATTTTTCTGTAATCCCCATAGGTGTCAATTTTTTGCACAAGGGGTTGCTTTAATAACAACTCTGCTTTTCGTTTATTTAAAACAGATTCATCAATATCGCATAAGGCGACTACTTCTAAGTTAGGTACTTTAAGAGCGGCCATGGTATTGGCCCATCCCATACCATTCACACCAATGGTAGCAACTCTTAATGTATCGGTAGTAAATATTTTACTATTCGCGAATAGATTAGAAGTCATTAACGCCCCTGTAGTGAGCGCAGTATTTTTTAGAAAAATTCGACGACTGTTCATGATCATATCATTTAATGATTAAAATAAAAAGGCTATGTTAAATATAATTAAAAACTTTTGCTTAAAATTATATTTAATTTAAAAATTTCCCAATGAATTTGAGAAATCGAAGTTGATAATGAGATAGTTATCACTACCATTTAAGGTGCATGGATAAATTAATGACCCTGCCATCCAAAGGCGCCCAAATTTCAGGAAAACTAGGATTAGACAAAGGGGGCATCACCAAGGATCCATTTTTATTTTGGCGCTTATCAAATAAATTTTCGCAGTTGAGAACAAAGCTGGCTTTGCCTATATTGTATCTTAACATGATAGCAGTGAATAGATAGGCCTCTGTTTGAGTGCCGTTGTCAAGGTATTGAGTACCTGTATAAGAGGATTCAATGCCTGCTCTAAAATCCTCATTAAATTCATAAGCAAATACGGTTGCAAATTTATTTTTAGCAATCAACGGTAGTTGGGGGTGGGTTGCATTATATTCTCTTCGCGCATCTGTATAGACATAGCCAAAGTAGATTTCATAAGGTCCTTTGATGGCCTGAATATAGGATTCCATGCCCTTTGAAACGAGCGAGTTAGATGCATTATTGTAATAGAATACAGGAGGAATACAACAAGCAAAGCTTTCGCTTATAACTGTTTCTAATAAAATGGGCTTATCTACTTTATTGTAAAACAAAGTTTGATTTAAAGTTAAATTCCAACCATTAATTTTTGTTTTATAATTCACATCGTAATTAAATCCTATTGATTTTTCCGAAGTAATATTATTTCTGTATCCAATTAAATAATGGTAATCTCTTTCGTCCATTTCCGAATTAAATAAACTAGGCGTTTTATAACCTTGCCCACCACCTATGCGCATGGTGACTTTGTTATTTAATTTATACATTAAGGAAAGTCGAGGTAAAACGAAAATTCCATATTGATTATTTTGATCCACCCTAATACCAGATTGCAAAGTAAATTGATTGGCAAATTTCCAATCGTCCTGAATAAATACCCCCATGGTATGAAAAGCATCATTGGGTAAATAACTACTATCAGGCAATTGTTTATTAAATTGCTCACCATTAAAATTGATGCCCATGACTAAATTATGAAAGTCATATTTTTTTGACAGGGCTAGTTCCGAATACCAGCTTGATTGTTTTCCCTTCATTCCAAAAACATTAGTAGTCATGTCCCTATCAAAAAATGAAGCGTTAGTTTTAGCGGTGAGTTGTCCGCCATTCGCTAAAGGCTTCTCCCAGACTAAGTCAACTGTATTTCTTAAACTTTTATTTTGAATAAAAAATTGATGTTTACTATCTGCATTACTCGGTAACACTTGCATATCTCCTCCATTTCTATCTTCATAATTTAAAGTATACCCAATCGTTAGGTTGGATAGATCTTTACCATAAATAAAGAATCGAGGGTGCACAAAAATGCTTTTAACAGCGGGCACATCAGAAAATCCATCATTGTCTACATCAATTTGTTTTTGCTGCGTAGTACCTGCATATAAAGAATAACCAATCTCCTTATTTCGTCCAGATAAAAAAGTATTAAAATTGGTTTCTTTTAAACTAGAGTAATTAAGCGTTATACTTTTTTCTGGTTTACCCAATTTTGGTTTCTTTGAAATTAAATTTAACATACCTGCAATGGCACCACCACCGTACAAAGTTGAGCTAGCACCTTTGACCAACTCTATTTGTTGTAAATCGAGAGGGGGTATTTGTAGGATGCTAAAGCTTCCCGCATAACCACCAAACAAAGGCATACCATCTCTTAGAATTTGTGTATACTTTCCTTGTAATCCTTGAATGCGCATATCGGCATTGCCAGTAGCCGCATTGGTTTGTTGTATTTGAATCCCAGCAATATCTCCTAATAAACTAGCTATATTACCGGGCTTGATGCCGTTTTCTTCATGCACTTCCTCTGATCCAAGTACTTCAACTTTAGTAGGTAAATCTTCGATTCTTGAATTAGTTCTTGATGATGATACTATAATGACTTCTTCTAAATCTGCCTCCTCGCGTGCGAGTAAAATTTGAATTGGCGAAGTTTTAGTTGTAAAGTTAATGAGCGTATCTAATGTGGTATAACCTGTATGAGTAAATACTAAATGTAATTTTCCTATAGGTATATTATTTAACACAAAGGCTCCCAATTCATTACTCACCCCACCTTTATTAGTAGCCAATACTTTAATTGAAGCGCCTATGAGTGGAGCATTGGTTTCTTTATCTAAAATATTACCAGAAATTGTTTGCGCGGCTAATGGAACCAATCCGAAGAATGATATTAGTAATGATAAAAAAAGATATTTTATTTTTAACATGAAATATTTAAATAAATGAGAATAAATTGGGCATCTTAATATCAAATGTACTATACTAATTTAAGTAAACCCCAGATACTCAATAGGTATACTATGATCACTATAAAAGAATCGATCCCCATTCTTCCAATTTGTTTTTACTTACTTTTTGTTTTATAATTCCATCTATACACAAAAGCCGCAATTAAAATCAAGGCACAGAACTGTACCAATAGCTTTTCGGGATCTAAAAAGTCAATGGGTCTATCTTTTAATAAGGGGTCCATCACCAATCCGTGTATAATAAATAATAGACCTGTTGCGTATGAGGTTACATGAATATTACGCCAGGTTGTTGTACCCAGCTTCTTTTTTATTATTTTTTGCGTCGTAATAACCACTAGTAACAATGCAATGAATGAAATGACACCTAGTAAAACAAAATAGGGTTGATGTGGTGCATTTAATGGAAACAACAAATGAATAAAACTAAATTTAGAACTAGGATCTAAGGGTATTATTATAAAATGTAAAAACACAATGACCAAAGCCACATAAGCAGTATAATTATGTATGTCAATTATTTTATATGCCTTCCACTTTGTAGGCATCTTTTGCCAATACTTCGTTTGTTTATAAGCAGTACTTAGCATAATACCCAAAACGATATTAAGTGTTAACACTACCATCGCAATTAATCCCAATGCACCTGATATATCAATTGTTTCCATAATAATAATTTACAATATTAATGATTGTACGTTTAATATACACTGTAGCTTGTTCTGGTTTCACTTTATATTTATTCTGATTTTTATATTAATTATATTTAATATATAAATTGATTTTGTATAATAAAGTTAAATAATTAGCTTTTAATGTTTAAACAAACAAGTTAAACGATCTTTGTCGTAGAAATTAATTTATTAAATAAAGTTTGTTTTTATGAGGTTCCTTTTGTCAATGTTTCTTTTTTTGAATATTGCTCCTTTACAATGGGGTAATAATTACAATCAAGCAATCCAAACTGCAAAAAAAGAACACAAGTTCATACTGCTTAATTTTTCTGGATCTGATTGGTGTGGTCCTTGTATCAAATTGCATAAGGAAGTTTTTACGACCGACGAATTTGTTCAACTAGCAAACAATAAACTTGTTTTATTGAATGCTGACTTTCCAAGATATAAAAAAAATCTATTAGCGCCGGATCAACAAAAATTAAATGATGCATTAGCGGATAAGTATAATAATAAAGGTGTTTTTCCTTTAACCGTTTTACTGAATGCAGAAGGGAAAATAATAAAAAGTTGGGAAGGCTTTCCCTCCTCCACGCCCGACTTCATTGAGGATATTGCTCAATCTATTCAAGACAATCAATAATCATGTCCTCACTTACCATTTTTAAAAAGGAAATGAAATTAATGGGCAACCATTTTGAAATTACCGTGGTAGGTACTGATGAGAAATGGGCATTTGAACAAATTGACTTAGGGGTTGCCGAAATAAAAAGAATTGAAACTTTATTAACCACTTTTGATAAAAATAGCGAGACTAATTTAATAAATGCGAATGCAGGAATTGAACCAGTGAAAGTGAGTAGTGAAATATTAAATTTAATTGATCGATCTATTCGCATTTCTTCGGTAACACAAGGTGCATTTGATCTTAGTTATGGTTCGGTGGATAATAGTTTATGGAATTTTGATACCACTATGACTAGTTTGCCAGACGCCAAAATGGCTAAGAGTAGGGTAAGATTGATTAATTATAAAAACATCATTATCGATAAAGAGAAGAGCACCGTTTATTTAAAGGAGAAGGGCATGCGTATTGGCTTTGGGGGCATTGGAAAAGGCTATGCTGCGGATGCTGCAAAAAAAATAATGCAAAAAGCAGGCGTTGAAAGTGGAGTTGTCAACGCTTCTGGAGATTTAACTACTTGGGGTATGCAACCTGATGGTTCTATTTGGACCATTGGTATTGTTCATCCCGAATACGCCAACTCCGTATTTTCTTATATGAATATAAGCGGATTGTCTGTAGCCACGTCGGGCAATTATGAAAAATTTATTATGATTGGCGGTAAAAAATATTCACACACCATTAATCCAAGAACGGGTCTTCCCGTGTCAGGAATCAAAAGTGTTACGATTGTTTCCACCAATGCAGAAATTGCCGATGCCATGGCGACACCAGTAATGATTATGGGTATTGAAGCTGGCTTAGATATGATTAATCAAATAAAAGATATTGAAGCCATCGTAATTGATGATAATAATAAATTATATGCCTCTAATAATATTAAATTAACAACATAAATTTTTGTCTTTATGAAAAACAAAAAACAAAAATTCTATTTTCTTTTGTCTACTTTTTTTTCTTTGTTATTCATTACATCATGTGAAGCAGTGAAAGAGTATCAAAAAAATAGAATCAATGATTCTGAAATGGCGTTATCTGCTAGAAAAGCCGAAAAAAACGAATTAAATTTTATGTCCTATAAGGAAGGTGCAGCAGGTGCTAATGGAGGCAAAACGGGAGGAGGATGTGGTTGTAATTAAATTATTAATACTAAGATAGGGTCAATGAAAAAAATATCACTTACGCTTATTGGATTATATTTATTATTTGTACATGGATTCTCGCAAGTTTCTGAGCAGTATAGTAATATGTTTAAAGCAAAGCGTTTAAAATTAGAAGAAATTAATTTAGTTACAAGTTACTATACACAGGATGGGAATCATTCTGCAGTCACTGGCGGGATTGGTTCAGAGAAGTTGACCGATTATGCAAATATGCTAGAATTGAAATTAGTGGGTTATAACGATAAAGGTTTAAAGCATACATTTTTGGCTGGAATAGGAATAGATCATCATACAGCAGCTTCTCAAAAATGGATTTCTTCAACGGGGGCGTCTTCCCCTGAAGGTACTAGGGTATATCCTTCATTAAATTGGACAGTCCAAAACGAGGATAAAGGAAATGAGTTTGGAATAGGCACTTATTATTCTCATGAATATAATTATAAATCATATGCTATAGATGCACATGTTGGATTTAAAAACAAATCAGGTGGTGAATTTGGTTTTAAAACATCCGCTTATTTTGATCAAGTGCTTTTAATTTATCCGTCGGAATTAATTCCCACTGCTACTTCCCAACTTAATCAAAGTTATAGTTATGAAACCATTAAAACCAGTGCAAGTAGAGGCAGTGGAGGTACCATCGTCACTGGCTCATATGAAGATGAATCTAAGCATAATAAAATTCCCTCTAGTCCTAGAAATACTTATACCTCATCACTTACTTTTACTCAAGTCATCAACAAAAGCGCACAAGCTTCCATTTTATTGGATGTCGTGAAACAAGATGGATGGTTAGGGCTTCCGTTTCATCGTGTTTATTTTAAAGATGGTACTGAAAACATTGAAAATTTGCCTCACTCTAGATTAAAAATTCCAATTGGTTTTAGGTTTAATTATTTTATTGGAGATAATTTAATCATCAGATCCTATTATCGTTATTACACTGATGATTGGGGTTTAAATTCACATACAGTCAACCTAGAGGTACCCTATAAAATCACTCCTTTTTTCTCTATTTCGCCTTTTTATAGGTATTATACGCAAACAGCTACTAAGTATTTTGCTCCTTATAAGCAACACTTGGCATCGGAGACTTTTTTTACAAGTAATTATTCTTCAGCTGCATTTAGTAGTAGCTTTTATGGAACGGGTTTAAGAATTGCCCCTCCTAATGGCATTGGCAATACTTTCTTATCTACTATGGAACTCAGAATAGGACATTACACACAAACGACCGATTTAAACTCCAATGTGATCTCATTACATTTCACTTGGAAGTAAGAGGCAATTATTTTAATTATAAGATTTAAATAAAAAAGAGGAACTTGTCATGGATAGGTTCCTCTTTTTTGGTAAATTGAATTCTTATTGTTTTAATTTATAGTTGAATATGAGTATCATAAGATGGGGTATGATTGGATGTGGCAGTGTTACGGAAGTTAAAAGCGGTCCCGCATTTAATAAAGTAGCTGATTCAAGCTTAAGGGTGGTGATGCGCAGAGATGCTGCAAAGGTGAAAGACTATGCTACTCGACATCAAGTACCTCATTATTGTACAGATGTAAATGAATTAATAAATCATCCAGAAGTAGATGCCATTTACATTGCAACGCCTCCCCAATTTCATGAAGCATATGCTATTGCAGCTATGGAGGCAAAAAAACCCGTTTACATAGAAAAGCCGATGGCATTGGATGTGGAAGCTTGTTTGCGAATAGATGATTTTTCAAAAAAGTCGGGCATTAAAGTGGTGATTGCACATTATCGACGCGCCTTGCCCTTATTTATGCAAGTGAAAAAATTACTTGATCAAAATATTGTAGGAAAAATACATTCAGTGTATATAAATATGCAAAAGTCAGCTGGGGGTAATTTAAATCTAAAAGAAAATTGGAGACTCGATCCTAAAATTGCAGGAGGTGGTTATTTTTATGATTTGGCACCGCATCAACTAGACTTGGTTTTTTATTTTTTTGGTAAGGCGATTTCATATGAAGGAAAAGCGAGTAATCAAGCGGGCTTATATGAAGCAGAAGATACTGTTACGGGCAATATGCTAATGGAGAATGGGGTTCATTTTAAAGGGGATTGGTGCTTTTGTGCAGCAGAGGGAAAAGAAATAGATTTATTTGAAATCATAGGGGAGCAGGGTAAAATATCATTCCCCGTTTTTGGTAATGATATCACTGTTGAAAAAGAGGGAAAGATAGAAGTAATCCATTTTGATCCACCCATGCATAATCAACAAAATTTAATTCATCAAGTGGTTCAACATTTTTTGGGACAGGGCGAAAACCCTTGTTCTGCAGCCGATGCAATACAATCAATGCGAGTCATGCAGGCTTTTGTATATGGTAATCAATAATTAAATTTTATAACTTCGTTTAACTAGCTAAAAATACCGTTATGAGTAAATACTGTTTTGCTGTTGATTTAAAGGATGATCCAATTGCCATTGCCGCTTATGAGGAATACCATAAATCGGTATGGCCCGAAATCATTAAATCAATTAAAGATGCTGATATTCATGTCATGGATATATATCGTGTTGCTAATCGATTGTTCATGATTATGGAAACAGGCGATAGTTTTAGTTTTGAAAAAAAAGCAGCAATGGACGCTGGAAATGACATTGTGGTTCAGTGGGAAAAATTATTATGGGACTATCAGCAAGCCTTACCTTGTGCTAAACCTGGAGAAAAATGGGTATTGATGAATAAAATATTTTCACTTTAAATAGCGAAAAAGAATTGTTCAATAAAAATAACACAAGCCATCCCAAGTACAAACCACCCAAATCCCTTTTTAAGTTTAGCGCCATCCATCTTTTTATTAAGGTAATTTCCAATAATAATGCCAAGGGTCGCTAAGAGAACAATTGTGATTAAAAATTTCCAATCAATAATAGTATGAGAGAGATCTCCAACAAATCCCACGATTGATTTGATGCTGATTATAAAAATGGAACTTGCTATTGCTTTTTTCATTGGGAGTTTTCCAAGTAGGACCAAAGCGGGTATGATTAAAAAGCCTCCTCCCGCACCCACAATACCTGTTAACATGCCTTCGCCGAGTCCTACCATTATTAAGGCCAAACCATATACAGGCAAAATGCCTTCCACTTCTTTTTTATTTTTCCCTAAAATCATGGATAAGGCCGAAATCAACATAAGAGAAGCAAAAAACAGCATGATAAAATTACTTTTACTTACTATGTTGTTCCCAAGATGAATACTTTCTGGAATATTGGGTAGAAAAAACTTCCTTGCTATAAAAACGCCTAGCACTGAGGGTATTCCAAAAACGATAATAGTTTTAATGTCAACTAATTTTTGCTTTACCCTGGAAATGACCCCTGCAATACTACTTGCACCCACAACACAAAGGGAGTAGGTAGTGGCCAATAGCGGGTTAATATGGAATAGATACACTAATACCGGTACTGTTAATATGGAGCCACCGCTGCCAATCAATCCTAATGAAATTCCAATTAAAATAGATGCAAAATATCCGAGTACCTCCATGTTTGTTTATTTTTTGGCAAAAATCATAAAAAAGCAATACAAGATATGTACTATTAGTCACTTAGTAAATAATTTTGGGTAAAACTGAGGATTAAATTTTTTTAGCTAAAAGTGATTTTTGTCACCTTATGGTTTACTTTTATATTGGAACTTTGGCGTTGATTCAAAATGCTATATTATGAAAATTGAGCAAATTTATACTGGATGTTTAGCACAAGGTGCTTATTATATTATGAGCGAAGGGGAAGTGGCGATTATTGATCCATTAAGGGAAGTGGATCCTTATATTCAAAAAGCTGCTTTAGATAAAGCAAAAATTAAATTTGTTTTAGAAACACATTTTCATGCCGATTTTGTTTCAGGCCATTTAGATTTAGCAAAAAAAACGGGTGCTAAAATAGTCTTTGGTCCGAATGCTGCTCCTTCATTTGATTTTTATTCTGCAAAAGACAATGAAGAAATTGCAATAGGTAAAATTAAAATAAGGGTATTACACACTCCTGGACATACGATGGAGAGCACTTCTTATTTATTGATTAATGAGCAAGGTAAAGAAGTTGCATTATTCAGTGGAGATACTCTGTTTATTGGAGATGTGGGTCGTCCCGATTTAGCACAAAAATTAAAGTCGGAGTTAACACAGGAAATATTAGCTGGTTATTTATATGATTCACTTAGAAATAAAATAATGACTTTGTCGGATGATATTGTTATTTATCCTGCACATGGCGCCGGTAGTGCTTGTGGTAAAAAAATGAGCAAGGAAACACAAGACACCTTGGGTAATCAAAAGTTAAGCAACTATGCATTAGACGCAAATATGACCAAGTCTGAATTTATCGAAGCGGTGTTAGACGGATTAGTAGCACCTCCTGGGTATTTCCCTTTAAATGTCATGATGAATATACAAGGATATGATAGTATTGATCAAGTGTTGGAGCGAGGACAACATGCAATGACTCCTTCTGTTTTTGAAACGGTGGCCAACGAAACAGGTGCTTTAATTTTAGATACACGCGATGCTCAAACATTTGCAAAAGGCTTTATACCTAATTCCATAAATATCGGTATTGATGGCAGTTTTGCACCCTGGGTAGGCGCGATGATTCCAGATATAAAACAAGAAATTTTATTAGTAGCAGAGGAAGGTAGAGAATCCGAAATTATTACAAGACTAGCTAGAGTGGGCTACGATTTTACCATTGGTTATTTAGATGGTGGATTTAATGCTTGGAAGGAATCTGGAAAGGAAATAGATTGTATCAAGTCCATTGATGCAAAGGAATTAGCCTTACTTCAAAAGCAGGACGCGCAACTATCTATTTTAGATGTTCGAAAAGCCTCCGAATTCAAAAGTGAACACATTAAAGGTGTTCAAAATGCACCACTTGATTTTATCAATGATAGCATGGCAGCTATTGACAAAGATAAAACTTACTATGTGCATTGTGCAGGAGGATATCGATCTATGATTTTTATATCCATTTTAAAAGCAAGGGGCTTTGATCATTTAATTGATGTGAAAGGTGGGTTTAAGGAAATCAAAGAATCAGGCCAATTCAAATTAACCGATTACAGCATCCCTACTACTTTACTTTTGTAAATGTATTTCTTAGGCAGGTAATACATAACTAATAATTTCTTACATTCATGTAAATTATTAGTTATGAAAAACAGGTTGCGTCCAATTATTTTTATTTTTACGATACTCTTGTTAAGCCATTTTTGTCAAGCACAACAAACGACAGTTCAACATAATATAGTCATACAATTGACGACAGCCGACACGAGCGCATGGTCATCGACCATTAGCGGCATAAAAAATATTCAAAAAGTATTTAAAACAAATCTTCAAATTGAAGTGGTCGTGCATGGAAAAGCACTTGATTTTTTAGTGAAGGACAAAACCTATTTTGCAAATGAAATTGCAGGATTGACTAAAGAAGGAATTGTATTTTCAGCCTGCGAAAATTCAATGCGCAGACATAATATACAAAAAGCAGATTTACTTACCGATGCATTTACGGTGCCTTCGGGTATAGTAGAAGTGATTTTAAAACAAGAACAAGGCTGGAGTTATTTAAAAGCCAGTAATAATTAATTAGTTTAGGGTAAGGCCTTATTTTTTTCTTTCTATTTCTTTATTGAGCTCCTCCATATCCACTGATCTTTCCGTGTTGTCGCCTAATAAGTATTTTGAAAAATAATCGGCGGTTCTCCAAAACCAATATTCACTCATGTCTCCAAAGCCATGTCTTTGCGTGGGTAGTATCAACATATCAAAACGCTTATTAGCCTTAATTAATGCATTCACTACCCTAAGGGTATTAGATGGGTGCACATTGTTATCTATTTCACCGTGAATTAATAATAATTTACCTTTTAAATTTTTAGCGATATCTGGATTTTTATCAATCATATAAGTAAAAGTAGTATCTCCTTTATCTGAAATATTTTCTTTTACTCCATTGTGCTTTTCACTCCACCATCTATTATAAACACTGTTATCGTGATTCCCTGCATTGCTTACAGCCACTTTAAATATGTCCGGATAAACCAACATGGCGGCAGTGCTCATGAACCCACCACCACTATGTCCATGAATACCCACTTTATCACGATCTATAAATTTAAATCTGTCAGCTAATTGTTCAATGGTTGCTTTTTTATCAGCTAATCCATAATCCCTTAAATTGCCATATCCATAATTATGGTACCATTTGCTGCGAGCAGGATGACCTCCACGATTACCAATGGTCACGACCACAAAACCCAATTGAGCTAAACGATCGATGCGATCCATTCCTTTACTAAAACTTTTATTTACCGATTCGGTTTGTGGTCCAGGATAAACATATTCTATAATGGGATATTTTTTTGTGCTATCAAAATCAAAAGGTTTGTACATCACCCCAAAAATATCAGTAATACCGTCGTCTGCTTTCACTTTAAATGTTTCAGGATATTTATAACCTGCCGCAAATAAGGAACTTAAATCCGCTGTTTCTAGGTCCATTAATTTTCTACCTTCAGTCGAATATAAGGTGGAAGTAGGCGTTGAATTGATGCGCGATGAATTATTGACAAAATAATTTTTTTTGTCATTCATACTAAAGTTATGATCAAAATTACCTGGGTTCAGTAATTGTAAACCAGAACCATCAAAATTAACTTTGTATAAGTGTAAGTAGTATGGATCCTCCTTTACATTGTTATTTACATTTTCTTTGCCATTAGCCGAAAAGTAAACCACTCTTTTTTCTTCATCAATTGAAATAATATCTTCAATATGCCATGGACCCTGTGTAATTTGATTTTTTACTTTACCCTCTTTGTCATGTAAATACAAATGCGCCCAACCATCTCGCTCACTCCATTCTATGATCTCTTCTCCATTTTTTATCAATCCTGGTTTTTTAATTTCAACATAGGTATTAAGACTTTCCTCAATTAAAGTTTTAACAACACCCGTGTTAATATCTACAACACATTGGTCAATTTTTTTAAGATCGCGACTAGTACGAGATAAGTATAGCTTATCATTTGTTCCTAACCAAATCATTGGTTTGTGCTCATCGTCACGTGTATTGACATTCGTAGTTTTATTCCATAACGAAATATCCTGGTCTTTAAATAAGGAAACATCAATTTCTTTGTAAGTAAATGCAGTCATATCAACCATCATTAAATGGTCCATGGGTGCTTCTTTTTCGCCTGGCATCCAATATTTATATGTTTCTAATGTAGGGCGCGGATCGGCGATACTATTGATCACCCATAAATCTTTTACTTTTCGATTATCTACTTTGGATATGGCAAGATGTTTACTATCCTCGCTCCACATCGCTGAAACAGGTTTTCGTTTATTTTTATTTTTTTCTGCGTCTACATTGGTCTCTCCTCCTCCTCCATAAGCACTTTCACTATGCCAACTATAATTTTGTATACCATCTTTAGTGATGGCGTGTTCAACAATGGTACTATCGTCTTCATTTTTTATTGCCTTATCATAATTTTCTTTATCCATATAAAATAAATTATAATTTCTACCAAAGACTATTATTTTTTCATCGGGTGATACATTTGCCCAACTTGGTTTTCGTTTTGGCTTTTTAAAACCTACTAATTCATTAAGTTGTTCAGTCATTAAATTATATTCGAAATAAAATGTCTTCTTAATTTTTTCGGGCTTCTCGTCTTTTTTTAATATACCTTCTTTATTTATTTCAATAGAACTTTTCACTTCAAATTGAATCCAGTTTTCATCCTTAATAAATTTTAAGGAATCTATAGGGAGGTGCTGGCCATCAAATGGATCTTTAATTATTTTGGTAAGCTCTGCTGCTAATTTATCACGATTAAACATTGATTTTTTTTCATATTTTGTAGGGTCTACTATATTCCACTGTTTTCCTTCGCTGGTTTCATATGTGTACCAAAATTTATTAGATAGTTTTAACCAATGTGGGTCCACTGACAATGAAAAAATCATTTTGTCTAATTTTTTAGGAGCAAAGCGAGCTGCCAAATTATAATTTGCTTTTTGTTGACTTATCGCAAAAAAAGGCATTAGCATGACAATGAAGAGTAAGTATTTACGCATAGAATTGATTTGTAAAAGGAAATTACCAAATATGTTCTAATCTACCTACTTCAATGCTCATTTTTTGATAAAAGGCGCTACTGAAGATGGGTCTTTATTAATTGGCAGACATTTTTTTTAGATGTAATGAAATATTAATTAAATTAGATAAAATCAATCTTATGAAATCCTTCTTTATTAGCTTCTTTTTGATCATACAGTTAATGCAACTTGATGCACAAGTGCCTTCGGCATTTACAGCTCCAGCCTATCAGGACGAAACTCGTAATGAAAGAATTGCTAAAACATTTCCCTTAGTGGAGCAGCTCTATAAAAAATTTGCAACTGAAAATCATTTTCCAGGTTACGCTTTTGGTATTGTGGTAGACGGAAAATTAGTTTATAAGGGAAGTGAAGGGTATGCGAATTTGGAGGAAAAAATTCCTGCATCTAGTACTTCCATGTTTCGTATTGCGTCCATGTCAAAAAGTTTTACCTGCATGGCCATTTTAAAGTTAAGAGACGAAGGGAAATTACAATTGGACGATGCTGTTGAAAAATATATCCCTGCTTTAAAAGGGCAAGGACTTACAACAGATGCCCCCTTCATTACGATACGTCATTTAATGAGTCATAGTGCAGGTTTCCCTGAGGACAATCCTTGGGGTGATAGGCAGTTAGATGATACAGAAGCTGATTTGAATACACTTATCAAAAAGCAATTATCTTTTTCTAATACGGCTGGAGTCGCCTATGAGTATAGTAACTTAGGTTTTGCTATGTTGGGCTATATTATTCATAAAGTATCTGGTATGACTTATGACGTATATATTCATAAAAATATTCTAACCCCCTTAGGAATGAATAATACCACATATGAGTACACCACTATTCCTAAAGATAAATTTGCGTTTGGATATCGATACATTAATAATCAATGGCGTAAAGAGCAACCATTAAAGAATGGCATTTATGGTGCGATGGGAGGGATGATCACTTCAATTGATATGTTTAGTAAGTATGTTGCCATGCATGAAGCAGCATGGCCTGAGCGAAATGGTAATGAAACCTTTCCATTAAAACGAAGTAGCATTAGAGAAATGCATCAACCTGCTCGTTTCATAGGATTGAATCCTTATACTCGATTCCCAAGTGGCAAAATAATGGCAACCATTGACAGCTATTCCTATGGGCTTCATTGGGTGACTGATGCAGAAAATAAAAAAAGTATTGGACATAGCGGCGGTTTGCCTGGGTTTGGATCCAATTGGCGATTTTTACCCGAATACGGGATTGGCGTTATTTTATTTGCTAATGTAACCTATGCCCCAACTTCGACCATCAACTTAATTGTATTAGATACGATGATTCAATTGGCCCAATTAAAGCCACGCCAAATAAGTGTTTCGCCGATATTAGCACAAAGGCAAAAAGAATTAGCGGGCATCATCACTCATTGGAATAATAAGGAAACTATTTTTGCGGAGAATTTTTTTGATGATTATCCTATTGATGCCTTAAAAAAATCTGCTGATGAAATTTTTATCAAAGTCGGGAAAATTAAAAAAGTAAATGAAATGGTTGCCGAGAATCAATTAAGAGGGTATTGTATTATTGAATGTGAAAGGGGTAAATTAAATTTGGCATTTACTTTAACACCCGAAAATCCAGCACTCGTTCAAGAATACCATTTAACGATTGAAAACCCTTAATCAGAATAACATTAAAATACAAGCCATTTTTATGTTATATGTAGTGATTTGTTGACGATGAAAAGCAAATCGGTTAAACATGCCAAGCCCAATAAATAAAATGAGCATGAGTGGCTATGCGTGAATGCCTCAAATTTTTAAATGCTTTTACTTTAATTACATTAATTTGCACCCTTATTTAGCACATTAATTTATATTCTATTATGGAGGAGCAAAAAAAGAAAAAACAAGCTAGTATTCGTAAAGTAGTTATTAGCATCTTATTGATTGTGGCCTTGTATTTTGGCGGCAAAAAAGTTATTTTTTCAATGACGCATGAGACCACAGATAATGCACAAATTGAAACCTCTATAGTACCTGTTTTAGCTCGCATTTCAGGCTATGTAAAAACCTTAGAAGTGAAGGATTATGATTCTGTGCATCAAACTCAAATTTTAGCACAATTAGATGATGCTGAATTAAAAATGCAATTAGAAGAACAAGAAGCCGATTTACTTCAAACTACTGCAGAGGTTTCTAATGCGAAAGCACAATTAGAAAACGCCATACTTGCTCTAAAAATTAATAAAGGCAATATCGATTTAAAAAATATTAAATTAAAAAAGGTAGGCAATGATTTAAATAGAGATCAAAATTTATTTAAGGAGCAAGCCATTACTAAAAAACAATTAGAAGAATCTGAATTTCAAGTTTCTACTTCGAATCAGGAATTGAGTAATGCACAAACTGAATATGCAACAGCCAATAATAAAATTGCAGCATTAAAGGAAAATGTGAATCGAGTTTTAGCCATGATTGATATGAAAAAAGCTAAAATTAAAGAAACAGAATTAAAATTAACTTATACGACAATAACGGCCCCCAATACAGGAAAGCTAGGTAAAAAAAATATCAGTATTGGTCAATTTGTACAAGCGGGTACTCCTTTATTTAGTATTGTAAATGACAGTAATTTTTGGGTGATTGCTAATTTTAAGGAAAGTCAATTAGCCTCTTTAATTGAAACAAAAAAAGTAAAAATTCGTCTTGATGCTTTCCCGGATTTAGATATAGATGGTACCATCCAAAGTTTAAGTGATGCAACAGGTGCAAAATTTTCATTACTTCCTCCAGATAATTCAAGTGGAAATTTTATCAAAGTAACCCAACGAATTCCTGTAAAAATAGCCATCAACAATCAAGCTGCTTTTAAAAATAAATTAAGAGCAGGGATGAGTGTATTTATCACCGTTGACAAATAGTATGCATGGCAGCGCTTAAGGGCTTCGCAAGAACCATTATTGTAATTACAACTGTATCAGCTGCTATTATGGAGCTGATTGATACTTCTATTGTCAATGTTGCATTAAACGACATTTCGGGAAGCTTGGGTGTAAGTATCGAAGATGTAAGTTGGGTGATTACTTCCTATGCTATTGCCAATGTTATTATTATTCCGCTTACTGGTTTTTTAGCAGAATATTTTGGGCGTAAAAATTATTACATCGTTTCAATGATCATCTTTACGGCGGCGTCATACTTATGTGGGCAGTCGGATAGTTTATTAGAATTAATCATTTGGCGTTTTGTACAAGGTGTTGGCGGTGGCGCATTACTCTCCACGTCACAAGCGATATTATTTGACGCCTTCGAGCCCAAGGATCGGCCTATGGCGGCAGGTTTATTTGGTATGGGAATTGTCTTGGGTCCAACATTAGGTCCAACATTAGGCGGTTGGATTATTGAACACAATAGTTGGCCATTAATTTTCATGATCAATATTCCTATTGGTATCATTGCCACTTTTTTATCTTTCACTTTTATAGATAAGAAAGTAGGTGAGGGAAAAGGGAAGGAAGCCATTAAGATAGATTATACAGGCATTATGCTTTTAATGGCAGGTATTGGATGTTTGCAGTATGTATTGGAAAGAGGAGAATCAGAGGAGTGGTTTAATAGTGAAACCATTCGCTATTGTTCTGGAATTGCAGTGATTGGTCTTGTTTCATTTATTTTATATGAATTAAATATCAAGCAGCCCGCTGTTAATTTAAGGGTACTTAAAAATCGAAACCTAGCCTTCACTACTATATTTACATTTGTTGCAGGCTTTGGTTTGTTTACTTCGGTATTTATATACCCAGTGCTTGCACAGAGAATCATGGGTTATACCGCTTTTGAAACAGGTATTTCATTATTGCCTCCTACTTTAGCGGGTGTCATTATGATGCCTATTATTGGCAAATTGATGAGCAAGGGTGTATCCCCTATACCTTTTGTTATTGTTGGGTTTAGCTTGTTTGCAGTATATGCATTTTATAGTGCCAATATGCCATTGGATGCCAGTAAATGGGACTTTTTCTGGCCTTTGTTGATTAGAGCATTTGGTATTTCGATGAGTCAATTACCATTGATCAACCAAGCGGTGGTCGGCTTGGCACCAAAAGATTATGCAGCCGGTATTTCCTTAAATAATATGATTCGTCAATTGGGTGGTGCCTTTGGTATTGCGATGGCTAATAACTATGTAGCAAAACAATATTTTCAACATCGCACTAATTTAATTGCCAATATGCCATCGGATGGTGCTCTGTGGCATGAAAGAGTGACTGCTGTCACACAAGGCATTGCCTCTAAAACAGGAGATTTGCATGGTGCCACACAAAGGGCTTATAAAATGATTGATATGTCTGTGGATCGACAAGCCTTTTATCTATCGTATCTAGATACATTTAGATTAGTAGGTATTTTCTTTATTGTAGTCATCCCTTTGGTTTTTTTCTTAAGGACTAACAAAAAAATGGATAAAGCGGCTGCTGACGCCGCAGCAGAAGCGCATTAAAAATAAATGTAATTATACTTTTAAAGTAAACGAGATATGAAAAAAATAATGGTAGGCATGTTAGTAGTGATGAGTAGTTACTCTACATGTATTGCGCAAAACTTAATAAATGGGGAACTTAAAAATTTATTAAATCAGTCCTTACTTTATTTTCCAAAAGTGAAAGAGGTACAGCAGTCGGTACAATTAGCCGAAGATAAAGTAGCATTAGTCGAATTAAATAAATACCCTGACATTACCCTTGATGCTAGTTATGCTTATGTGCAACCTAAAATAGAAGTGCCATTTGGTGATAAAACTTTTCAATTTGCACCCGTGCACAATATCTCAGGGTCCCTAAATGGCACTTATACTTTATTTGATTTTGGTCGATTACAATCTAGTATTCAAAAAGCAAAATTAGAATTACAAACATCAAAACATATTGCTGAAGAATTGAAGCATACTTTGTTTTTTCAAATAAGTCAATTGTACTACCAAATCATTTATACCAAAAAAGCAATTGAAATTCAAAATCAAGTGTTACAACTACTGACCGAAAATAAAGTTGTGGTAGAATCGCAACTAAAAAATGGAAATGCGATTCAGTTGGATTTATTGACTATTCAAAGTAAGATAGATAATGAATTGAATAGAAAGATTGATTTAGAGAATAATCATCAAAAGCTACTGAACTTATTAAAATATGCTACAGGCGTCACTAATATTACAGAAGGCCAGCTTAGTATTACTTTAAAAAAATACACTTTAGACGAAGCCTTACAAATGGCATTGATACACAATCCTAGCTTGGCAATCACAAAGGATAAAGTAAATGTATCAAAGGCGGAAGTAGCCATTACTAAATTAATTGAGCGTCCTTCTGTAGGGCTAAAAGCCAGCGTAGGCTCTAGAAACGGGTATTTACCTGAAATACAAGATCCTCGTTTTAATTACAATGCCGGAATTGGATTTTCAGTTCCTTTATTTAATGGAGGTAAGACAAAACAACAAATCAAAATTCAGGAGCGCTCTTTAGCATTGAATGAAACAGGTGTAATTGCGCAACAACATGATGTTGAAAAAGATATTCAAGCTGCATTAATAGATATCAATAGCAATGAAAGCAGAATAAAAAATGCGGCTACTCAAATAGAGCAAGCCGCATTAGCACAAAAATTAAGTGTCAGCAAATTAAAAAATGGAACTGCAACGCCTATTGAAATCACTTCAACAAATGCAGATTATCAAAGGGCTTTGCTCAATCAGCTCCAGTATCAATATCAACTTTGTAATGCGCAGTTAGAATTAATTAAATTAATGGGCATCGAATTACTTGATTAAAAATCAGCATAATTTTTTGCAGTCATTAATACAGTTTCGCCTTTGTTTACAATTTTTTGATATTTTTTATCGGGTGCAATTTTTTTCCAAATAGCATCATCAAAAAAAGCTTTCCAATGTGCATCGCGTTCCGCCATATTATTAAAGCTGGTCATGTATATTAAGTTAGGAGTCCTGCCACCCGCAATCACTTTAGAATAAAAAATAGCATTAAAATTTAATTTTTTAAATAACGTAATTTCTTGCCCTTCATTAAACATATGAATTTTGCGTAAATGCATTTCCTCGGTAGGGCTTTCATAGCTTCGATATTCATAAATCCGAGTATTGGTTTTTATTAAATTTGAATTGGCATTAAATTGAGGTTGCAGTTTAAATGCTTTAGTTAATAAAACTTCAATACGATTATAGGGCAAGCTACTGTCTTTATTATCTAAACGAAGTAATGGGTCATTTCCAAAGGGGTCTAGGTTTTCAAAAGGTTGGTCTAATTGCTCTAATTGATTCAAGGTTTTTAATGGTATCCAAACGTAAATACGCTTATCGGCACTGGTGTCATTATCTAATGGGGAAAAGACGCCTATTTTTTTAAAACCACTTTTATGTAAAAAGGGTAAATACGCAGATTGTAAGTATTGGTCAATATGATCCAATTGTTTTTGTGAACTACAGTGGAATATTTTGATTAAATAAAATTCTCGAGGTACTGCGTTGTTATTAGCTTGAGTTTGCAATACACCTAGCAGCAATACACATAAAAAATACCATTTTTTCATAAAAAACTTATTTGATTAATATTCAGATAAAAATTCAATGATTAAGTTACTGCTTTTAAGTGTTTTTGGAAGCTTTTTTTGTTTTTTTGTTTTGCATGAATTATATTTAATCATAATTCATTAAACAAAATACAGCTTGCTCATCTAATAGGGTCATCAAATAGATCATCTTTAAAGCAATCAAAAAACTTAATTAAAATCAAACTCAATGGAAAAATCGAAAAAAGACTTTATCCCTTTTATATTAATTACTTGTTTATTCTTTTTATGGGGCTTTGCTAATAATTTGGTACCTATCTTAATTCCACATTTAAAAAAATCTTTTACTTTAACCACTACACAATCTACATTGGTTGACTCTGCAGTATACATTGCATATTTTTTTATGGCTTTGCCAGCAGGGCTTATCATGAAGAGATTCGGATATAAAACAGGTATTATCATTGGACTTTTATTATTTGCAATGGGCGCCTTTTTATTTGTACCTGCAGCGAATAACCAATCCTATGTTTATTTTTTGTTTGCTTCCTTTGTTATTGCTTGTGGCCTTACGATACTTGAAACCGCTGCCAACCCCTATGCTTCTGCATTGGGAGATCCGGCTTCTTCAACACAAAGATTAAATTTAGCGCAATCTTTTAATGGGCTTGCTGCTTTTTTAGCCCCACTTATTGGCGCCAAAGTTATATTTACACAAGGCAATTCACCTGAAACCTTAAATGCCATGTCTGCATCGGTTCGTCAAGCAGCATTGGCATCTGAAGCTTATACAGTTAAAACACCCTATACTATATTAGGCTTGGTATTAATTGTTATTGCTGTTTTATTTTATTTAGTTAAACTACCTGATATTAGAGCAAAAAATTCTACAACTAACAAAGCAACAGTGTTAGGTACTTTCCAACATACCCATTTAAGATGGGCAGTCATTGCTCAATTCTTTTATGTAGGAGCGCAAGTATGTGTTTTAAGTTTATTCATTTTGTTTGCAACAGAGTCTGCTGGGATCAATCAATTCCAAGCTGCTCAATATTTAAGTTTTGGTACTTTGGCTTTTTTAATTGGACGATTTACCGGAACTTTTTTAATGAATTATATTGCACCAAGTAAACTCTTAACTCTTTATGGATTATTAGCAGCGGTACTTTGTGTTATAGCAATTACTACGCATGGTATGATTACTATATATGCCTTAATTGGTATGTGCTTTTTCATGTCTATTATGTTCCCCACCATTTTTTCATTAGGCATTAAACAATTAGGCACAGATACCGAAATGGGCAGCAGCTTAATTATTATGGCCATTGTTGGTGGTGCCATTTTACCTCGCCTATTTGGTCTTATATCCGATGCGACAGGCAATATTCAAATGGGGTATCTCGTACCCATGGTTTCCTTTTTAGTAGTTGCCTACTATGGATGGAAAGGGAGCGAGGTAAAGGAGTAATACTATTTGATGATATTTTGATGGATCATCCATTGTTGTAATAATGTTGGCCAGAATACTTCACTGGCATCATTTTTCATTCCAAATCCATGCCCACCTTTATCAAATAGATAAATTTCGGCAGGGACTTGGTGTTGCATGAGTTGATTATAATATTGGATGGAGTTGGCTACCGGAACAGCACCATCATCTTTTGCATGTACTAAAAAAGCAGGAGGTGTATTTTTTGTAACTCGTTCTTCGTTACTAAAATAATGAACTTGATCTTCCGATATTGTGGGCCCAATTAAATTATCTCTTGATCCACTGTGTCCAAAACTTCCAAAACTAATAACGGGATAAATCAGTATTTGAAAATCAGGACGACATGAGATGTTTTCGGGGAAGTTAATTTTTAGATCATCAAAATGCGTTGCAGCCGTTGACGCTAAATGTCCTCCTGCCGAAAAGCCCATGATCCCAATTTTGTGATCATCAATTCCCCAATCCGCTGCATTTTTTCGGGCCAAATACATCGCTTGTTGTGCATCCTGAAGGGGAGCAATGGTTTTATCTAATTGATGTTTACTGCTTGGAATTCGATATTTTAAAACGATTGCATTCACCCCAATAGAATTAAAAAATGCAGCCACATCAGTTCCTTCATGAGAGGCAGCTAAAATACCATAACCACCACCGGGGCAAATAATCACACAGGGCCTTTTTAAATTATCCTTAGCTACTCTAAAATATTGATATGCGGGAATGGATACTTTTGCGATTCGTATTATCCCATCATTCGTTACATTTTCCTCATTGGCTGCATCTATATAATTAGGTATTTGGTCATATAGGGGCAGATACTGCGCTGTTGATTTTGACATATGAATAGTTGAAAAAATTAAAATAAATAATAGAATTTTATTTTTCATAGTATAAAAATTATTAGTTTTAAATATTCCTATTGCTTTATTAATGTAATATACTAAACACAGGAATAATTAGGAATAGAAGGGAGGGTTAATTTTAAAACATTTAAATTTATCAAATGGCCATTCAAATTTGTCCTGTATGTTCTCAGCAGATGGAGCCCGTGATGGTACATGGCCATTATCAGTGTAGTATCTGTGGTACTAATATAGCACCTTGCTGTGATGGTGAAAATTGCGAAAACTAAAAAGTCCCAACCCCTCTCAATATCAAGAAGTTGGGACTTACATAGGTCAATATTAAATTTATGAACCTTGAGGTGGGGGTGGTGGTCCACCACGACGACGCATCATTTCGGTTCTAGCTTTTTTGTAAAATTCTCTATCTACTTTTAATGCATCATTTACACGTGCATCTGTTTTTAAAATAGCCTTTAGTGCTAATGCCATTTTTTTACGTGCATTCAATAAAGCTTCTTGTAAATCTATTTCATTTTCTTTTTTATCTTTTAATATAGAACGGACTAAATCGCGATGTTCGTTATATACAGGCCAAAATGCTTGCGCTTCTTGTGGCGTAAGCGATAGTTGTTCAGTTACAAATTTAATCTTGAACATTTCCATATTCACTCTGTTGGATTGATGATCTCTTTTCATTTCTTGATCATTAGGACGATTTCTTCGGCCTTCAGGAGGTTGTGCACTTACAGAAGTCAATAACAAAGAAAATATTAAAGTGTATAATAATTTTTTCATAAAATGTATTTTTAAAATAGTAGGTTTTGAATTGTTAGCAATAAACCTAACCTGAATATATAATTAATTAATCAATTGTGTCTTTTGAAAGTGAGCTGTAGTCGGATTCTAATTTAACACTTTCGGTTTGCCAATCCATTTCAGCGATCCATTCATTTGCATTTACATAAGATTCAATCTCTTCGTTAGATATATCTTGAATCGATATGACTGCCAAATCGCTTTTAACTTTTGAATAGTTGTTTAAAAATATAAAAGCACTTGCCGTAACAAAAATAAAGACAGCTGCGATAGCCATTTTACCATAAGTTGTAAGATAAAATACGGAAGGCTTATTTTTTGAAATTCGATCAAGAACCTTGTCTGAAAAAGTATCAAAATAGTCACTTGGCACTTCCATTTTTTCTAAATTAAAATGGGCTAAATCTTGCTTGGAAAAAAGCTGTTCTGCAGCTAATTTGTCCGTATTTAATTCAATATTTATGTTATTTGTTTCCATTTTCACAATTTTGACAATTGATTAATAATTTGGTTTAAGTTTTTTTCAAAAATTCTTCTAATTTCTTTACCGCTTGATGGTAATTGGCCTTTGCGCCTCCTACAGTGGTCCCAGTAATGCTTGCAATTTTTTCATAATTCAATTCCTCAAAATACCGCAGCATGAATACAAACTGCTGTTTTTCAGGTAGTTGCTTAACTCCTTGGTCTAATTTAATCTGAATTTCACTGCTTTTTGGAGCATCTGTTTCACTAGATAGGTTTTCGTAGTCTAAAAGGTCTGAATTTGAGTTGGAAGTACCCTGTCTTTTTTGCTTTGCCAAAAAATTGAGGGTTTCGTTATAGGCTATACGGAATAGCCAGGTGCTGAATTCACTCTCCATTTTAAAACCATCCAATTTGTTCCAAATTTTAATCCAAACCATTTGAGCTATATCATCAGCGTCATCATGATCTAACACCATTCTTTTAATTTGGTGGTACACCTTCACCTGGTGTTTTTTCAACAATTGAGTGAACGATTGTTCCCGCTCAATGGATTGTTGGAACTGTATGATTAATTCTTGGTCTGAGTGCATGGTAGCTATAAAATTACCATAAACATTTTAATTACCCCTTTAAATACTATATCATTATTCTTATTTTGAGATTATATTTGCCAAAATTTAAAATTATACTGATGCAAAAAAATATTTTAATAGCCATCCTTTCATTTGTATTGATTGCTTTAACCGCAAATAGCCAGAAAGCCGATAAATTTATTAATAATAAGGAGACGGAGCGTATCGAAAAATTTTTATCATCAGATGAGTTACAAGGTCGTCAAATATATAGTGAAGGGATTGAAAAAGCATCATTATTTATTGCAAATGAATTTAAACAAAACGGGTTAACTACTTTTAAAAATAGCGATGGATTTTTACAATCCTTTTCTCGATTAAATACAAAATTCATTTCTGCTAGTGGAAATTTGGATGGCACTAGCCTTGAGGCAAAAAATATTATTGCCATTACAGCTGAGGCTAATTTAAAAGTAACTGAAAATAGTGGGTATGAAATTATAAAAATAGCAAAGGAAGATAATTTGTTTTTAGCAGTGAGAAAATATATGACTGCTAATAAAAATTATTTGATTTTAGTAGATGAATCATTAGCAGCTAATTTTGGAAGATTGGTACAATTTAAATCGGGTATGACCGAACAACAAAAGTCTATATTAATTGTTTTAACTAATCAAACACCAAAGCAATTTACAATTGAAGCCACCCATAAAATTGATAAACTAAATTTAGCAAATGTAGTAGGTATACTACCTGGAAAATCTTTGCCTAATGAGTATGTTATTTTTTCGGGTCATTATGATCATCTTGGAGTGAATGGAAAAAGAGCAGTGAACGGAGATTCTATTTTTAATGGCGCGAATGATGATGCCGCTGGTACAACTGCAATGATTATGTTATCAAAATATTTTTCTGTTTTGGCTAACAATGAGCGTACATTGGTATTTGCGGCCTTCACTGCCGAAGAGTCTGGCGGTTTTGGTGCACAATACTTTTCAAAGCAATTCGACCCTTTACAAGTAAAGGCAATGTTTAATATTGAAATGATTGGCACCGAAAGTAATTGGGGAAAAAATAGCGCGTATATCACAGGATATGAAAAAACAGATATGGGTGCGATACTTCAAAAAAACTTAGAAGGAAGTGACTTTCATTTTTATCCAGACCCTTACACTACTCAAAATTTATTTTACAGATCTGATAATGCTACATTAGCAAGACTAGGGGTTCCAGCACATACCATTTCTACTTCGAAAATGGACAATGAGCCTAATTATCATAAACCAAGTGATGAATTTAGTACACTCGATATCGATAATATGACACAAATTATAAAAGCAATCGCTAAAAGTGCAAAATCGATTATTGCTGGTAAGGATACCCCTACAAGAGTGGACACAACTCAACTAAAATAATTATTTATGACGGGGTTCGTACCTAACTGAATCTGGATAGCCAACGGCATTTACATAAATCACTTTTTTATTTTTATCAAAATAAAATTCTAGTAATTTTTGATTCTTATATTCCTTTAGATTATCTGCGGAGGCGGGTTTAGCTGAAGTGGTTACATAGTTAGTGGGATTAATACGTAACATACCATTTTTATCTATTTGATTCGTGCCAGTAGATGATGCACTTGTTGGGTAATTAGGTGTATAAGCTGATTTTTTAGGTATAAAATAGGTGCTATAGTCAAATAATAGCATGTACCCCATTTCATTATTTTCTCTATGCTTAAAGGCGCCTAATTTTGTAATTACTTGCTCCTCAGGCTGATTCGTCCAAATAGTTGTTTGTATTTCACTCATTGAAACAATTATTTTTTTCGTAGGTGAACAACTTGCAATAACAAAGCAAATTCCAATTAGCGCTTGTTTTTTCATATCTTTAAGATATTAATATATTCATTATGAGCTTACCTATTTTGTTTGGAATTGTAGCCTTGGTCATTATCATTATCCGACGAAATAGTAAAGGAAGGTAGTCTTATTAAGTGGGTAGAACCTATTTTACTTTATAGCCTCAAATTCACCTCTGTCCTTGTTTTTCTGCACCTTATTTGCTTCAAAAATTTTGCCATTCATTGCAATATAGACACCTTTAGGAAGCACTTGTACGAATGCTAATGCGCTTCCTAGGTTGAATAAACCATCGGAACTCCCAAATTTATAGGGAACCATGGCGCCAGTCAATACTATGGTTTTGTCGCCACAACAATTTGCTAGGTAACTTGCTGAAATAGTCATGGTATCTGTGCCGTGTGTGATTATAATTTTTTGTGCAGGAGACTGCAAACAGGCATCTGCGATTTGCTTTCGGTCTGCATCTATAAAATCCAAACTATCCTTCATCATTAAAGTAGTAATGGATAAATCAAGTTGACTTCGTCCAAGTTGCAACATTTCGTGTAAATGAGTTTCCTTAAAGTATAAACTTCCATTAAGTTCATTGTATTCTTTATCAAAAGTGCCGCCTGTTACAAATACTTGAATGCTCATGGGATACTAATTATTTATTGATGAAAATTATTGCCAATAAACGAAAGGGCATTGATAACACCCGAACGCCAATAGGTCCAGTTATGTACACCATCTCGAATTCTAAATTCATGGGGTACATTTTTATTGCTCAATGCGATATGTAAATTTGAATTACCGATTGATAAATTATCGTCATCTCCACAGTCAATCCAATACTTCACTGAAGATAATTCTTCAACTGATTTTTTTTCAATGATGGCCAAAGGACTATTGCGAAGCCATGCATCAGTGATACGGTCAGCTCCTTTTGCATTTTTATTTGCATTCGTTGCAAAAAGGCCACTATTGTAAATATTATCGGAAGCATTCATGATGTCCTTATCGGACCATACCACGGCACTTAAAGGTGCGACTGCTGCAAATAACTGCGGATATTTTAAACCATAAATTAACGCACCATAACCTCCCATCGAAAGACCTGCAACACCTCTGTATCTTTTTTCAGATTTCACCTTGTATGTTTTTTCAATAAAGGGTATTAATTCTTTAATAAAAAAATCTTCATAATCTAATGAACCATCTGCTGCATTAATATAAAAACTTTTAAAACCATCTGGTGTCACTATAATCATTGGAGGTATTGTGCCATCTAAAATTGCCTTATCGGCCAAGCGATTAATTTCACCAAATTGAACCCACCCATCATCTGCATCTCCATATCCATGTAATAAATAGGTGACAGGGTAGTAGCGTTCACTTGTATTATAATCAGCAGGTAAGTAAATAGTGTAATGAACTTCTTTATTTAAAATTTTACTTTTAATAGTTTGTTTTTCTTTTACAATACCTTGCCCCACTACAAAAAGCACTATGAAACATTGCATAAGAAGAAGTATGTATTTTTTCATGTAAGTAATTGTTGAAATAATAAAAATAAAATTAAGCTATTACTTTGGTTTAATCCACATATCTAATCGATCCATTTTTATATTATCTGAAATGGCCTTAGTTTGTAACAAAGTGGCTTTGCTTTCGTTAGTGGAAACATACATCCCTGATGCTTTATAAGCAATAGGGCTAATCACTAATAAGGCTTTATTTAAAACGGTTTCAAATGGGTCGCCTAATTGTTTAAAAGGCAGCACATTGTCGGTAATAGTAATGTTAGGAAGAAATCCATCTTTGGTGCCATAATTAGATTCATCTTTTGAATTTGCAATTTTAAATGTAATAGGTTGTAAACCATAATTCCATCTATTTTTACTATCTGTTAAAGTGAAGGACCCTACATTTTTTCCATAAGTGTGCTCGCCT
>Ga0114977_10000295_pt1 | contig 33856 bp, 33 predicted proteins | sample S_130805_MF_Meta_FD_87026 | JGI IMG/M metagenome (GOLD analysis project Ga0114977, IMG submission 87026) | Freshwater microbial communities from Lake Simoncouche, Canada to study carbon cycling - S_130805_MF_MetaG | ecosystem: Environmental > Aquatic > Freshwater > Lake | place: Lake...
AATGGCTCCTTAACAATAGGCCGCGAAAAATTCTAAACTTTAAAACACCGCTTGAGGTTTTCTACGCTAACCTAAACAACTCAATTCCACCACCTGTTGCACTTCGCTGTTGAATTGGCGAATATCTAAAACTTCCTATCAATAAATCTGTACATAATTATCGTAGAATTATATTATTAAATATTATGACAAATAAAAAAATATGTCGAAACTACAGATATTTGTTGCTTCTATTATTCTGTGTTTATGCGCTATTTCCTATAGATCCATGACTTTTGCTATAGAAAATGCGCTTGTAAAGTTGGAAAGAATAGCGCCAGAAACCCCTATTATGGTTAACCAAGAAGAATATGATGCCTATCATACCAAGAAACTTGATAATCCTGATGATTATAATGCAGTAACTCCGCAACAAGTTTTGGAGTTTCTAAAAAAGGAACGTGATGAAAACAGAATTCCAAATCTTACAGTCTTCTTTTGGCAAAATGGCTTAGGTTTATACCGGCGATCGATGCTTCCATCTTTTGGAAAAATTGATTTATCCAAAAGCGATTTGCATAATGTGATAGGACATTATCTGGTGTTTTATGGAACAAACTTTAGCCATGCCGACTTTTCTGGGGCAATGCTTGAAGAGATATTTTTTTATGATGCTGCCATTGATCATGCTGTATTTGAAAAAGCCAATTTGAGAAGGGCATATTTTGATTTATATTCTATAAATGGCAATTATGCTAATTTTAAGAATGCCAATCTCACCCAAGCTACATTAAAGGGCGATTTTTCTTATTCAGATTTTCGTAATGCAGATATGAGGGGGGGGGCAGACTTATCGTATGGTATTTTTAAGGGCGCTGATTTCACAGGAGCTTATATAAACAACGTTAAATTTGACTTCACCAATCTTGAAGGGGCTATTGGTATACCACAGGCTATTATCAATAAGTCTAATGCCCAGTACGAAACTAATAAGAAACAAGAAGAACAAGAAGTTGTTCAAAATAAATTGGAGAGAAATATACTTTGGGTTTCAATAACTTTAGGACCTCTATTTTTAATAGTATTTATAAAATATTATGGAAGAGTATTAGAAAAAGAACTGCAGAATAAAAAATATTTCATGATATATTCAAAGATATTCAAGGCTGCATTTTTATTATATATGATTTTTGCATTACCATTTTTCCTTGCTAACATCATCCCAATATTTCCTGCCTTTTTAAAAGGTACAGTAATGTTCTTATGGGTAATTGGGTGGCTCTTGCTCATGATAGAAGTAAATCTTGGCCTTTTGATATTAGGAATAGTTTGGATTATTAACCATATATCTGCATCACACAGAAATGTACGTCTCCTATATGGCTACGCTCTTCCTATTATAGTGTTTCATATCGTTCTGTTGCTTATCTTGTGCAAAGTTGCTCCGGATGCCTGAGAAGTAACTGCAAAAAATAAGAAAAGCAGGTATGAAGGGATTATTATAATTTTTCCAGATTATTCACTAAATATATCATTTAATGCAGGCTCAATATTCGGGTAAGTGAATTTAAAGCCAGATTCTTCAAGTTTCCTTGGAATAACATTCTGGCCTTTTAGTAGTAAATTTTCTCCCATTTCACCGAATAGTAATTTTATGGCAAATTCAGGCATTGGTAAAATCGCCGGCCTATTTAAAGCATTGCCTAGCGCTTTTGCAAAATGAGCATTGGTAACCGGATTGGGCGCTGTTAAGTTATAAATCCCTTTATATTTTTTGTTTTTGATAAATGTGTCAAAAGCCGAGATAACATCTTTAATATGAACCCATGAGAAAAATTGCTCACCCGTTCCTATTTTTCCGCCTAGCCCTAATTTAAAAGCAGGTAGCATTTTTTGTAATGCGCCGCCATTTTTGCCTAGCACAACCCCAAGCCTTGCAATACAGGTGCGTACCCCATAATTCTCAGCTTTAATTGCCTCTTCCTCCCACTGGCTGCATAAGCTATGCGTAAAATCATCTACATATCCAGATTGCTCATCCAGAGGGTTTTTATCTTGCGCTCCGTAATATCCAACAGCAGAAACACTGATAAGTAACTCCGGTTTCTTTTTCAGTCTGGCAATAAGTGACATGATATTTTTTGTAGTATCAACTCGGCTGGCAACTAGTTCGCGTTTGTAAGATTCAGTCCATCTATTACTAATATTTGCACCAGCAAGGTTTATAATCACATCAAAATATTCGTCATCACCAATTTCGGGGATATATTTTATAGCACGTATATTTTGCCTGATCTTATTTTTATTGCGTGATAGTATTGTTATATTATGCCCTTGCCCAAGCAGAAATTTTGTAAGGTAAGTGCCGATAAAACCTGTGCCGCCTGTAATTAGGAAGTTCATAATAATTAACCAAATAATTTCGTTAAAAATAATGCTAAATTAATAAGCGCGCAAAGTGAGATTGTTATAAACGTACATACCATACCAACTTGCCTATATTTCAGGCTAGTTTTTAGGCTATCGTTTTCATATTGCTCGTGGAATGCAACTCCATAAAGATGGCTTATGCGCCCAGTTAAAAATAGAACCCCAAGAAGGTGGATTATGTAAACAGAAGTACCTTGATATTCTGCCATGAATAATAACAGTAAAACAAAAGGTGTGTATTCACTAAAATTGGCGTGCGCCCTGATTCTTTGCTCGAGTAATTTAGAGCTGCCGCTGCCAAGTGCAACTTTGGCAATTCCCCTACCTTTGATTACCAAGACAGATAAATATATATAAATTATTGCTAATAAAGACGCGTATAAGGAAACTATCATTTTTGTCCCTTTGTTAAGATTTATTTTTCATTTTACTGGTTATGAATAACTTTATGCTATAAGGCAAAATTGAAAGCAATTTCAAAAAGATTGTGAATTTCTTTGGAAAATGAATTTCAAAATTTTTGGTTCTTAAGCCATCAGCAATATATCTTGCCGCAACTTCAGGTTCAACACGCATGGGCATGGCGAATTTGTTTTTATCTGTCATCGGTGTGCGAACAAAACCTGGATTGATTACCTTGATATCAATATTTTTGGGCGCTTCAGCATAAAGGCTTTCAGCAAAATTAATCAGCGCTGCTTTGCTTGCGCTATAAGGTTGGCCACCTGGCAAACCAACATATCCAGCAACGCTGGCACATAATGCCAGTTGGCCAGATGTTTGTTTTTGCAATACAGGCAATACTGCTTTTGCAACGTGGAATGCTCCTAAAACATTTACTTCCAATAATTGCTTTGCAAATGTTACATCCATATTGATTATATCGGCAGGCTGGTAAATAGCTGCCATAAAAACAACCCTGTCGAGTTTTTTTAAGTTTTCTTTTATATAACCAAGCGCAGATTCAACATTGGCATAATTTGTAACATCCAGTGGATAAATATAATGCTTGCCCCCGAGTTCTTTATTTAAATTCTCAAGCGCAAGCTTGTTGCGAGCTGATAAAACAAGGGTTGCACCTTGCGAAGATAACTCCCTCGCCAAAGCTGCTCCAATGCCGCTACTTGCACCTATTATCCAGATATTCTGATTCTCAAAGGTCATAAAGCATCACCCAACCCTCTCCTAAATGGAGAGGGGATTTGTTATTGTTTTTGCATAAATATACTTAGCTCGGCAACAGTGATGCCAAACTTTTTAATATACGAGCGGTTAATAAGCACACCGCCTTTCATCTGCCACATCCAGTCATCAAATTTAAGGCGATAAGTTTTACCATCAATTGGCAAATCCATACTATAATGCCAGTTAACTGCACTTCCCTCTAAGCTACCTTTGGCAGCGCCAATTATATCTCCAGCTGTGCCCTCATATGAGTTATCTGAATGTTTAGTGATTGTCCATGTGCGGTGCTGAACTTCGCCATCATAATAATGGAAAGTTTCCTGCAAAGTGCCAATATCACCTTGCCATGAACCAACCATTTCAACATCAAAGCGCCGCACAACACGGCCGCGCCAATCCTGCACTATTCCCCACGCCTTTATTGGCCCTGTGAAATATGCTTTAATATCAGCTTTAGGCTCAGTGCCTTTATAATGATTCATAGTGTTTCCCCCGCAACCGCTAAACATTAAAATTACTCCTAATAGAATTATTTTGTACATGATTTTCTCCTAAAGTTTTTGAGTTTTGAAAGCGCCATAACATAATTATAGAAATAATTTTAAGCAGACATGGAATTGCTGCATAAATAAAACTAAGTGCTTGCAAAACACCAGCCTCATTATTCACACCAGGTTTGTAACCTATTATGTCTAAGAATGGTAACGCTATAACTGAGGCCAGCGCTAAAGCCAATTTCGCCAGAAAAGCAAATAGGCCGAATTGTGATGTTGCAACTGATTCGCTATGTTGTTCATGAATATAATCTGCAAGGATTGAAGGGGGTAGGGCAAGGTCTGCACTAAAAGCCACTCCTGAAGTTATGCAAATAAGCCCATAATGCCACACATCACCACTTTCTAAAAAACATGCCCATATGAAACTAGCTACGGCCAATAACATGGCAATAATCCATGCATTATGTTTATTATATTTACGGCTTACATACTGCCACAAAGGCATACTTGCAACGCCCGACAAAAAATATAAGGCAAGGAATAAACCTGCGTAATTTTCAGCGTTCAAACGATCGCGAATGAAAAACATTACAAGTAATGCCGGAATGCTGGAGGCAAGCATACTCATTGTATAAATAGCAAAGAATTTGCGTGTTCTGGTTGGTATGGATTTTAAGATATCTAACAGGGATTTTTGCCCTGATATATTTGCTGTGCTGGCATTATTTTTTTGATACCAGCTATAAAATGTAATAATGGTAAAAAACATAATTGCGGCGAGAATAATGCCAATCAATAAAAAAGCAGTTGATGAGCTTGATTTCAACATTAGTATGCTAGGCAGCAACACGGCCATCAACAATCCAATAAGACCAAAACCCTCCCTATAGCCAGTGATTCTGGTTTGCTGGTTTTTGTCCTTGCTCCACAAGCTTCCAAGCGCATTAATATTGATGCTGATAATGCTAAAGGCGGTGGTGGCAAATAGCATGGAAGTGCAAAACCAGATTAACGCATATTCTTTTGCTGGCTGAAACAACATAGCAAAACTTACCACTAAAATTATGGCGGAAAAAATAATCACAAATATGCGCTGCTTTGGGAATTTATCGCTAAAATAGCCAATTAGCGGATCTTGCACTGCATCAAAGCAGCGAAGAAGTAATAAAGCAATCCCCATTACCCACAGGGAAACACCAAAATTAGTGGCGTAATAATCAGGCGCGTGAACATAAAGAGGCATTCCCGCAAAGGAAAGTGGCAGGGCAATCAAGCCATAACATAACAACTCCTTGCGGCTTAACTCTATAGTCATTTAGCCCCCAAGCAATTTATTGCGCAGAGTAGGTTCCGAAGTTTTGTCACCAAGCCATATGTCAAAGAATGGTAATGCAAAATCCTGATCTGTTACAGTGCCGTATAGTGCGCCATTATAAAAAATCTCAACTTGTTTATTTGCGTTATAAACTGCAGTAATGCGGTCATTCTTTTTAACATTTGGATATATTTCCAGAAATATCTTTTTATATCTGGCTAATTCTTCATCACTTAGTTTATGTCCATGTATCATTTCTTTGAGGCTTCTCTCGGTAAGCTGCTCTTTAGAAAAATTCATATGATATGTGATGCTAAGTGCGAATGGCTTTGCGTATGAAAACGTCCTGGCATCAGTCCATAGGCTGGCATCATATACATTGAGCCACATAAAATGGAGGACACCTTCACCATAAGGGCTATCTGAGGTAAAATTATCTTTAATCTCAACAGGTTTTTCATATGCAAAACCAATTGCAGGTAATAACAATATCAGTAGGCAAATTATTTTATGCATGTGCCAGCTCTATTTGTACAACATTAGTTCTTCCGCATTCAAAAGCTGCTATTGATGAAGCCAGATAAAATCTCCAGTTTTTTATAAATGCTTCGCTATAGCCCATTGATTTTATTACATCCTGCTTTTCATCAAAGCGTTTTAGCCATTGCCGCAGCGTATTTGCATAATCTTTACCAAAGCTAAATACTTCCTTGCACACTAGTTTAGATTTTTCTGCCTCTTCCTTGAATTTATTTATAGATGGCAGCATGCCACCCGGAAATGTATATTCCCTGATAAAATCACTGCGTTTGCGGTAGCTCTCAAAAATACTATCTTCAATTGTTATTGTTTGTATTAATGCTTTACCGCCATCTTTTAATTTAGCCTTAATATGCTGGAAATATTCCTGCCAGTATTTTTCTCCCACAGCCTCGAACATTTCTATTGAAACAATTGCATCAAACATACCCCTAACATCGCGGTAATCTTTAAGATGTATTTTAGAAGCTCCACTCACACGTGTTTTGGCAATTTCATATTGTGAAGGGGATATAGTAATCCCCTGAACATTATGTCCCATATTATTTGCCGCTTCAGAAAAACCACCCCAACCACAGCCAATTTCAAGAATGTCTTTTTGTCCCTGTCCTATTTTACTAAGAATTCGGTTGTATTTTGCCTTTTGGGCATCTTGCAAATTATCGTTTGAAGAATTGAAAATTGCAGAAGAGTAAGTCATGCTCTCATCTAGCCATAATTTATAAAAATCGTTTCCAACATCGTAATGCGCTTCTATATTCTTTTTGCTGCCACTCTTGCTGTTACGCCTGAATAGATTGTTAGTGATAAAAAATAATATGCGGCTTTTAAATGTGCCATGTGCATAAGATTCAAAATATTTCATGTTCTCAACAAGCAGGATCATAAAATTTTCTAAATTATCTGTATTCCAAAGGCCATTAATATAATCTTCACCAAGCCCGATATCTCCGCGTGAAATGACATTTTCAATAACCTGCCAATCATGTATATAAATAGTTGCAGAGCTGCCTTGATTTTTGCCAATATATCTTCTGGTTACTCCCTTAGGCGTTACAAGAGTAAGCGAGCCTGTCTCAATTTTACTAAGGGTTTTAAGCAAATTCTTAACAAGTGTGGTGCGAATAGACATATTTATCTTGAAACCTCATTTTTAGGTGGGCTAGGTTTTGGAATATATTTTATTCCCTTGGCAACCAGTTTTAGTGCCTGCCAGTGTATCAGTAAAATAACTTTTATTGTGACAATCGGATAACGTGCAAAACACGTTATAAGCGATTTATCACTCAGTTCCGTTCGTTTTCCTATCAAAGATGTAGTTAACATTTCACCATCGGCATCGGAATAATTTATCCATGCCCCGATATTTTTATCAGAATAAACAAAACGGAAACTATATTTTCCTTCAACTTTTAAAAATGGCGAAACATGGAATAATTTTTTAGATTCCAATAAATCATCTTTTTTAATTGGACTTTTGTCATCATGAAAACAAATATAATTATGGTTCTCTCCAAAAGTATTATTTACCTCAGCAAGCACGGCTATTAAATTATTTTTCTTATCCAGGCAGAACCAAAAACTAACCGGATTAAACACGTAGCCAAATATTCTTGGCATTGTAAGGAGAATTATTTCTCCATCGGCAACACTATCTAGATTCCATTCTTTTAGAATATTTTTTATATAGCCTTGCATAGAGCCGAGCCCATCAGCCAGATGGTCGGCATCATTAATGCTAAAAAGGGATGATTTATTATATTTGCATGTTTTTAGGCTGCCAAGTTCATCTAGTTTACTAAGAGCTATACAAAAATAATAAACTTTATAACAAAACTGGTTAACCTTTGGGCGGAGGCGTTTATGGGCAACATCGGCAACTAATAAACCACCTGCTATTCCCATGGAATTGAAACCCCCATGCTTTTTACAACATTAACAGCGCTAAGCAGCCCATCTTCATGGAAGCCATATCTTGTGTAAGCCCCGCAATACCAGCTATTATTTGCGCCCTGCAATGCTTGCATTTTACCCTGAGCTGCAATTGCTTCTTTGGTGAAAACAGGATGGGTGAAAACATGTTTGTCAAACGTGAGATCAGGCCGCGGTTCTTTTATAGGATTGAGGGTAACGAAAACTGGTTTGGCTTTATCAATAGATTGCAGGTTATTCATCCAGTAAGTTACGGCTATAGAATTTTCCGGTTTGCTACTATCCCTTGAATATATCCAGCTTGCCCAGCAACCTTTGCGTTTTGGCATTAGTGATTCATCTCTATGAAGATACCCAACATTTTCCTGATAAGAAAATGCACCTAAGATTTCTTTTTCATCAACACTTGGTTTATCAAGCAAAGCAAGGGCTTCATTTGCATGGCATGCAAAAATAACCTTATCATAAGTTTTTGTATCGCCTTTTGTGTCTGTTATTTTTACAGACTTCTGCGTGCGTTTTACCGATACCGCGCCGCAATTGACAAGTGTTTTATCAGCAAAACTTGCGGTAATGCGTTTAACATATTCTTTGCTACCGCCTTTTACTGTGTACCATGTTGGCTGGTCACTCACTGTAAGCAAGCCATGATTCTGGAAAAACCTTACAAAAGTCTGGGCAGGAAATTCAAGCATGGTAGATGTTGGGCAACTCCAAATAGCTGCTCCCATCGGCAGAAGGAACCACTCCCGAAATGCTTTGCCCATTTTCAATTCATCAAGATATTCGCCAAGGGTAATAATATTCTTACGTTCAAGAACTTGAGGGGCGCATTTGAAGAATTTACGCATATCTAGCAACATGCTATAAAATTTCGGATTAAAGAAATTACTTTTCTGTCCAAAAACAGAAAATAAACTTTGCGCCGACCATTCCAATTTTCCATCATCTATAGAAGCGCCGAAAGACATATCGCTTTTGATTCTTTCAATGCCAAGCGTTTCAAATAATTTGGTAAGATGAGGATAGTTGCGGTTATTAAAAACAATAAATCCGGTATCAACAGGAATTTCCACGCCATCATAATTAATTTCTTTGGTGCGGCTATGGCCGCCAATCACTTTATTCTTTTCATACAAGGTGATATCAGCATGTTTATTGAGCAAATATGCTGCGCCTAAGCCCGATATTCCGCTGCCAATTACTGCAATTTTCGTTTTTGCCATTTACTTATTCTTTAATTAGCTTTAACTACTATGAATAGACTAACCAGTATGATTAGTCTATTCACCCTGGTTAGTCTAGTGAAATAAAAACATCCCTGCCAATGACAATAAAATATTTTGATAATAAAAAACATAATGCCATTATAACTGCTGCAACGAGGCTGTTTCTGAAGCAAGGTTATAGCAAAACCACCATGGACCAGGTGGCGAAATATTCGAAAGTTACCAAGCAAACTGTATATAGTTATTTTGGCGATAAGGATAAATTATTCAGCGCCATGATTACAAGTCAGTGCCAAAAACACACCCCTGCTGATATTATGCTGGGTAGTAACGTCAGTTTTGAAGAATTAATGTTTAAAATAGGCTTTGGTTTCCTTAAAATGATAACCAGCAGGGAAGGCCTTGCCACAACAAGATTGGTTATGAGCGAAGCAGAAAGGAAACCTAAACTGGCTAAGTTGTTTTATAACACAGGCCCGCAACAAATGAACCAGATTTTAACTAATTTTCTGGAATTGCAAAATAAAAATGGGTTTCTTAAAATTCCCAATACCGAAAGTGCCGCATCTTATTTCTTCTCAATGCTAAAAGGGCGTTACCATCTACGCATGGCCTTAAAAGTTAAGCCATATCCAACAAAAAAAGAACTCGAAGAACACACACGTGAAACAGTGCGTGTGTTCGTTAAAATATATGGTGGTGATAGCCCCATAATTACAAACGATATTATGGCTTAAGTTGTCTCTCGGTTTACGCGCTGTAATAAAACATTGAGTTATTTTGAACTTTGATAGCCATAGCATCAACAGTCTTTTGTCATATTCTTACGCTTAAATTATTATATTGAAATTGACTATATGCCTTAAATAATGTAGTAAATATTGGTGTGTTTTTTTCAAAAAAATTAATTGTGTGTTTATAATGAGCAAATTTCCAAAATTACTATCCCTACTGACTATTGCAACTTTTACTCTGACTGCTTGCGCAAGAGATATGTCTTCTGACGTGTACACAAGCTCTTCTAATTCCGGCAAAGTTCTGGAAGGTAAGGTTATATCTTCACGACCAGTAACTATTAAGGAAAATGATAAACTCCAGGATAATACCCTTGGCTTGCTAGGTGGTGGTGTTGCTGGCGGAGTTGCTGGTTCTGCAATAGGAAAAGGAACTGGCAGGGGGCTTGCTACTGTTGGCGGTGCATTGCTTGGAGCTGCCGGCGGAGCGTTGTTGCAAAATAAGCTAGGTACTGCACAGGGTATGGAATATGTTGTGCGTATCGATAAGAAATATGTAAGCAGCATTCCTACGAGCAAAGCACGCGTAAGTATTGGTGCAAGCTCTGTATCAAATGATGTTAGCCAGTCAATTGGCGTTCAGGAAACTAAAACTGATCTTATTTCAGTAGTGCAGGGTGCTGATGTTGCATTCCAGCCAGGACAGCGTGTTTTGGTAATATATAACAATGACAGGCCAAGGCTTGCTGCTAATTCTTCAAACTAATTTAACCTGAGTTGGTTGTCATTCCAGAAGCCGGGTTTCTCAAAATCTACAAAGATTTTGCTAGAAAACCGAGCTATCTGGAATCCAGGTTCAAAAAAGATAAAGACATTTTATTTAAGTAAAATGACACAATATTTTAAGGCCGCCTAGACTGGCAGATAGGTAAGTGCGCCTAAGCCCTAAAAAGAATGAGGACAAGGCTCACTAACTTCTGGAATGACTTGTTATTACCTTCCTGACCCAAAACTAAATCTAACTATAGTCAATTGATTTTATAACTGTACGGATATGTCATCCTGATAGAGCAAAGCGAAAGAAGGATCCTCTTGTTTTAGAAGATCTTTCGCTACGCTCAAGATGACAAGTTATAAAATCAATCGACTATAATATTCTTCGGATTAATTTCTGCCTTACGCAGACCAGGTGAAGCCATAGCAGTTATAATTACAACAATAACTGCCCCAATCCCTCCAAATACAACCGATGGCACAAGCCCAAATATTTTAGCTGCAAGGCCAGATTCAAAAGCACCAAGCTCATTTGAAGAGATAATAAACATACTATTTACCGATGAAATCCTGCCCCGCATATGATCTGGAGTAAGCCACTGCATTATTGTTGTGCGAATTACAGCGCTAACGCTGTCAAATGCGCCGCTCATTGCAAGGAAGAACATAGAAATCCAGAATACTTTACTAAGTCCAAAGCCAATTATACAAACGCCAAACCCGAAAATCATCCACAGTAAAGTGCTGCCATGGATTTTATTAAATGGCTTAACCGCAATTATTAAAGCTGCAACAATAGCGCCCAGTGCAGGGGCGGCGCGTAAAGCACCAAGCCCTTCGGAACCAACATGCAAAACCTGGTCAGCATAAGCAGGAAGCATGGAAACTGCCCCTCCAAAAAGCACTGCAAACATATCGAGTGCCATAACAGGCAGCATAACATCATTACTTAAAATGAATTTCCAGCCTGCTTTTATACTTTGCACTGCAGGCTCGCGCTTGGAAGCGCTTTTATAGTGGCGATGGTTATGGCTAATTGCAGATAATGTAACAAATGCGGCAATAACTAAACCTAAAGGCAAAGCCCAGGCAACTTTAACACCATAGCCACCATAAACTATACCAGCAATTGCTGGCCCTGCGATACTTGAAAACTGGAACCCGCTGCTTGACCATGCTGAGGCCGAGGAAATCTGCGTGCGTGGTACAATTTGTGGAAGCAATGCAAAAGATGAAGGCATAATGAAGCTGCGGGCAATGCCGGAGATAAATATACCTGTAAAAATCCAAGGCAAAATATTTCCACCAGGTGCTTCAAGCACTTCGCCTGCAAGGATAAATAAGATTAGGGAATTTAAAACAAGTGTTCCAATACATAATAAATAAACCCTATGCGGGCGGTATATATCAACCAAATGCCCGGCAAATAAGGCACAAAATAATGCGGGTAGCGCTTCTGCAAGGCCAGTTAGCCCAAGCATAAATGGATTTTTTGTTATCGAATATACCTGCCAGCCAACCACAACTGCTTGCGCTGTTGTGCTCATAACAATTAATATTCTAACTGCTACAAGCAATCTGAAGTCGCGAATCTTTAGCACGGAAAATGAATTTGATGGCATTATGATTACAACAAAAATTGTCTTGATAATTTAATTAAGTAATCTTGACAAGAAACATTGCTATTGCAAGATAATTCGAAGAATTATCTTTAAGTTTTAACAGTTCTAAAAGCTACTTGCTTATTTAGAACTCAGGAAGGCATTTTAAATTTATTTCCCAGGCTTTAACTTCAATAATTATTTACATTAATTTTACGAAATAAAGTGCTGAATTTCATAATTATTATGTTGGAAAATATATTGTACTGCAGTTTTGCTAATGGCATCTATAAATACAGGTGCCTTTGCGTTAACTGAGAGTCTCCTTCCTGTTGGTAAATCGTGTGATGTTACAACAAATAATAACAGCAGGTTGTCTTTATTAACACCAAGTACGGCGCATGCATCATCCATATCACTAGTTTCAATCAGTTGGTTATCATAAGTGCTGGGAACCACTATAAAAGAAAGAGCATGGTTGTTCAGGCATTGTAATAATTGGAATTGATCGGTTTTAATGTTTGGTATACGAGTAAGGCAAAAACTTATTGACCCAGGTATGCCAGGCATACCATGAGGAAAATTAATCGCATTTTTTGGATTAACCATAACGGGGCCAAACCTGCTTTCAATTTTCATTTCTTCAGGTTTGTCATACTCATTCTTGACTATCTGTGAAGCAATTTTGCCTTCAAAAATCGCCATCTTTTCGTCTATTAAACTTGTGTGCATAACATAAATCCTATTTTAAATAGTTACTAAGTTGTAAGCTGCTGAGGCGTGCATATGCCAAGTATCCGGCCTGGACTAAGGCCTGTAGGCTGCTCATTTCGGCAGTTGCCTGTACGATATCGGTTTGTGACAATGTAGTTAAATTACCCTGTACAATTAACTGGGTATCTTGAAGCGATTTGTTATTCTGGGTCATTCTATCTATTGAAATTCTTCCAATAGCGCGTGTTGAAGCAAGCCCATTAATGGCATCATTTACCATGTCAAGAGCTTGGTTAAGCTCTGCAGTGCTTCCATTCGCCTCAGCTTTTATTGCAAGATGTGCCGCCCCAATTAAATCCTGAAAAGATTGATCACTTGCAAGTATACCATAAGGCACATCAGCAGCATCGCTGCTTCTTATGGAAACAATATTGCTGTCGCCGCGATAATAGCTTGCAGTTGCGACTGGGTTTAAGCCAGATGTGTCAATATTTGAAGTTTGTATATTCTGCACAGGCTTGGTATCGGTTTTTGAGCCCGCAAAAAGAAACCTACCGTTAAAGTTTATATTAAGTGCTCCCGCAATATTATCCAGAATACCCTGCGCCTGAATAGTAAGTGGAACGTCTGAACCTGAAGCAGCATTATTCTTTTGTGTTATTAGTGCAGCAAGGCTGTTAGCATAAGTCTGAATTTGCGATATAGAAGAATCTGCTGTTTTTGCGCTGGCCAGAGCAGAGGTGTTGGAAGCAATGTTTGCAGTTATGTCAGTTAATGTAGAATTAAATGATATAAAGTTTTCCGTTGTTGCATCTTCAGCATAACCCTCAAAGGTATCATGTTTGTAACCACTCGAAATTTGCTCAGATATTTTTTGCAGAGCAATTTGGTTGTTTGATGCTAAATTTAGCACTACTTGAGTGGGTGTTAATGATTTTATATCTATTCCCATTTTCCTTCTACCCATTTTAATATTACACTATTTAATTACAAAATACATTAAAGATCATAAAGCTTGAAGTAAGGTTTGATACAATTGCCTTACAATACTTATAACCTGTGCCGATGCTCCATAATCATTTTGTAACTCTATAATTTTTGATAGCTGATCATCAGTATTCACACCAGCTTGTTTTTGAAACAATACTTGTAATCCATCCATTCCTGTTTGTTGTGTTTTCTGGCTATTAGAAGCGGTGAGTGCTGATGCAGAGACCGCACCTATTATATCAGCGCTATAACCGTTATAAGTTAAATTTACGCTCGGTAAATTACCAGCTGCCGCAAAATATATAGATTGATTACCAAGGTTTGCCATTGCAAGTGCGGCCTGATTATTACCAGCTCCCGCCCCGTAAGTGTAAAGTGCTTTGGTTGAGTCGCTTGGTTGGTTTGATAATACTAATTGACCGGTTGCTAGCAGGTTAGGGTTTGCCACTATATCACTCCTTACGGCCATTTTTACAGCGCTGCCCGCAGTTTTTCCGGTATCAACAAACAGGTTGTTTAGTCCGAAATATTGTGAAAAACCCTGATTAGTTATGCTAGAGGTATTGGCTCCAGTTACCCCAATTTCTTTGCTATCTAACTCACTAATTGCTAAAGTATAATTATTGCCTGAGGTTGTGGATATTTTTAGATAACCGCTAGTTCCTGCTGAAACACCAACACCACTTGAGTCTACAAGCGAGACTGTAGCAAATGATGCAGATCCTGGCGCTTCTGTAAATGAGCTTGTTCCAGAAACATTGGTTACTGCGGTTGCGCTATACTGAGTGTTTTTGTTACTTGTTACGCTATCATATACACTATAATCGACATCTGCGACAGAAACTACACCATCGCCATCTGTAACCTGCACCTGCACACGAACAGTATAAGTTGTGCTAAGGTTTGTCCCTCCGCCGAAATTAACTGTAAATGACTGGCCAGTGCTACCCATTCCACCTGCAGCTATTGTGTAGCTATTAGTTGATGGCAAGGTAGAGGATGTGTATACTTGCGTGCCATCACTTGGGTCTATTACTGTAACAGCAAGCACCTGAACAGTTGAAGATGTTGCCGAATTATTATTTAATTTAAGGTTAAAAGTTCCAGTGCCACCATCTGTTATGCTGCTTGAGGTTGCCTCAAGCTGAATGTTATTTAAATTGCCAACCGATCCTAAGGCCTGTGCAGGCCCATAATAATAATTTATCTGCTTTATTATATCCTGAACTGTTGGCTGGCCACTATTAAGGGCCCCAAGGTTAAGAGTAAGTGGTTTATAACCAATCGATGAATCAATAGGATCGGGTGCTGGTGTTCCATCGCTATTTAACACTGCTATTCTTACGCTGCCGCTAAAACCAACTGTATCTGTGCTTTTGACAGATCTTGTTCCAGTTAGAGTGCTTTGTGGTGGGAAGCCATAACCGTCATTTTGAATAGAATTTATACCATTATTGAGTGCTGTAGCAAGCGTATCTAGCTGATTAAGCAGCTTTGGTGCAATGCTATCCCTTACATTGAGCAGGGAGTATATTGAACCGCCGGATAATGTTGTTGTAATGGTTGAGCTTTCGCCGGCTGTAGTAAGATTTGTGTATGTACCGCTCTCGGAGCCGTCATTATTTAGCACTACAACTTTTAATGCACTAAGTGATAAACCGTTTTTAAAAGTATCTACAGAGGTTGAAGCGGTATATTTAAGCCTTGCATTCGTTGCATCATCTACAAGCGCAACACCAGTAGCTGTAGATATCGCAACCTTCCCATGAGTGTCATAGGATGTCGAGATATTAATATATTGAGAAAGATTGTTGAGACTTTGTGTAACTTGTTGTTTTATATTGACATATCCAGATGTGTTTTCCTGGAAGTTAACTATTTGGCTATTATAATTAACTATGTCGGTAAGTATGTTATTAACAGTATAAACGTCACTGCTTATTTCCTGGTCGGCTGCAAAACGTTGATTTTCAATGCCACTGGCAGTTGTTGAAATGTTTGTTGCAAGGTCTGTTGCTGCACTAACAGCAGCCACACGTAAAGATGGAGTTGTTGGGTTATTACTCAAATTTTGGTATGCGTTGAAAAATGAATCTATAGCGTTACTTAAGCTATTGTCAGCGTTTGGTTGCCCATATAAATTAGAAATATTTGTATAATATGTACTTTGTGTTGTAGTGCCACCAAGAGAAGTTGCCTGTGAACCTATTGATTTCAATAATGTTGCATCCACACTGGCTGTTAATCCGGTTATTTGTGCACCATAACCACGGCCGCCAACTACAAGAGATTCCTGGGTGTTGGTCTGTTTTATATAACCTGGTGTATTAATATTAGCTAAATTATTAGAGGCAGTGGAAATGCCTTCCTGCGCCAGGTTAAGAGCTAGTGATGATATTCCAAGTGCTGAATCTAGTGACATGGTCGATACCTAATTAATTTATAACACACTATTTAAATTTTTTCATTAATCGAAATTGATGGTGTGTAGGATATACTTTTGCTTGCAATATCAACAACACCACGTTTGTTATAGCCGGTGCTCATAGCCATATTTTTTTCAAGTACTGAGCGCACCGCCTTCATAATTATTTTATGGACTTCTCTTGCCCTATCTAATTGTTTGTTATCTTCCTCAACCAAAACTTCAAATTTTGCCGATTCATTTTTTAACTCTTCAAGTACACGTGCTGGGATAGAACTTAATATTTCAGGTTTGCTCGCCAGTGTAGTTTTGTAACCTTCCATTATGGCGATGAGTTCGATTTTTTCCTGATATAAGTTGTTTATTCCAGCCAAATCCATAACATTTAGCATGGCAACTTCCTGCTCCAATACTTTTGAAAGCCTACGCAACATTGAAAGCATCTCGGAAGGATCAAAGGTAATATCCTGTAATTCAGCATTAGATAAATTATTTGCCATTTTAGGTGCTCCTATTCTGTAGCGCGTTGTTTTCTAAACTGTTTTTCTATGCCGGCTGAAAGTCCAACACCGCCTGCATCCGCGAATATCTGTCCATATTGCTGTATCATAAGAGTGCGGAACACTCCATTTCCCTGACCTCCACCATAAAGGTTGCTTTCTTTACCTTCTGGGAACATTGGTTCCATCATTACCGACAGGAATACGCCCTCAAGCTCTTTTGACTTTTTTGTAATTTTTTTATCGTTTAGTTCAGCATTGCTGCTATTTTTGAAATTTGCACTATTATTTGCCATGACTAATGCTTTGTTTAATGATGCTGTTTCAAGAGTGGCGTTTTTTGTAAGCGCAGAATAATCTGCACCAGAAGCCTTTGCGTTATTAGAAACAAATAGGCATATAGCAAAAATTGAACATAGTTTTAATGCGCTGAGGAATTTTTTTCCTACTAACTTAGATATTGCCAGATTGTAATTTTTGTCTCTTAGCATTTCTAAAACCTTATTTGGTAGTGATATCAGCATGCAAAGCTCCTGCTGATTTAATAGTTTGCAAGATATTGATTAAGTCTCTAGTGCCAACCCCAAGCGCGTTCAATCCTGCAATTAAATCGCGTAGCGAAGCGCCCTGCTGGATAACCGCAAGGCCATTACCTGGTCGGTTATTATTATTTACAGGGACAGATGATTGTACGGATGCCTGGTCAGAAGAGAATCTCTCATCAGTGGCAGTAGTATCACTTTTTACAGAAACCATAAGATTGCCTTGTGCAACGGCTACGGTATCAATTTTAACATCTTCACCAATAACTATCGTACCGGACGATTCATCTATAACAACTCGTGCGCTATGGTCGGGAATAATAATTATTTGTTCAATATCTGAAAGTAATCCAACCACATTTTTTCCATAAATTGCTGGAACTTTTAATACTACAGTGCCAGGGTCGATTGCTTTTGCTGCATCCTCACCCACTACCTCGTTAATGCTTTCTGAAACACGGCGGGCAGTTGAGAGGTCAGGGTTCCTAAGTGCAAGTTTCAGCTCACTCATTGATGCAAGGTCGAAATCGATTTCACGCTCAACACTTGCGCCGTTGGCTATATATCCATTAGTAGGAACACCCTTTGATGATGCATTAGAAGTTGAGGTGTTGGTTATGAGTCCGCCAACTGCCAGCTGCCCTTGCGCTACGGCATAAACTTTACCATCCGCGCCAAGCATTGGTGCAGCAAGTAATGTTCCGCCTTCTAAGCTTTTTGCATCGCCAAGTGTGCTTATGCTTATGTTGAATTTACTACCGCTCCTAGCGAATGCCGGTAAGTTTCCAGTGATTGTAACTGCGGCAACGTTTTTAGTTTTAAGGGTTGTGCCGGCAGAGTTTATACCAATTTTTGAAAGAAACTGGTTTAAGCCTTTTTCTGTGAACGGAGCATTTTTGAGATTATCGCCAGTGCCGTTTAAACCAACCACAATGCCATAGCCAACGAGTGTGTTTTCCCTTATTCCTTCAAAGTATACAATGTCTTTAATGCGTGAGGCAGCGTGAGATTGTTTTGCAAATAATACAAAAGTTATAAAAATGAACAACGCAATATAACCAACAACAGATTGCAAACGCTTCAAAAACTGGCTTTCAACTTTATTATCAGCAACCTCAAGCCATTTGTTTGGCTCATAATGATCGTTGTCTAGTATAGACACGACTTTAAGCGTGCCTAATGCCGATTTTAAGTTGTGATTGTTGGCTTTATCTAACATTTTTACAACTTTTGTTTTTGGTTTCTGCCAAACCCGCCCGATCCTTAAGTGATCAATATCAAAGGTAAAACGGTATAACAGTTATAAACTAATAAGCGATAATCGTGCCAACTGTATGTTGTGATGAATAATGCATATAATACAATATATTATTGTATTATAATTGTGCGTTGGTTTTGTGATTTTAGGGTGAAGTTAGCATTTTTTTCCTTTTATTACTTAGTATAGTTGCAAATTTTGCCTATTTGGTCATAATGAATTATTGGTTGTTTGTTAGGGAGAGGGTTTGAATTTTAAAACATTTTCTTTAAAAACGCTTAAAATGTCTTACTATGAAAAATGTCTAAATTAAACTAACCACTAACCACTAACCAAAAACAGTAAACCACGGACTATAAAAATGTATATCAATGGATTAGGCGCTATAGATAAAAGCCGAGAAAAGAAAAAAGCATACCAAAAAGGTGCTTCGGGATTTTCAGAGCTTGTATCAAATTCTGATGTTGAGGATTCGCAGGCCTCAAATGCACCAGCGGTTAGCGGTACCAGCTCGCTCTTTTTTCTTCAGGAAGTGGGTGATGATGGACCACAAAAGAAAGGGGTGGTAAAGAGAGGCTTTGATGTTATAAAATATCTTGATAATATTAGAGTTGGTTTGCTTTGTGGTACATTATCGAAGGATACAATAATTGGTTTAGAACCGCTTCTGGAAAAATTTAAAAAAAATTTTTCAGACCCAAAATTATCTCAAATCATTGATGAGATTGACCTCCGTGCAAAAGTTGAAATTGCGAAGTTGAATCGCAATCAATAAACGTCTTGCCTTTGAAAAATAAATCCCGTAAAAGTTAAAGATTCATATAGTAAGGGAGATACTAGGATGAAAATCGACAGGGAGAAGGTCCTCGGTAGCGTAACGGCATCCGGGGGGGAGAAGGGCGCGCGCCAGTTTTGGCCGGGCAAGGTGGGCGATGATGACGTTGATTATGAAGCGTTATTTCGTGCATTTATGGAAAAGCTTTTTGCTAACCGTGGTTCCTTTAAGGTTGATGGCTCATTATTATTTGAGTTTTTACCAAAGGCCCATGTACGTAACGAAAAGCTTATTTCAGCGGAAACATCATTTTATTTCCACCAATTGGAGGAGGGAAGTGGTGTTCGGCATGAGAACCATAAAAATGACAATCATAAGGTTTCTACAACTTCTGGTTACGGCTATCAGCCTGTAATGAAGGTTGCAGGGTTTATGGAAGAAATAATTCCGGTTATATAGCAAAAACCATTAGCGAGTTTTGTTATAAGGGCGTATAATAGACTGTTGGGATTATTGGATGATTAATCCTGACAGTTCTATTTTAAGGCCTGTTATTGGATTATAGTGACTAATTACTATTCTTTATGGAGTTAATATTTTATGACAGCAATGCCGAAAAAGAATTTAAAGCCTATAAAAAAAGTTGAACTGCCAGAGGGTTATAAGCCTTCTGATTCAGAAGAATATATGGGGCCTTTGCAGCTTGCTTACTTTAAGAAAAAGCTGGTTGACTGGCGCAGTGAGTTGCTTGAAGAATCAAGGGAAACGCTCACACATTTAAAAGAAGAAAACTGGCAGGAGCCTGATATTAACGACCGTGCAAGTGTTGAAACTGAAGCTTCGCTTGAGCTGCGTACACGTAATCGCTATCGTAAGCTACTTGATAAAATTGATTCGGCAATGCGCAGAATTGATGAAGGTTCTTATGGATATTGCGAAGAAACAGGCGAGGAAATCGGTGTTAAGAGGCTTGAGGCTAGGCCAATTGCAACGCTTTGCATCGAAGCTCAGGAACGCCATGAGAATTATGAGCGCACGCATATTGATGAAGATGAGCGTTTCTAAAAATAGCTAAATAAGATACTAATAAAAAATGCTGGTTATCTTATGATGCCCGGCATTTTTTGTAAGTTCTGTTGGATTAGGTATAGAAAACTGTGGCCACTGCATAATTCTTCACATTTTATTTAATGACGAATATTTGGCCTTTTGCGTACTCTACTTCTTGAAGTTTTTCTTGCCTCCACTTCTGGTACTCTTATCAGATTTTCATAACTTGTATTTCTAGAACCAAGGGTTTGTCTTTCTTTGATTATAGCCGGAACAAATTTTATTCCATTAGATTCATATTCTTTCGTTATTTTATCGGTAAAAATAGTATCGTTGGGTGTTTTATCTGGTGGAGTTTCATAAATATGTATTGTGTGCCCAACATTAAGTGCTTTGCGTTTATTAGCTTGAAATGAAACTGAGTGAACGAAAGGTTTTTCTGCGGAAGATAGTAAATCAGATACAACACTTCCTGCTCCTCGTTCTTCCTTATTTATTAGCTCAAGTGTTGTTCTCCCATTTCTGCTACGCTTCGCCTTATAAGTGCTCTCAGCCACTTCATCAACAACATATGAAATACAGGCTGATTTATGATTATGACGTGGTGTGCGTGCGCCATCTCCAAAACTAAAGAATTTTCCTGTTAGTTTATCATTTCCCAAAATTTCGCTGGTGTATTTTTTTTCAGGATCTTTTTCATCTTTTTTAAAATTCTTGTCAAACTCTCTGGAGTGAAATAGTTCCTCAGCTTTACGCTTTCCCAGTATTTCTGGAAGTATATGTGTCACATCTGCAAAAGGTCTATTTCCAAGCTTTTCTACAACTTCCGCAAAAACCTGGAGCCTGTTACCATCCACCTTACTAGCATTTCTTGTTAGGGGCATTTGAAAAATATCTCACTTTAAGTATGAAGATTACAATGCACATTAAATAAATGTATATTATAAATATACACAATATTTAAATGTAATAGTGAGATAATATTTTGATTTCCTATTAAGTCAATAGGGATTTGAAATTATTTTTTCATGATATGTTTATATTTCTTTATAAGCAAAACAAAAATTTATTCTTCCCTAAATGCGCGGTGCATGCTGTCAGTAATCGGGCTGAACATATAATGCAGGAGTGAACGCGAACCGGTGCTAGTTTTTCCTTTATCTTTTCTTGATCTATGTAAGGATTATAATACAATAAATATGTATTAAATAAATTATAAAAGAGATTCATCTAGATGTTTTTAAATGTAAAGAACATAAGGTAGACTATGCATGAACATTCAGAAATAGAGAATTATTCGCAAATAGGTAAGTTAGACTCTGAATATATTATAAAGTTAGAGACAGCAAAACTTAATGAAGGCGCAACAGATGAAGAAAGAGCCAAAGCTGGCGCAGCAATAAAATTTCTAAAAGGGGAGCATATAGAAGAAAAACAAGTTGAGGGTTTTAGTGTAAGGAATTGTAGTCAAGAAGAGATTAAAAATGAAATAGGGGAGAATGGCTTTCTAAATTTTATCAAAAGTATTTTTATTGAAAAAGATGCGGAAGGGAATGAGAAGATAAAATATGAAATATATAAACTCCCAGGACTAAATGGTTCAAAGCCAATTGAAATTATATGTACTGATCCTGATGCATACGAATTTAAACCTTTATCAGAAAATTCATTCAGAACTACTAATAAAAAAACTGGAAGTTATTCGGATGTAGTTGAGGGTGCTGGAAATAGTGTTACCATAACATATTCTCATAATGCTAAAGAAATAGGTAATTTGAACCGTGTAGGCAGTAAAGTTGCGTATAACATTGGTTATGATGATAATGGAAAATTATATGCAGATATTAACACAGACCTATTGAAAGTTGATTTAACAATAGTCACAAAGGAGGGCCAAACAATTAAGTATGATAAAGATGCCAAGTGCTTTAAGTGTGAAGGACAAGAATTCAAGATTGATTATTTAACTTTAGTTGATAAAGATGGAAATAAAACAATAAAAGATAAGCTAGAAAATGGGAATAGAAATACAACTGGAAAAGATGCCGATAGTAACGCAATTCAGTCAGACCCTGCAAATAACTTACCCCCATTTTTTGATAAACTACCACCTGAGGCTCAAAATCAAGTTAATGCAGCTAAAGCTACCGCAAGCATGGCCTCTGGTGATTTGAATAACGGTGCTTCATCCACAGCAACATTATCAAAGCTTCCAAGCGTTATAACACGCTAACCAATTATTCTTCCCTAAATGCGCGGTGCATGCTGTCAGTAATCGGGCTGAACATATAATGTAGGAGTGAACGCGAACCGGTTCGGATTAGAACATCGGCAGGCATTCCTGGGTATAATTCTATATGTTTGTTCATGCCTTCTATAAATTTCTTATCAACCTCAACCCTTGCTATATAATATGCTTCTGGCGGATTGCTCTGTGGGTCAACAATTTTATCGGCCGATACCTGAATAATTTTGCCCGGAACTTTAGGCGTAGCGCGAGATTTATATGAGGTGAACATCACCTTCGCATCCAGGCCAGTGCGCACAATGCTTATATCAGCCGGTTTAACATGGGCTTCAATTATTAACTGGTCAGATTGCGGGATTATTTCCATAATCGGTGTGCCGCCCTGAATGATACCACCTTTAGTGTGATATTTCATAGCGTTAACAATCCCTTCAGTTGGCGAGGTTACAGTAGAACGCGCGCTAACATCTTTTGCCGCGCGCAGCTTATCTGTTAAATCGGCCACCTGGCTTTGTGCTTCACGCAAAGCATCAGAAATTGTGGCATCGAACTCGCTGGCTTGAGTTTCTATGGTCATTTGCGTCTCAAGGATACTCTGCTCAACTTTTGCAATTTCTGAAGAATATTGCCCTAAATTTCCCTCCAGAGATTTTTCATTGCGCTGCAAGCCAATTAGCTGGGTTTTAGTTGCAAACTGCTTGCTTACAAGCTGCTCTACAGAATTTAAATTTCCCCTGAGCAACTCAAGTTCCGCTGTGGTGCTATCCCTCTGGGCGGTAAGACCTTTAATTTGCTGCTCAGATTGGGTGATTCTTTTATGCAATGAATCTAATTTTGAACCTTGCGCGCTAAGTTGCGATTCAAACATGTGGGTTTGCGAGGCAAGTATTTTGGCTAAATTCTCATTAGTTTTGCTGGCCTCAAGAATATCAGCGCTGAAAGAAATTGCAGGTATCTTATCCCGCATTGAAATGAGCCTTGATTCCGAAGCGCGTGAAAGATAGAGCTGTCCTTGTAACATATCACGGTTTGCCTCGCTTGACACATTGCTCAGGCGGATTAATTTATCACCTGCTACAACATGATCACCATCTTTTACAAATAATTCCTCGATAATACCGCCCTCTAAATGCTGGATAATTTTTTTATTTGAAAGAAGTGTAACACTTCCTTTTGCTACAGCCGCGCTATCTATCGGCGCAAATGCACCCCAAATTAACACAACGGAGAAGAATATTGATATAACCCACATTCCTACCACAATCGGTTTACGTACGCTTGCAATAGCAGGGTTAGGGCATTCATATGTTCGGCTGGTCATAAATTGTATGCACCTATCCATATAGAATATGGAATGGCCAATAAATATTTCCGTCTTCTTTACGCCAACTATGCCGGTCTTCATAAGACAATCTACTTGTCTGGTAAAGTTTGATGCACCCAAATATTCTTTTTGGTTAGATTCAAGCCACTTTGAAAGTGAGATACTGTTTTGTGAAACAGGCGATAAGCTGATACCACTTATCCAGTATCTAAGCGATTTAATTTCTGAAGTTGGGTTTTTAAGCCATTGCCAAAGCTGTGTTATCATTTTTCTCAAGTTTTCTGCCCTCCTCATTCATAGTCATTAAAACTTCGCGGGTTGGGCCAAACATCATCATTTCGCCATCGCCCATAACCAGTAGCTTATTAAAGAAACGTAGCATTTGTTTCCTGTGGGTTATCACAATTGTAGTGGTTTTTTGTTCTTGTGCTTTGGCTAGCGATTGCATCAGAGCAGCCTCACCATCAGAATCGAGGCTTGCATCCGGCTCATCGAGTACCAGCACTTTGGGGTCGCCATAGAAAGCGCGAGCAAGTCCAATCCTCTGGCGTTGTCCGGCAGAGAGCGCCGCGCCGCCAGCGCCGACATCTGTGTCATAACTGTTTGGCAGTGATAAAATTAACTTATGCACACCAGCCAACTCTGCGGCTTTTACGATTGCATCATCAGGCGCGTTAGGGATCATACGGGCAATATTATCTTTTATAGTGCCGCCGAAAAGTTCAATATCTTGCGGTAAATAGCCAACATATTGGCCGATCTCATCGCGCTTCCACTGGCAAATATCGCCACCATCAAGCCTAACCACACCACTAGATGGTGAAAATGCTCCGGTTATTAATTTGCCTAGGGTGGATTTTCCTGCTGCGCTTGCGCCGATAATTCCTAAAATATCACCAGGGTTTAATGAAAAATTTACATTCCTTAAAACCGGCTTTTGCCTTCCTGGCACTGCATGCATAAGACGCTCCACTGTAACATGGCCAGAAGGGACGGGCAGGGAGATACCCTCAAGCCTTGTGTCCATAAGGGAGATATTATAATTCAGGCGGTGATACGCTTTGCGTGCATCCACAAAAATCTTCCATGTGGAAATGGCTGATTCAAATGGCGCAAATGTACGGCCTGTGAGTATTGATGCGGCAATAATGCTACCTGATGTAATCTGGTTATGCAGAGCCAAATAAGCACCCCAGCCGATTATCGCAATCTGCAATACTAAGCGGAAGAATTTTGTAACAGATTGGATTATCGCTGAGCGGTAACTGGCAAGGCTCTGCAGACTGGTTACTTGTTTGTTAACTGCCTTCCAGCGCATAGCCAGAGTTTCGGTCATGCCCATTGCTTCAATTGCTTCAGCGTTACGCATTGCAATATCAACATGTTGTAAGTTCTTTACATTATTCTCGCTTGCTTCATCGAGGGGTTTTTGCATCGCAATTTCATTTGCCCATGCGAGCAGAAGCAAAATCACACAACCAATAAGGGTTATATTACCAAGGTCAGGATTCATTACATAAATAACTAGCAGGAAAATTATTGACCAAGGCGCATCAAAAAGTGTTAGTAAGCCATTGCCTGTTAGAAATCCTTTTACAGTGTTTAAATCGCGCATATTTTGTGTGCCGCGTATGCCTGTGGAGGCGGCGTTAGATATGCTCATGGCCAGAAGCGGGGTGCTTAATTTTTCATCTATCCATTCGCCAACTCTTATAAGCGCAAAGGATCTTATTCCCTGTAAAAGGCTGGAAATCAGGAATGAAGTTACCATGATAACTGTTAGCCATAAAAGTGTTTCCATGCTGCCTGTGGAAAGAACCCTGTCGAGTACCTGAAGTGAGTAAAGCGGTACTACCAGCATAAGTAAATTTATGAAGAAGCTGAATACGCCCATATATAAAAATACAGGTTTTGCGATTTTCAGTGCGTTTGTTAGAATGGTGCTTTTTTGTTTCATTATATGTTTTTGTTTTATTGTCATTAAAGTGAAAATTTAATCCGGATACTTATCATTCTCAGCGAAGCGAAGAATCTGTTTATAGAAGAAAGAAAATCCTTCACTACGTTCAGGATAACAATACCTAAAGTGGGAATAAGGTATCTTAAAAATAACCCGACAATTGATCTACATTCAATTGTCGGGCATTACTCCTGGAGAGAGTCTGGTAGTTAATTAAACAATATGGAAATCACTAGCCACTAACGAATTAGGTCCAGATCCAGTAATTGTTATCGTGTCAGTTCCTGCTAAATGCACAATCGCATCACTGCCACTATAAGTAACATGGCTTAGTGCTTGCGCTGCTGTTGCATAAATGGTTGAGGAAAGTGTTAGTATGTCATGCGCGTCATGGGCAAAATACTTAATTGCAGTCTGGCCATGATAATTCGCCTGAAACACAAAGTCCTCATAGGTTTTTGTTGCCGTCAGAGCATTATTCCCCGTTGCCACGTTGAACACATTATACGTTGCCCCGCCAATTACTTCCGTGCCATATAATCCGGTATGGATAGTTGGCGTTGGTGTAGGTGTTGGGGTAGGCGTCGGAGTCGGCGTTGGAGTAGGTGTTGGACCCACCACCACAGGTAAGCCGGTTGTTGGGTTAACAATCTGGAAATCTGCAGCTGTTAGGCCTCCTGTAATGCCGCTTAAGGTTATAGAGTTTCCGGTACCCATCGCGATAACCGCATTACCACCGCTATAAGTGATGTTGCTTAGTATTTGCGATGTGGTTGAATAAACATCTGAAGCAATCTGGATTAAATCTCCAGCAGCGCTGCCTGCGCCCTGAAAATCATTAAGGTAATCATTTCCGCCGTTTTTATAGAAAACGAAAGTATCATTACCTGCATTACCAGTATAGCCATCATCAGCCACGCCACCAATTAATCTATCGTTACCATTTCCGCCAAACATATAGTCGGAGTCAGCATCACCATAAATAGTGTCGTCGCCATCACCACCTTCAATATAATCAACCCCTGCATTGCCGTGGATTATGTCATTGCCTGCACCAGCGTAAATAAGGTCACGTGTTGCCACACCACTTATATTATCTGAGGCGCTTGTGCCATTAAGAACATTATCTGTAACTGGGGTAGGAGTTGGAGTAGGAGTTGGAGTAGGCGTAGTGCTGTTTGAGATCATAAAATCTGCAACTGTTAGCGAGTTAGCGCCTGCGTTAAGTAGTGTGATGGTATCTGTGCCTGTTAAATGTATAACCGCATTGCTGCCAGTATATGTCACTGCGGCAAGAGCCTTTGCTGCTGTGGAATATATGCTTGAAGGGATACTGATAATGTCCCCAACATCATGGCCATAATATTGAATTGTTGATTGACCATGATAAGTTGGGCTAATCACAAATTCCTGATTTACCATTGTAGCTAGAATTGCATTATTCCCGGTTGGAACATTATATATATTATGTGTATCTACTGGTGTTGGAGTTGGCGTAGGCGTCGGTGTTGGCGTAGGGGTCGGGGTTGGTGTTGTAGTTGTATTTCCACCGCTTGCAGCATTTAACTGCGCTACTTCAGCAGCGGTTAGTTTATTCATTATTGTTGTATTTACAGGTAGTATAGTACTCAATGTTGTATTGCCTACAAATGGTATGAAGCCGTGCGCTGTTGCCTGTGTAATGAACGCCTGCTGAGCAGCTGCACTGGTTGGGTAGTCAATATCGAATACCACTTTTCCTGCACTCACCGCATGAGCCAGATATTGTAAGTTTCCGGCACTCCATGTTGGTACGGTGTTGTCTGATAGATAAAAATTACTTTCCGTATTAACGCCATTTATATTGGCAAGATATGCTGTGTTGTTTGCACCATTTGGTGTTCCATCAACTGTTAAAAGATCCATAGCATTATTTTGGATAATTTGGAAATTTGGGTTAATCGCTTTTGTAGCTGCTGAAATTGCGGCTACAAACTTCATCATGTCGTTTCTTGCGTTGGCAAGCCCGCCATCTGCAGCGGCAACCGCACCATTATCAAGGTTGTATGCATCAACAACATCCATAACAATGCCGTTATAGCCAGCCTTGGCCATAGCAACGGCTCTGCCGATGGTAAGGCTCTGCCATGTTGGGTCCCAATATTTTACAAAATAGCTGCCCCACAGAGGATCCTGGTTAATTATATAACTGGCGTTTGCATTGAAATAACTTCTCCACGGCTCAGCCTGGCCAATTGCAAGATATCCATATACGGTTTTGCCTGAGGACTCTAAACTAGAAATTTGAGATGTAGTAAGTGCCGAAGAATCAGGGTCTACAACCCCAACTTTGAAATCAGTTGCAGCTAATGAGCTGTAATTTACGCCTTGTAATTGGTATAGGTAAGGTATTGTAGTAGCTGACATATTTTAATCCTTGCTAGTAGGTTGTTTTAATGAATGGTATTTCCACTAAAAGGCACGCTAACAGAAAGGGGTATGCAGTGCAACAAGTATTTCCTAAATAATGTTAAATAGCATTATTTAGGCAACAAAAAATCAGGTATTAAAAATTTTAAAAAATTATAAAATTCAGATGTTTACTTGCCATAGTGCTGTTTTAATTTTTTCTCGACATTTGGTGAAACAAGTCCATCAACTACACCACCAAGGCGTACAATTTCTTTGACAAAACGTGATGCAATAAAATGTGTATGCTCTGATGCAGGGAGGAAAACAGTCTGAATTTCATTGTTCAATTTAGCATTCATTCCGGCCATCTGGAATTCATATTCAAAATCTGAAACAGCGCGCAGGCCCCTTATAATAAGCGCGGCATTATGTTCCGCCGCAAAATTTACCAGCAAACCTTCGAATCCGATAACTTCAATTTTTGCAGATTCTTCGGCTGGCAAAGCATCAAAAACATCCTGCTTTACTAATTCTACGCGCTGTGGGATTGAGAAAATAGGTGTTTTAGCTGTATCTGCGGCCACTGCTATTATAAGGCGGTCAACAATTTTTACAGCCCTTTTTATAATATCCACATGTCCAATAGTTATAGGGTCAAATGTACCAGGATATATGCCGGATCTTTTAGCCATTAATAAAACCAAAATATTGTGCCAGCGATAAGTGGAGCCTTGTGCAGGATTCGCCAGCAGCATGTTGAAAAAGAACGGAATATAGACCAAAAATAAGGGCTGTCAATGCAAGAGTATTTCGTGTTCTGGTAAACACTTTTGGTTGCACATATATAATTAATCTTTATTATATGGTCTATGTATAAAGCCACTTTAAAAGAAATCAGCCAGACCAAGTACGCAGCGATAGTTGCGGCTGTTGTGGTGCTTGCTATTTTTATAGTGACAACAGTAATATTATTCAAATTTGCTGAGGTTGAACGCCAGCGCGATTTAATAAACTGGGAAACAAGGCTGAATATAGTTGCAGATAGCCGTGCTAACGCTGTAAATGAATGGATCGATAGGCAGCTTTCTGAGCTTGATGCCCTGTCGCATAACCAGTCTTTGCAGTTATATTCTTCACAAATCACACAAACAACAACTCCACCGCAAGAAGACCCGTTCCAAATTTCTTATTTGCGTAACTTATTGATTTCTACAGCAGAACGCACTGGTTTTTCAGGGGTTTCCCAGCAAACAGTTAATGCGAATGTGCCTTTGGATGGTACTTCAGGCATTGCAATACTTGATAAAGATAAAAAAGTTTTAGTTTCAACCACCACTATGCCCCCCTTAGAAGGCAAGCTAGCTGAACTTATAGCCAATTTACCAAGGCAGGAGCATTATGTATCAAACATTTATAAGGGTGTAGACGATAAGCCAACTGTTGTATTTTCAGTGCCAATCTCCCCAATTCAGGAGGATGGAGGTGATAAAAATTATGTAGGTAATGTTGTTGGTATAAGGACGGTTGATGATTCTTTGTTCCCGCTCCTAAAGCAACCTGGCGATACTGGAAAAACAGCAGAGGCAATACTTGTGAGGGTTGATGGCGGTGTGATGAACTACCTATCGCCTACAAAAGACGGCAGCCCGGCGCTTAGCAAGAATCTGAATATAACCACTGAATTAGAGGCGGATTTTGCAGCGGTTAACCCTGGTAAATTTGCCATTAAACGTGATTATGCATTTAATAAAGTGTTAGTAACAGGCCGTAAGATTCCTGAAACACAGTGGACCCTGGTTTATAAGATAGACCGTGATGAAGCCTTGGCTGAAAGTGACACCCATACAAACAATTTATTAACCATTGGAATAATGGCAATGTTCTTTATTACAGCCACAGTTATTGCAATGTGGCAGTATATAAATTTCCTGAAAGAAAGCCGTGTGGCTGCCAGATATCGGAAAATGATGCTTGATTTAAAATCGCAAAAACATATTTTGCGTCTGATTACCGATAATAAGCCTGAGGTTACGTTTATAGTTGATGGTAAAAACCGTTATCGGTTCGCCAACCTAAAGGCCGCCCAGCAAGCTAAAATGCACGCTAAAGACATGATTGGCCAAACGATTGTGCATATTATGGGTAAGGAAAAAGCCATGCCTTACATTAAAATGAATGCCAGCGTGATGGCTGATAAAAAAACTCTTGTTAATATCCAGCATATTAACGTTAATGGTGAAGAAAGGATTATTCAATCCTCGCACATTCCACTGCCACACATCCCAAGCCCTGATGATGGCAAGTACCGCGATGGTGTGCTGGTTATTGAGCATGATATAACGACTCCTATTAAGGACAAGGAAAAAATTGTTAGAACGCGTGATGCGCTTATAGATACACTGGTTGCCTTTTTGGATAAGCGCGATCATTATACTGCCGACCATTCGGCGCGTGTAGCCAAGCTTGCAGTTGCAATTGCCACAGAAATAGGTGTGGAAGAAAATATGCAAGACACGATAAGTATTTCCGGGAAATTAATGAATTTGGCTAGGGCGTTGATTCCTCTGAGCCTTCTTACCAAAACCGAAGAATTAACCCCGGAAGAAAGGGCAATTTTTGAAAATACAACCAGCACAACGGCTGAGTTGTTAGAAGGAATTGAGTTTGATGGGCCGGTTGTGGATACTATAATACAATCAAACGAGAAGTTTGACGGTTCAGGCAAGCTAGGCTTAATAGGTGATGAGATCTTGCTTTCAGCCAGAATTGTCTGCGTTGCCAATGCTTTTGTTGGAATGTGTAGCCCGAGGGCTTATAGGCTTAAAAAAACTGTAGATGAGGCAATAAAATCTATAAATCTTGAGGTGGGTTCAAAGTTTGACCGCAAGATTGTGGCGGCACTTATAAATCATCTGGAAAATCGTGGCGGCCGCGCAGAATGGCACAAAGGCCAATAAAAAAATGGCAATCTGGAGATACCAAATTGCCATTTATATAATCTGTATATTTTAATTATGCTGCTTTTTGATGTTTAAAAGCATTCAGTTGTTCGATTGCATCAAGATATAATAACCGCTGTTTTTTCAGCTCTGCCGTCTCCATGTGATGCACGTAAGCCTCATGAATTTTGGATTCAATGTTATTCACTTTAGTATTTAAAGAATCAATATGGGCCTCTAAAGACATAGACTTCTCCTTATGATTTACTTTAGTTGAACAGATACCATACTATCATAAATCCATTATGAAAGAAATGTAAAACTCTATTTGTATCATTTTGGCACATTAAAAGCTTGATCTATAAGCTTTCTTGAGTATAATTTCGCCCATGAAAAAGAATGATAAGATTATTGTGGGTATAAGTGGTGCATCTGGCGCAATTTATGGAATAAGGCTGCTTGAGGCTTTAAAATCAGCCGGGGTTGAAACCCACCTTGTAATCAGCAAATCTGCCGGAATCGCTATTAATGCAGAAACTGACTGGAAAGTTTCTGATGTAATGAAATTAGCAGATTTTCAGTATAATATTGAAGATATCGGTGCGCGGATTTCAAGTGGCTCATTCAAAACAATGGGTATGATAATTCTGCCATGTTCCGTTAAAACTATGTCTGAAATTGCTACAGGTGTAACTTCAAATCTACTTAGCCGCTCTGCCGATGTGGTGCTAAAAGAGCATCGTAAATTAGTTTTGGCGGTTCGTGAAGCGCCATTTCACCTTGGTCATTTGCGAACAATGACCCATTTGGCTGAAATAGGGGCTATAATTGCGCCGCCGCTACCTGCATTTTATCCAAGGCCAAAAACCGTGGATGAAATTATCAACCACAATGTTGGCCGCCTGCTTGATTTGTTTGGTATAGAGGCAAATTTAGTGCAAAGGTGGGATGGGCTAAAGTGATTTGTTATCCTATAACAAAGGGTTGTCCCGCTATCTTGATGGGCAATATTAAAATTAGCGAACTAAAATTGCAGAACTACCACCAGGTCCGCTGCCATTTCCATCATATTTATTTAGGTTTTTAGGTTCAGGAGCATAAGCTCTTGGAGGGAACTTTTTTTGTGCATTTCTCTAAGAATATTGTCTTGTCTTGCCCTTTCTGACTCTTCAGGAGTATTGTGAGGATTATTTACTACCCTTGTGGAAGAGGGTGAATGTGATGAACGAAGATTATTAATATCACGAATTGTGCTTCTTAGTTCTCTAAAATTTAAAGCTTGCTCTTGTATTGCTTGAGTTACAGGATTTGCTCTTGCTCGAACTCTGTCATCTTGGTCGTTAGTAGGGCTCCAAAGAAGATTAACCTCATCACTGCTAACAGATTCTGTATCACTAGTATAGTCATGCTGTGGCATTGATTTATCTCAAGTTACTGATTCACAATTGTTTATTCATAAAAATTTTAAAATCTAGTAAATTCTTATGTTAACTATGTAACATATTTGCGAATTATATATTATATTCATCTTGATGCAAGCGGATTCATTAATAAATTAATTTATTCTAAAGAAGTTGAGGCTAAACGACTTTATCTTCTATGTCTTCCATTAAGTAAAAAATCTTGACAGTTACCAAGTTAATTATTAGTTAAAGTGTTAATAATGGCGCTCCTGCTGGAATTTCTCGCGGGATTGGTAAGATTATTAACTTTAATATAATTTGTTTCAAGGAGAATATAAGATGCGCAATAAAAAATTTAAACCCGCCAATCGTGCTGCGCTGGAGAATGACATAACATACGGGTTAGGTAAAAAAGATGTAACTAATCTTGATCTGTCAAGAGTTGGAGCGGATGTAGAGCAGTATCATTTGGCTATGCAAAGTGAAGGATATAACAAGCTTAAGAGCCTTAATGTATCAAATGCTAATCTTTATCAAACAAATGGCCTCACTCAAGATATTAGCGGAGGTTTAACGCATCTACTAAAAGCTAATCCAGGACTTGAGTATCTTAACGTTTCAGATTGTCCTCAAGCAGATGATGCATTTGCAGCAACATTACCGAAATATAATAAGCTTAAAGAAATTAACACACTTAGAAACTACGGCATGACGCCATTGGGTATTCTGGCGTTAAGACAAGTAGCACCATATGCAGAGATTACTACACCTGATGGAGATGTTTTGTCTTCTACGACACGTAAGAGCCCAAGACTTAATCCACAAGCCCCACAGGCAAATAACCCTGTAGTTGGACAACATACGGCGGCTTTAGCTAATCAGTCTAGTACTAAGTCACGTAAAAGATCACGCAGCGAATAAAATATTGCGCTGCACTAAAGAACACGGGGGTTCCCCCTGTGTTCTTTAAAAATCATCCTCATTTTCACTGTAAATTATTCGCCGATTCAACAGTGAAGTGCAACATGGATAAAGGAATTGAGGAAAGGAGTCAGGCAGCATAGAATACCTTAAGTTTCAAAAAAGGAAATTCTATGTATACCCACCTGACCCATGAGGAA